>Ga0074197_1002474_pt1 | contig 12775 bp, 11 predicted proteins | sample EPASupsiteSAE305_FD_64526 | JGI IMG/M metagenome (GOLD analysis project Ga0074197, IMG submission 64526) | Bioremediated contaminated groundwater microbial communities from EPA Superfund site, New Mexico - SAE3-05 reassembly with SPADES | ecosystem: Environmental > Aquatic > Deep subsurface >...
AACAGATAAAAAAATAGTAAACCAGTTCTTTATAAGCGAACTCTATAGTGCAACTCCCGTTGTAGTCTCCACAGAAAACGGTGACTTTTGGACTATGGAACGAAGCGGCGACATAATGCAACTACAAAAACAGCTTCATGACAACCTAGAAAAAAAGTACCAAAGCTTTTTTGGTGAAGAGTTAAAAGCACAGCAAAATTTCATACAACTGCTAGAAATAAAGAACAGAGTGCCTCAAAATATAAGAATCCATAAAGAGGGAAAAAAAGTCACTTTCTTTGGAAATAAGTTCAAAATAGTTCCAAACGAAGACGAAGCTTCACAGAAACTGGCATTTGTTGCTCTGGCATGTGGGATCGGGGAGAAAAATAGTTATGGGGGTGGGTTTTGTATTAAAGGAAAATAAGTGTGAATTAGAGGTATAGTAGCAACAAAATCTAATCTTTACATCAAACTGTGTTTGAATACATCATATGTGTCGGTTCTAAATGAAAGATATTGTTGCTAGTTGAATTGTAGCCAAATACAACTAAATACAGCTTTAATGAAATTTTTGTCTCATCACACTGTTGGAATGAAAATAATATGATATAATTTTCTTAAAATTTCTACATGGGGAAAAATATGCGAGTATTTAATAACATGGTCAGCTTATTAAAAAATATTTTATTAGCACTTTACGCCATTGTCAAACTTTATAAAGAACTGTAAAAATGGAGAATAAATGATTAAAGAGATTATGGATATTGGTAAAATTTCCAATAAATTAGGTTCTGTATTTACATTTAAAGATTTACCAAAATTTTATGTAGAGGTAACACTTGAATGGGATGGAAAAGATTTTATATTTAATCCCAATGAAACTTTGCAGCATACTGACGATACTGAAAAATATTTAGAGTTTGGTGTGCATAGAGGGAAAAAAGGGAGCACATTATATTTTTTTCCAACTTCGTTTATTGTTACCAAAAAAGAATTGACAACAGACAAAGCAAAACTACTTAAGAAATTTCACGATGGGCAAAAAGAAATCATTGCTTTTGTAGAAGATAAAGCAATCAAATTATTTTTAGAGCAAAAGTCTATGTGTCTGATTGAAAATATTGATTCTATATTAGAGTTGGCAAATATAGGATTGGAGAGAGCTAATCAGAATAAAGAAAAAAATGAGCGAAAAGATGAGAGTATTGCAATTATCGTTAAGGTAAAAAGTGACATTGAAATTGATAATGAAGCTATCTTTGAAATTTTTCAGTCTATTGAGTTTAAAAATACAGCTAAGGCTTTTGAACAAGGTTCTGCTAAAAAGAAAGAGCATATTAAAGGTATTTGCAATATCACTCAAAAAAATGATTTTCTTTATTATCCAAGCGGAAGTTTTTACTATCCATTTTCTACTGACAAAGTCAATGTCAAATATAATCTTAAAGATGACAAAAATCTTTTTGTATTGTCAAAACAAGCCTACATCGATTTTATGACGGGAACAACTTTTTTAGAGAGTTATAATCGTTTTTATTTTATGGGTTTAAACTCATATATTACGGCAACTTGTTTAAATGATAAAGTCTTAAAAGAATTTCAGAAATATACAAAAGAGGCAAAGTCAAATTTTGATGGATTATTTGATGTGGTGAGTGAATTTTTTGAATATGAAAATGAACTGTTATTGAACTTTTATTTCAATGAACCGACTAAAACAGGTAACAATATTATTGAGTACATCAAAGATGTTATACCGTCAACTTTGATTCGGAATGTAAAACTATTCAAAGAGTATAAAGAACTTTATGGTCAAGAATTTAATAGAAAGCTTGATAAATATAGTTGGCAACAACATATTTATCATATATTTTATAAAGACAGCTACAGAAAAATGAGAACAGCACTTTTTAGGAAAATAGCTTTGAACGATGAGATAGATACTCCTCAGCTTATGTTATTTATGAATGAAAGAATGCAATATGGGATTAGTAAAAAAGAAGATGATAAACAAAGATACTATTATGGAGATGTGCTGAAACATTTCATATTTTTAAATTGGATATCAAAAATTAACAAAGGAGAAAGTGCAATGAGTGAACAAGAAAAGCAAGAAGTGTTTGTAGGTAGAAGCTACGAAGAAAAATTGACCTATTTTTTACAAAATAGCAATTTAGTGAAAGATTCATCATCGATGAAAATAGGTGTTTGTGTGGGATTGGCTATCAAAATATTGAGTTGGTCTATTAATAATTACGATAAAAAATCATTGGCATTTGTAGGTAAACGAATTGAACGGAACAATCTCAATTCGGTACAACTATTTATGAACGAAGTTTTTGCAAAAACAAAATTTCATGAGTATGAAAGTTTACAATGTATTAATATCAAATTTTCTACCCAAGAATTGCTAAAACTTGATGATAAAACATTTAAAAAAGATGAGTTTATTTTTGGATTGTTTTTAGGAAGCGAGCTTTACAATAATGTAAAATCAGAAAAAGACCCAACCCCACCAAAAAATGAAGAGGAGACAACAGAAGATGACACCACAACAACAGGAGAAGAAAATGAATAAGAGAGAGTTTTTATTTTTGTATGATGCAAAAGATTGTATTCCAAACGGTGACCCATTTACGGGTGAACAAAGATACGATGAAGATACGCAACAAGCATTAGTGTCAGATGTGAGGCTTAAAAGATACATTAGAGATTTTATTGATGATAGTTATGAGGATGAGGAAATATTTTATTCTGATAAAAAAGGAAAAACTACAACTGGATCTCGTGCAATGGCACTTTCTTCTGAAACTATGAAAGTTCAAGCTAAAAAAGGTGCCTCAGAAAAAGAAGTGTTAGATATTGCAAAAAATTTAGAACAATTAAAGAATAAATGTATTGATGTTAGATTATTTGGAACTGTAGTAGCTGGAAAAGAGGGACAATATAATACTCAAGCTACAGGTGCCGTGCAATTTAAGTTATTTAATCGAACACTTAATAAAGTTTACTTGCCAACAACTCAAAATACTTCAATTATGGTGAGTGATGAGAAAAATGCACAAGGTTCTATAGCAACTTTTAGTTTTTTACCGTATGGACTTTTTAGTTGTATTGGCTATTTTAATCCAACAACGGGTAAAGAAAACGGTATTCAAGAGAGTGATTTAGAGAAGATGAAAATAGCCCTTTGGAATGAGATAAATCTTAAAAACACCCGTTCTAAAACTGGGCAACAATCAAGACTTTTGATAGAGATAGAATACAATGATGACTATTACAAAATCCCAGATATTGAATACTCTATCACGCTCAAAGATGAAAAAAAATTCAAATATCGACAATTTGATGACATTAAAAATGATTTAAATTTTACAAAATTGAGTGATTTTTTAAATCGTTCTGAAATGCTTATTCATACAGTTAAAATCTATATTGATGAATTTTCATTTTCAAAAGACTTTTTGATAGTAAGTGATGCATTAAAATCAAAAGTAAAATATTTTGCAATTAAAGGCAAAGAAACTAAAGAGCTATAAATGAAAAAACAAGTCATTAAATTTAGACTTAGTGGAGATTATGCACTGTTTAAAAAACCGTTCGCAAACAATCAACCACAGTCTTTTGTTATACCGCCTAAAACAGCTATCTTAGGACTTATTGGTGCGATTATGGGATGGAGTAAGGAGAAATATATCCAAACTCTTCCTTTTAATCAGTTTGGCTATGCAGTAAGATTATTGACTCCAAGAATAAAAAAGGAGACTGTTGGCATTAATCTGATGCAAGGCAAAAATGGAAAGTTTACTTTTAATGAAAATCCTCTCAGTCATCCATCTCCTGACCGAGGTCAACGAAGTCCAACACGATATGAGTTTATTAAAAATATTGAGTGGGAGATTTTTTTGTTAATAGATAACCAATTGATTCGAGAAAAGCTATTTGAAAGACTTCAAAAAAAGACTTTTGTCTATAATCCAAATCTTGGAATGCAACAGCTTTTTGCAAGAATAGATAGTGAAGATTTAATCGATATTGAGTTTGCAAAAGAGATAAATGATAATCTTTACACATCTTTTGATAAAAACTTGGTGAAATTTACTATCAACAAGCCTGTGGCTTTTTACAATGAACTGATTCCTGTATCTTTCAATGACGATAGAAGTTTGCCCGTGACCAAAGAGATGATTAGTTTTGTTGGGGACTATAGTCTAAAAATTACTAACAAAGATGAATTAAAAGAAAAACTTTATGCAGATGATGACAGACGACTTTATCAATTCATTTAATCTCATTTCGCACACTGAGCCTCATAGAAAGCTCGTGGTGCATCTCACAGAAGTGTATAATAAAGCTAAAAAGCGATTAGATGAGCTTGACATAAATTTTGAATTATTATCACTTTCTCAATTATACTTTAAAAAGTTACTCCAAATTACTGTGTATTGTCACGACTTTGGAAAATCATCTAGTTATTTTCAAAAGAAAATTTTAGAAGGTCTTACCAAGAGCAAAGAGGAAAAAGAAAAAAAGCTTTCAGAACATGGGCTTATTTCGGCATTTTTTGGTTACTTCATAGCAACTGAATTATTTGGTTTTGATAAAAGAGTTGCTAGCTTCGTTTTTATGGCGATTCGTTATCATCATTTAGATTTGGATAATGCTGAAGATATGCAAACGGTTGATGAACTGGCAATACAAAATGTGCTTAAAATTTTTGAGGGTGTCAAAAAAAATAGTTCTGAAATAGATGCAATTTATCATCATTTTTTAGATCTCAATGGAGCAATAGAAAATTTTGAGATTTTTTTAATAAACAATTTTCCAAAAGAACTTATTTCCAAAAAAGTAAAATTTTTTAAGTATAAAGATGAATATCAAAATAATGATATTTTTATCTTTATGCTTTTATTTTCATTACTCATTTATGCCGATAAAGAAGATGCTATTTTTAGAGATAGAATGATAGGAAAAATCAAAAGTAAATCTATCGATTCAAGTAAAGTTGATGATTTTAAATCAGAGTATTTTAATACAAGAAATCAAACACCGCTTGATAATGTAAGAGAAAAAATTTATCAAAGCATTGTGAATGAATTTAATACAGTAAAAGAAAATAAAGTATTTTTTATCAAATTACCCACAGGTGCGGGGAAAACATTGTTACTCTACAAATTAGCAATGCAACTCAAAGAAGAACAACATTATCAAAAAGTTTTTTATCTATTGCCTTTTATAACCTTGATAGAACAAAATGCCAATATCCTTAAAGATTTACTAAATTTTATGGGTATCAATAGCAATGATAATCGCATTTTTTTAGAAAAACATTCCCTTAGTGGAGAGTTTCTCATTGAGCAGAGTTCGGAAGAATACGATATAGATAAAAAACAATTTTTGCTTGATACTCTTGATAGTGAGTTTGTTGTAACCTCATTCCATCAGCTGTTTTATGGTGTTTTTAAACGAAAGAATGCCTTATTTAAACGATTCCATCAATTTGCTAATAGTATTATCTTGATTGATGAAGTACAACTTATACCACTTGAATTGATGTATCCAGTAACACAGTTTTTAAAATTTATGAGTGAAATTTTTAATTGTAAAATTATCGTAGCCAGTGCTACATTTCCTAATATCAAAAAAGAAATTTTAAACGATAGTTATACATTTAAATCAATAGATACAATATTGACACCTGAAGAGAATTTACAATTTTTTAATCGTTATAAAATTACAGTGGATATTGTTGAAAGTTATACATTTGATAAGCTATTTGCAAAAATTGATGATAAGTTACAAACAGAAAAAGATTTACTATTTAGGGTAAATACAGTAAATACTGCCAATACTATTTATGAGTATCTAACTAATAAAGATTCTAGTTACAAACAAGAAAATATTTTTTTACTTACAAGTGCTATTGCTCCGATTAATAGACAAAAAATCATCAAAGCGATTAAGTTAAATTCGTCCAAGGGTATCCAACAAATTGTTGTTGCTACACAACTCATTCAAGCAGGGGTAGATATCTCTTTAGAAGATGGTTTTGAAGAATTGGCACCTCTTGATTTAATAGTTCAATCTATGGGACGAAGAAATCGAAGTGCAGAAAAATTAAATATTGGAACAGCAGATATTATAAAAATCAAAAATGATAAAAATTTTGAAGGTCATAAAATTTACAATAATTTTGATATAGAACAAACTTGCAAAATCCTCAATAACTACCAAACTTTATCAGAACAACAAATTTATTCAGAAGGGTTATTGGATAGTTATTATAATTCTCAAGTAGAGATAAAATCTATAGACACCTATTTTAAAAAATTAAATTTTTTAGACATTGATAAAGAATTTGTTCTGATTGCTAATGCACCACTCAGTTTTAGTTTTTTTATACCGTTGAATCAAGATGCAGTCAATATTTGGAAGATATTGGTTGAGCTTGATAAAAAAAAGAGAGCTATCAAGCAGGATAAAAACTTTTGGAAAAATATGAAAGAAGTTGAAAATGAGTATTCAAAAATAAAAAAAGATGTAAGTCTTTATACGGTTAACCAAAATTTTTATTATCAGGATACAAAAAAAGAAACAGCTTTAAATATTATTCAAGATTTTGAACCTGCTTTGGGTATCTATTTAGCATCTGATGAAATTTTTGATGTTAGATTGGGACTACAACTCACACAATATGTCAAAGACAAAATAGAAGGTGTATTTTGGTAAACATCACTGGCACATTAATCTCTTATTATTTCATCTGTAAAACAAAACTATGGCTCCACGCCAACCGTCTAAACCTTGAAGACAACTCTGAAGATGTTCGCATCGGCAAAGTGCTGCATGAGATACAAGAACAAAAAACCAAAAAAGCTGAGATAAAAATCGACAATATAAAGATAGACAAGATTACCAAAGAGTATTTGGTTGAGTTTAAAAAGTCAGATTCCGATCCGGAAGCGGTGAAGTGGCAGGTGCTTTTGTATCTTTATAAACTAAAACAAAAAGGGATTGATAGAAAAGGGAAGATTGATTATCATGAAAAAAATCATAACACAAAAACAGAGATTTTAGAGCTTGATGAGCAAAATGAAAAAGAGTTGTTGAGAGTGCTTGAAGCTATAGAAAATCTCATAAATCTACCAAAACCGCCGGCGCCGAAATTTGAAAATAAGTGTAAAAAATGTGCTTATTATGAATACTGTTTTATCTAGGAGTTACTATGGCAAAAAATCACACACGCTACATCTTTAGCATGGGAGAACTCAAACGAAAAGACAACTCCATCGCTTTTAGCAACGAAAAGGGGAACTTTTATATCCCCATCGAAGACACACGGGAGCTTTATTGTCTCAATGAAGTGAGCTTTAACACGAAGTTTTTAGACTTTATCTCGCGCGCGAGAATCACTCTGCATCTGTTTAACTACCACGGCAACTACAGCGGAACTTTTTACCCAAAAGATACTTACATCAGCGGAGATTTGACCATAAAACAGTCTTATGCTTTTGTGGAGAATCGTTTGGTTATTGCAAAAAGCATCGTTTTAGCCATCTCAAAAAACATTTATGAAGTGCTTTACCACTACTACCGACACGACACAAAAGAGCTCAAACCCTATCTTGACTGGCTCAAAAACGATGTGGTAAAATTTTTGGAAAAAGAGTTAACCATTGAGCAAACGATGTTTATAGAGGGGCAGATTTGGCATAGGTTTTATGACAGTTTTAAGCACTTTTTGCCCGAAGATTTTGTGATGAATAAGCGTGTGAAAAGACCGCCTGACAACCCCATAAACGCGCTTGTAAGTTTTGGAAATACGCTACTTTATACCAAAACCATTTCGGCGATTCACCAAACGCACTTAAACCAGTCTATCAGCTTTTTGCACTCACCAAGAGAGGGGCGATTTAGCTTGAGTTTGGATTTGAGCGAGGCATTTAAGCCCATCATAGTTTTTAAAACCATCTTTGATTTGGTGGGGAGAAAGCAGCTTCAAGTGGCGAAACATTTTGACAAAGATTTGAACTTCGCGCTTTTAAACGAAGCAGGAAAAAAGATATTTATAGATGCTTTTGAAACACGAATAAACGAAACATTCATGCACCCAAAACTCAAAAGAAAAGTCTCATATAAACAGTGTTTGAAACTAGACGGCTATAAACTGATAAAACATATTTTAGAAGAGCGTGAGTTTGTTCCGTTTTTGCTCAAAGAGAAACAATGAGCAAAGACACCATCAACTACAACTATGTTTTTTTGTTTTACGACATAGCAGACGAGTTCAGCGATGTTGGTAAATACAGAGTTGCAAAAGTTTTTAAAATATGCAAAAAGTACCTAAAGCACCATCAAAAATCCATTTTCAGAGGAAGCATAAGCCCCGCAAATCAGATAAAACTCGACAATGAACTTAAAAAAGTGATAGATAAAAATCTGGACTTTATCACCATCATAAAAGTTCTAAACTCAGGAAGTTTTACAGAAAACACAATAGGCACACAAAAAAAAGAAACAGAGTCCATATTTATATAAATTTTCCAGAATTATGTAGCAAACGCACAAGATTTTTTCTGATTTTTGATAGAGATTAATCTAAAGATTTTTATAATACAACTATACACAAGTAAGCTGCTAACCTTGAGTAAAAACAACACGAAGCAATCAGATACCACCATATAAACAAGTTTAAATACATCACATGTGTCGGTTCAAGGTTTTGAAAGTAGTCATAGAGTTGTAAATTTTTCATCGTTTAAATACATCACATGTGTCGGTTCAAGTGGCGATGGCATTCCAAATTCTACCGATGATGATATGTTTAAATACATCACATGTGTCGGTTCAAGCATCGCAATTGGAGAGTTTTTAATTCCTTTAACGTAGTTTAAATACATCACATGTGTCGGTTCAAGTCCCATGCCGCTTGTTGAAGACATATATGCCGATGTTTAAATACATCACATGTGTCGGTTCAAGAGAAGTTGATGAGACTTTGACCGGTGATGAAGATTGTTTAAATACATCACATGTGTCGGTTCAAGGATTTTCAAATGCTCTTTTGGTATGTCATACTGCTGGTTTAAATACATCACATGTGTCGGTTCAAGGATTCTTTTGTAGAATACGAAAGAGAAGCATACGGGTTTAAATACATCACATGTGTCGGTTCAAGAGAGTTCTTTTGCAGGGCAATAAGCTTCAAACGGCTAGTTTAAATACATCACATGTGTCGGTTCAAGCAAATAGAGTATTCTTTATAACATCTAATAAATCATGTTTAAATACATCACATGTGTCGGTTCAAGGTATCATCTACTATTGTAAGTGTTGTTGCTGCAACGTTTAAATACATCACATGTGTCGGTTCAAGCTCGCCGTTGCACTCGTAGAAGTTTTAGCCTGCCCTAGTTTAAATACATCACATGTGTCGGTTCAAGGTTGATAATGAAACTGACCATGCATGATAGCTATATGTTTAAATACATCACATGTGTCGGTTCAAGAATTGGCATCTGTATTTTTTCAAAAATATCATAAACGTTTAAATACATCACATGTGTCGGTTCAAGTAAATTAACAAATATGTTTAAAATAAATTCTAATGTTTAAATACATCACATGTGTCGGTTCAAGCCACAGCTTTTTCATATTTTGTAAACTTAGAGTTGTTTAAATACATCACATGTGTCGGTTCAAGTTTTGCTAATTTTTTTAGCAAGGTAGGGGGGGGTGGGAGGTTTAAATACATCACATGTGTCGGTTCAAGACAAGCAAGTCTTTTGCGGATTGTGCGGATTTGAGTTTAAATACATCACATGTGTCGGTTCAAGCGGCAACTAAATTAACACACCAGTTGTATGCAAGGGTTTAAATACATCACATGTGTCGGTTCAAGCAAGCTCTTTGTATATTTCATAAGAGACTGTTTGTTGTTTAAATACATCACATGTGTCGGTTCAAGAAAAATTTGCAGATACTCCTGCGGATATCATCTTCTTGTTTAAATACATCACATGTGTCGGTTCAAGTAGCGCATAATACTCTCAAGCAGACTTCCATGCTGGTTTAAATACATCACATGTGTCGGTTCAAGCCCCCTCAACTTACCTTTTTGTTTCCCTTTTGAAAAGTTTAAATACATCACATGTGTCGGTTCAAGCAGGGTGTGAAATTTATATTTTTTAGATTCGTATTTAGTTTAAATACATCACATGTGTCGGTTCAAGAATATAAAAAATATGACATCAGCAACGCTTCTCTGTTTAAATACATCACATGTGTCGGTTCAAGTTCTTCCGCATCTGTTGTTACGAGCCACAGAAAGAAGTTTAAATACATCACATGTGTCGGTTCAAGTCATAATTTTTTTGATACTAGAGATACTGTTCTTATTGTTTAAATACATCACATGTGTCGGTTCAAGAGCTTCCCATACCGCTGTTTGCCAAAATATAATATCGGTTTAAATACATCACATGTGTCGGTTCAAGCTCGTATTTTTGCAGAAGAGTTTGGCATACAACACAGTTTAAATACATCACATGTGTCGGTTCAAGTAACTGCGTTGTACAAGACCGCTGAGTCTTTAGCCATGTTTAAATACATCACATGTGTCGGTTCAAGGTGGTTAGCGGAGAAAGTAACTGGTGTTTCTGTGTTTAAATACATCACATGTGTCGGTTCAAGTCTAATCTATATACTTATATACCTCTCATAGCGAGTTTAAATACATCACATGTGTCGGTTCAAGTTGCACTTTTTAATCCATTACCGCTTGCGATAGCTAGTTTAAATACATCACATGTGTCGGTTCAAGTAAAAATCTTCAGAACATGATATGAAGAGCTTTATAGTTTAAATACATCACATGTGTCGGTTCAAGTTAACACCATCAGAAGACCAACAATTTGTACGAGCGTTTAAATACATCACATGTGTCGGTTCAAGGAGTTCGAGACTCTAGATTATATTCAGGCTTTTAGGTTTAAATACATCACATGTGTCGGTTCAAGACAGTAAAATCGCCCGTTGACATGTTTGCAGAAAGTTTAAATACATCACATGTGTCGGTTCAAGTGGACAAAACAGCAAGAAGAATTTTCTCTCTCAAGTTTAAATACATCACATGTGTCGGTTCAAGTTATTTATGGCATGTTGCACCACTCTGTCACGAAAGTTTAAATACATCACATGTGTCGGTTCAAGCTGCATCAATGTTGTTGCGCGCTGCGAAATCTTCGTTTAAATACATCACATGTGTCGGTTCAAGGCTGGGGGCAATGCTTATGGTAGAGTAAATCCAAAGTTTAAATACATCACATGTGTCGGTTCAAGTTGGGCTTAGACGATTTTAATGATAGTCTTGATTGTTTAAATACATCACATGTGTCGGTTCAAGTAGACAACTTCCTCTATCGTACTTCATTCCGTTTTTGTTTAAATACATCACATGTGTCGGTTCAAGTATTGCAGCAACCCCAATAGCTGACGTTAGATTACTGTTTAAATACATCACATGTGTCGGTTCAAGTTATTATCATAGCGATAAATAATCCTCTTAGCGTGTTTAAATACATCACATGTGTCGGTTCAAGAATCTCCTGTTCATAACGTGCATAGGGTATTTCGGTTTAAATACATCACATGTGTCGGTTCAAGTGCTCGTTATTATGATTTTGACAAATTACCTTAGTGTTTAAATACATCACATGTGTCGGTTCAAGATCAAACATCTCTACATCGCTAGAAGTTCTTGCTAGTTTAAATACATCACATGTGTCGGTTCAAGAATCGAAGAGAGAGCCAGACAACAATCTCAACAGGGTTTAAATACATCACATGTGTCGGTTCAAGTAACAAAAGCAATATTTGAGGCACTGCCGGACTAAGTTTAAATACATCACATGTGTCGGTTCAAGTTTTTTACAACCACAAGGCTGATAACCATTTCCATGTTTAAATACATCACATGTGTCGGTTCAAGTTCCTTTTATCTATGTGTATTAGATATTTGTTTTCGTTTAAATACATCACATGTGTCGGTTCAAGAGCACCGTTTCCACAAAGAGTGTTCTTCCCGTTTTCGTTTAAATACATCACATGTGTCGGTTCAAGTATAGACTGAGGAGTCTTACAATGTTTACTTACAAAGTTTAAATACATCACATGTGTCGGTTCAAGCGTTCCATCTGCTTTTAATCGAGTAAGGTTAAATGGTTTAAATACATCACATGTGTCGGTTCAAGCAAGTTGTTCGGGTTGTATAGCTCCTGATGTTATTGTTTAAATACATCACATGTGTCGGTTCAAGATGTCGCAGGCGATAAGAAACGGGGACTTGATGCTGTTTAAATACATCACATGTGTCGGTTCAAGGGTACAACCGGAAGCGGTAAATCTAATCTTATAAGCGTTTAAATACATCACATGTGTCGGTTCAAGAGGCTCTCTTGATTTACTCACTTCATAAGCACTAATGTTTAAATACATCACATGTGTCGGTTCAAGTTAATCGAATAGGATTTTTTTCTTTAATTGTAAGGTTTAAATACATCACATGTGTCGGTTCAAGTAGTGCCAAACCTTGATTTATCAATCTTACTAGGTCGTTTAAATACATCACATGTGTCGGTTCAAGTAAGAAAAATAGCGGTCTGGAAAAATCAACAAGCCATAAAATAAGGTATTCTAGACTCTTTTTCCAACTAAAATAAATTAACAATAAATTTTTAATGAACTATCGTTAAACCGTTTATTTTAGCACTTTATATCAAAAAACTCAATCCTC
>Ga0074197_1002476_pt1 | contig 12770 bp, 13 predicted proteins | sample EPASupsiteSAE305_FD_64526 | JGI IMG/M metagenome (GOLD analysis project Ga0074197, IMG submission 64526) | Bioremediated contaminated groundwater microbial communities from EPA Superfund site, New Mexico - SAE3-05 reassembly with SPADES | ecosystem: Environmental > Aquatic > Deep subsurface >...
TAGAAAGGTCTATCCTGCCCTTTTCATCGATTTTAATAACCTTTGCGGTTATTTTCTGTCCGACTTCCAGAACGTCCTCAACTTTTTTTACATAGTTGTGAGACAGTTCTGATATATGGACCATCGCCTTCTGTCCCGATTCGAGCCTGATAAACGCGCCGTAGGCGGCAACATGCTCAACAGTTCCGTTAAGCACATCCCCCACGCTTACTCCTGATGCTGCGGGTACCTTATCTACCATATGCGGTTCTGACCTCCAAGAAAAATATGTCTCCGTTCTGCACGGAGTCTTTAAAAAAATATCATGGAGCGCATTTTACCATAATAAATAAAAATAGCTACTCCATTTGTTGTATAAAACAGCCTACCTGCGTTGCAGAGCTTTGTCTATCGCTTCGACAACTCTCTCAGCCTGGACAGGCTTTATAAAAAAGTCGGCCGCACCCGCCCTTATGGCTTCAACAACTAAATGCTGCTGACCCATCGCCGCGGACATGACCACCCTGGCCTCCGGATAATTTTCTTTGATTTCCTTGAGAGCTTGTATACCACTCATCTCAGGCATCATGATATCCATCGCTACGACATCAGGCTTGAGTTTCCGGTATAGACCAAGAACCTCTTTACCGTTCTCTGCCTCGCCGATGACATCATAACCGTTCCGAAGGAGCAGGTCTTTTAGTATCGAACGCATATAGGCCGAATCATCGGCGATGAGGATTTTTGCCTTCAAGATATCACCCTCCCTAAATTTTTAACGAGAGACTGCTATGCCAAGCTCCTCTAAAAACAGCGGGCTGAGGACCTTGATGTATGTTCCTTTCATTCCAAGGCTCCTGCTCTCTATGATACCAGCGCTTCCGAGTTTTCTCAATGCGTTTACTATAACGCTTCTCGTTACACCGACTCTGTCTGCAACTTTGCTTGCTACTACAACACCCTCTGACCCGCCCAGATCTTCGATTATGTGTCTGACTGATTCAACTTCAGAGTATGATAGGGCTCTCATGGCCATCTGGACCACAAGTCGCTCACGTCCGCGTTCTTCTATCGATTTTCCTCTGTCGTTAAGTATTTCCAGCCCTACAACTGTGCCAAGGTACTCGGCAAGGACAAGGTCTCTTGTATCGAACTGACAGCCAAAACGTGCAAGTATAAGTGTTCCAAGCCTTTCCCCGGAACCATTGATCGGGACAAGAAGCACATGCTTGTTTGAGTATGTGCATGGCTGATCTGCATAGGCACAGAGGCCGTGGTCCGTGTGATTCAGGATGGACTCGTGGAACGAGTTTACCTTTTCAACGTATGCGGCCGGCATTGCACCGTCCAGAAGCTGGTCTGCCATTATTGGACAGTCATATTCGCTTATCCAGGCGTAGCCCAGTATCTTTCCGTCTTCGTTGATAACGTAGACGTTAGCTGCTGAGAGGTCTGACATAAGTCTTGCAAGTTTGGGATAGTCGGGAGTTCCTCGATCCTTGCGCGACTGGAGAGCACGGCTGACTATCCGCGTTTTCTCAAGAAGATCCTGCATTGCGGCAGGATTCATGATTTTGGGTCTTGCTTCAATAAGTTCTTTCGGTGTGTCCATTGCAACAACTTCCTTCCCTGTTTTTTCTATTTTTTAAGTATTACTCGTGTGCTCTCGGGTGGTGCTCCATATAACTTCTCTTCATCTGTTCCGCTGTAATAGAGAGGTATCTTTGAGTCGCGGCTATGCTTTCGTGGCCTAGGAGTTCCTGGACGACCCTCAGCGGAGCTCCGCGTTCAAGCAGATGTGTCGCAAAACAATGCCTCAATGTATGCGGTGATACTCCGTAGATCCCTACCCGCAAAGCAGCTCTTTGTACCAGTCTGTGCACTGTTCTGACTGTAAGCCTTTCTGCTCCCTTTTCTGATATGAACAGAGGTCCTTTGGTTCCTTCTTTTGAAAGGAGGCTCCAGTCCTCAAGGAGTTCTTTGACGCTCGGACCAAATGGTACAAGCCGTTCCTTTGAACCTTTGCCCAACACTCTGATCATCCTTTGATCTGTCTCTATGTTTTCCCAATTAAGGTCTATCAATTCAGATACACGGAGACCTGAACCATAAAGCAGCTCAAGTATCAGCCTGTCCCTCTGATAGTGTTTACCATTTTCAGGCCCTTCTACAAGAAGCTTTTCTGTCTCCTCATATGACAGAGCTCTTGGAAGGGACGACGGCAACTTGGGTCCCTTAAGTCCTGCTGCAACACCATACTCAAGTATTTCCCTCGAAGAAAGCCAGCTTATGAAGCCTCTTACAGCGGAAAGCTTTCTTGCAGCGGACGATTTTGCTATGCCGAAACCTATGATATTTGAGAGGTAGACTCGGACTGACTGAGAATCTATCCCAGAAACATCTGAGATGTCCTGTCTCAGCAAATACTCCCTGAACTGCTCTAAATCGACCCTGTAGTTAATAACAGTGTTTTTTGAGCGGCCTCTGGATTCCATAAATGCTAAAAACTGATCGACATTTTCTGATATGTTTTCTGCCATGAATGGTATTCTAGCATGTAGAGTTGAAATTTCAAGCGAATTTTAAGAAAATTCACAAGATACAAGCATTTGTTTACTATTCAGTCTAAAAAGCTGTAGGAGACAGGGTTCTCTGTCTCCTACAGGGAATCAATAGCAAATCGGTGGCAAGTCAATTGGTTGGTTCAAAAAATTAGTTATTTAGTTATAGGGAAGGTTCAAAGTGCCTGAATCCCGGATCTCTGTGAGAGGCCAGGTTCTCAGATCCAAACAACTGATTCACAATTGACTCCCCCATCGATTTGCAATTGATCATCAATTGATTCCCGCAGCACGATTTTTGCCACAGTCTCTAACAATCGATTCCCAATTGATTTCCAATTGATTTGCTATCGACTCCCAAGGCGTAATCTCCATCCTGGCTACTTATCGCTGTTAAATAACTCTGCGTGCAATTTGATAAAGTCGCGCATCGCACCTATCGCCCTTTCATGATAAGCCTGGCAGCGTTCAGTGCGTCTTTTGATCTTCTTTCCCTCAAGTTTTGGGAATATTCCAAGATTTACATTCATTGGCTGGAAAGTTTTTGGAATGGCAGTCCTAAGGTAATTCAGAAGTGATCCTATTGCAGTCTCAAACGGGAAATCCGGCATTGAAACCTCTCTGAGCTGTGCAGTCATGAATAGTGCAGAGGCCAGCCCCATTGCTGTGCTTTCAAGATATCCCTCGACTCCTGTCATCTGCCCGGCCAGGAATGTATCAATTTTGCCGACCGGCCTGAGGTATCCGTCAAGAACAGTGGGCGCACAAACAAACAGGTTCCTGTGCATTACTCCTTTACGGATAAATTCAGCATTCCTGAGCGCGGGTATCATTCGAAAGATTCTCTCCTGTTCGCCCCACTTCAGGTTGGTCTGGAAGCCGACCATGTTGTAAAGAGTTCCATCTTCGTTGTCCTGCCTCAGCTGCACAACAGCACAGTATGCACTTCCGCATTTTTCATCAGTAAAACCTACCGGTCTGAGCGGACCGAAAAGAAGGGTCTTCTCCCCCCTCTTTGCAATCACTTCCACAGGCAGACAGCCCTCAAAGTGTCTCATCTCTTCGTTTTCGAAAATGTGCTTTGGAGCAGTCTCCGCGGCCACCAGTGCCTCCCAGAAAGCATGGTATGCATCATCGTCCATTGGGCAGTTTATATAGTCTCCGCTCTCGCCATATCTGTTTCCTCTGAATGAATGCTCGGGATCTACGCTTTCAAGCGTCACTATCGGGGCGACAGCATCGTAAAAATAGAGGAAGTCTTCGCCAACCAGTTTTTTAAGGCTTTCCGCGAATGCATCGCTTGTCAGCGGTCCTGTCGCAATAATGGAAGGGCCTTCCGGAAGTTCGGTCATCTCTTCTCTTATGACCTCTATGTTTGGATGAGACGAGATCGCTGAATCGATAAGGCGTGAAAAGACATCTCTGTCAACAGCAAGCGCGTTCCCTGCAGGAACTCTGCTTTTCTGGGCACAATCCATTATGAGACTGCCTAAGAGGCTTAGTTCTGATTTAAGTATACCTGCAGGGGTGGTCGGTTTTTCCCCTCCAAAAGAGTTGCTGCATACCAGCTCACCAAGAAAAGCCGTTTCATGTGCTGGAGTCTTTTTTTCAGGCCTCATTTCATAAAGCCTGACATGAAATCCCCGCTGCGCAAGCTGCCATGCTGCCTCTGAACCGGAGAGTCCTCCTCCTGTTATTGTTATCTTTTTACATCTCTGTATCTGCATTTTCAATTTCTGCGGGATCTGTAACTGCAGCTTCCTGGTCTGCCGTTCCGGGTTTTTTCCACGAAATGAAGTCACATTCAGGATATCTCGTACAGCCGTAGAACATCCTTCCCTTGACCTTTCCTTTTGCAGCGCGTCTTCTGACAAGTTCGCCCTCTCCGCATTTGGGACATTTGATCCCGGTCGTCCTGACGATGTTCCTTGTATATTTACATTCTGGATATCCGGAACAGGCAATGAATTCTCCGAATCTTCCGCTTTTGACAACAAGATCTTTGCCGCATTCCGGGCACGGTTCACCTACCATCTCAGGCTCCGGCTTCATGCTCTCTGCATGGGCTGACACGTCGTCAAGAACAGGCTTAAAGCCGTTCCAGAATTCTCCGACTACTTTCCTCCACCGGAGTTCCCCTGCCTCGATCTGATCAAGCTCATCTTCCATCATCGCAGTGAAGTCTACGTTTATAAGGCTTGAGAAATACTTTACAAGAAAGGTGTTTACAAGTCTCCCCAGTTTTGTGGGGATGAGTTTTTTGTCTTCTTCGCCTCGGTCGACATAATTTCTCACCGTGAGCGTGTTGATTATAGCGGCGTAGGTCGAAGGCCTTCCGATACCTTTTTCTTCAAGCGCTTTGACAAGACCGGCCTCTGTATATCTCGAAGGCGGCTGGGTGAAGCGCTGATCCTTTATTATCTCGTCAATAAGGAGAGTCTCCCCTTCAACAGCCGGTTTCATGTCTGCATCTTTGACTCCCAGCGGGAACACCTTTCCCCATCCGTCAAATACGACTACCGCACCGGACTGTTTGAGCAAGTAATCTCCGCTGACACATGTCAGGGTTGTCCTTGCAATTATTGCAGGCGCCATCTGACTTGCTATGAAACGACTCCATATAAGTTCATAAAGTCTGTATTGCTCAGGCGTCAGGCAGCCTTTTACAGATTCCGGAGTGATAAACGGGTCTGTTGCCCTGATAGCTTCATGGGCATCCTGTGATCTGGCCTTTGAAGCATAGATATTTGTGCTTTCAGGCAAATATCTTTTACCGTAGTTATCGAGGATAAATTTATTGGATGATTCCACTGCCTCAGGAGATATCCTCAGGCTGTCGGTACGCATGTATGTTATGAGCCCGACCGGTCCTTTTCCCGGGATGTCAACGCCTTCGTAGAGTGACTGTGCTATCCGCATCGTCCTGCCCGGTGCAAAACCGCACCTTCTGGATGCTTCCTGCTGGAGAGTGCTGGTCTTGAATGGCGGCAGGGCAGACTTGGGACTCTCTTTTGTTCTGAATTCCTCTACCTTAAGCTCTGATTTGTTTATCTCGTTTTCGACACGCGCAGCCTCTTTTTCATTATGGACGGAAAGCGGCTTGCCTTGATATTTATCAGCCCTGAGCCTGTATTTTCTCTTTCCATCCGTACTGCTGCTTTCAACATCAATCAGCCAGTACTCTTCGGGAATAAATTTGTCGATCTCGTCTTCGCGCTCACAAATTATCCTTAGCGCTACTGACTGGACCCTTCACGCAGAGAGACCTCGTTTTACCTTGTTCCACAGAAGAGGGCTCAGCTGATAGCCCACTAGCCTGTCAAGGACACGGCGAGCCTGCTGAGCATCAACTTTATCTATGTCTATTGAGTCAGGATCTTTTACAGCGTCGGTGACCCCATGCTCCGTTATCTCCTGCATCCTTATCCTGCATTCCGACTTCGGGTCTATGTCAAGGAGAGATGCAAGATGCCATGCTATCGCCTCTCCCTCTCGGTCAGGGTCTGATGCCAGAAGAGTTCTGCTGCTGACCTGCGACGCTCCTTTGAGTCCGCGTATCAGTTCCGCTTTGCCCCTGACCTGGATGTAGTCAGGTTCAAAGTCATTATCGATGTCTATGGCGATACGGCCCTTCGGAAGGTCTCTTACATGTCCTACGCTTGCAAGGACCTTGTATCCATTGCCCAGTATCTTTTCCAGAGTTTTGGCTTTTGCCGGGGATTCGACAACTACAAGGATCTTCCCCTCATACTGCTTGAAATTCTGTTTGCCGTTCTCTTTTGAAGAAGACTTTTTGGATGCTGTTTTTTTTGCAGTTTTAGTTGATGCTTTCTTTTTGACAGGTTTAGTGCTGGTTTTAGTCTTTTCTTCCACAGTTTTATTGGTCTTCTTTTTGGCAGCTGGTTTTGTGGTTTTGGCTTTTACTTCAGCAGCTTCATCGATCATCTTTTTTTCTTTAGTCCCATGAACAGTCGCCATTTATTACACCTCTCTCAAACATTTGCGCTATACCGGCCTGAGCCCGAAGAATATATTATTCCTTTTGCAGACAAAATTGCAATTATTTTTAAAATGCCGGCGGCGCTCATTTTAACCTCAAGAGCGATGTTGTCAACTGTCTGCCCTCCGCCAAACCTTAAAACCTTCAATATTTCCTCTTCTTCATGTGAAAGGTCAATGTCAGACACCGGATCCGCCTTAAGATCATTATTGGAAAATACTGCAGATGCCCTTGTATTTGTCTCGAAGAAATCCTTCAGATCTATGAGGGGATAAGCTCCGTCAAAAATAAGCTTATTGCTTCCGAATGCCGATTCTTCGTCTATCCTTCCAGGAACTGCCCATACTTCCCTTCCAAGCTCTGCTGCAAATCCGGCAGTTATCATAGCTCCGCTTTTGAGAGGCGCTTCGACGACTATCAGCTTTGAAGAAAGGGCTGCTACTATTCTGTTCCTCCTTGGAAAGTGCCATTGTTCCCCCTGGCTGCCGATCGGGAATTCTGATATAAGTGCCCCGCAGTCTCTTATTTCTCTGAATAGGTTTGCATTTGACTGGGGGAAATATACATCCGCTCCTGTACCGAATACTGCAAATGTTTTTCCTCCTGACGTACAGGCTCCCATGTGTGCGTTCCCGTCTATGCCTGAAGCTCCTCCGCTTATGAGGGGGATCCCTGCATGTGCGCAGTATTCACCTATCCTTAAAGCTGTTCTTCTTCCGTATGTACTTGCCCTTCTTGTTCCTACGGCTCCGATACACTTATGAGGTATCCGTTTTTCGCTTCCGTGCCAGTAAAGTATCAGTGGCGGATCGTTAAGATCATTTAGCTTCGCAGGGTAATCTTCGTCTTCTATTCCGACAGCCCGTATGTCCAGCTTCAAACATTTCTCCATTTCAATTTCGGCCCATCTCATGTCAATTTTTGTCTTGATCGCGACAATTGCCCTCTCTGTGATGCCAAGCTCTGTAAAAAGTTTTGCGTCGCATTTCCAAAGCTCGTCGTGGGATATCAGTCCTCTTTTTAGGGCAAACCATAATTTTCTTCCCTGGCCTTCAAGGCTGTTAAGGAGAAGAAGCGTCTTTAAATTTTCATCCAAGAGAGAGCTTCCCCTTCCCTGTAACTCAGTGCCTCTGCTACATGTTCAAGCCTTATTTCTTCCGAAGCGGAGAGGTCGGCTATTGTCCTTGATACCTTGAGGACTCTGGAAAGTCCCCTTCCTGAGAGCCTTACGCGGTTCAGTGCCTGCAGGAGAAAGCTTTTTACTTCCGGGATCAGCGCTATGTTCCTTCGAAGCAGTTTTTCAGGGATCTCTGAATTTGATCCTATCCCATACTTGGACCACCGTTTTACCTGGATCTCCCGTGCCGCTCTCACCCTTTCAGCAACTTCTGCACTGCTCTCGCCGCATTTTCCCTCCAGGGAGACGAGCTCTTCCGGCAGAAGCCTGGGTATAGAAATGTGAAGATCTATCCTGTCCAGAATGGGGCCTGAAAGGCGTCTTCTGTATCTGTCAAGGGCTGAAGGTGAACATGTACAGCGTTCAACGGGATCTCCCGCGAAACCGCAGGGACATGGATTGCAGGCAGCGACCATGAGCACCTTTGCCGGATAGACGACACTGCCCGAGGCGCGGCTTACAGTTATCTGGCCATCCTCCAGCGGCTGTCTGAGCGCCTCAAGGACATCCCTTGTGAACTCCGGAAACTCGTCCAGAAAGAGCACACCCCTCGAGGCCAGGCTTATCTCACCCGGTCTTAGTGTGGTCCCTCCTCCGCAGAGGGCGACAGCGCTTGCAGTATGGTGCACAGACCTGAACGGCCTCTCCCTGACAGATGAGATCGAATTCCCGACAGTACTTCTGAGAAGAAGTACCTCCATAAGCTCCGGATCGGAAAGGGGAGGGAGTATCCCTTTGAGTGCCCTTGCCAGAAGCGTTTTACCTGAACCCGGAGATCCGACCAACAAAAGGTTATGATGGCCCGCCGCAGCGATCTCAAGCGCCCGCTTGGCAGCAGACTGCCCTTTGATGTCGGAAAAGTCCGGATCTGCCTGGGGAGGGGCAAAATCTGCCTCGCAGTAACCGACACCGGCGAGTTCGATCTCCCCTCTCAAATGCGCAAAGAGATCTCCAAGCGATTTTACCCTCCATGCAGATACCCCTTCGACCAGACTGACCTCTTCAGCGTTTTCTTCGGGCAGGTAGATATCCCATCCCTTTTCCCGGGCAAGAAAAGCCGCGGGTACAGCTCCCCTGATTTTTCTGAGCCTTCCGTCGAGCGCAAGTTCACCTATGAAGAGGGATGGTTTTTTGACCTTCACTCCGCCCTGCACACAGGCTATTGCGACTGCGATAGCAAGGTCAAGCAGCGCTCCCTCCTTTGGCACGTCAGCAGGAGCAAGGTTGATCGCCACTCTCCCCCGGAGCGTTATTCCTACGCTCCTAAGGGCTGCCCTGACTCTTTCTCTGGCCTCTCTGACGGCAGCGTCAGGAAGACCTACCACTGATATGTTGAAAAGTCCACCGGTTATCTCCACTTCCACCTCTACCGGAACCGCCTTGACTCCCCGAAGCGTTATACCTGAGACAGAGTTCATAGTATTCCCTCCGTGATATCTTTGATATGTTCTATAGAGGGTCCACTGCCCTCTTTAAGCGTGATAGCAACTAGATCTATACGCCAAAAACCAGTGTATTTTCTGTTTTCTGTCCATATCCTGGCGGCTTTTTTAAGTTTTTTTATTTTTTCAGGTCCTACTGTACATTCAGGCGGCATGAGCCAGCCAAAGCTCCTGGTCCTGACCTCAACAAAGACGATTTCATTGCCGTCATCGGCAATGATGTCTATCTCACCATGCCTGCAGCTTACATTTTTCGCTATGATTCTGTATCCGATGTGGGTGAGGTACTCTGCCGCCTTTTCTTCACCATATTTTCCTGTCTGCAGGTGAAGCGGGAGCTTTTTGGAAGGGTCAGACTGATCTTTCCCGGAAGATTTTTGAGTGGAGACTTTATTTCTTTCTTGTAATGAGCGTTTTAGAGCCCTTTCAAGGCTCATACCGCTGTTTCCCTCGAGACTCCTTTGAAAGAGACTCTGTGGATCGGTGAAGGGCCAATTTCCATCAGTATCCTTCTGTGTTCGGCTGATGGGTATCCCTTGTGGGCGCTGAAACCGTACTCCGGGTAGAGTTTGTCCATGGTGCGCATTATCCTGTCCCTCAAAACCTTTGCTACGACAGATGCGGCAGCTATGGCAGGCACCCTGTCGTCTCCTTTGACCACACATCTCTGATATATTCCAAGTCCGGGAATATACGTACAGCCGTCGACCAATACTATGTCCGGTTCGGAATCCAGGCGCTCTACAGATCTCTTCATGCACCATAGAGAGGCCTGGAGTATGTTTATCCTGTCTATCCTATGCGGTGACGCGGCCTGCGCCCTCCACTTTATCCCGCACTCACACATCCTGCAGAAAAGATCTTCTCGCCTTGACGGTGAAAGTTTTTTTGAATCTTTCAGACCTTTTGAAAGAAGATATTGTCTCTGTTCTTTCGTAAGGATGACCGCAGCTGCAACAACAGGCCCGGCAAGCGGACCTCTGCCTGCTTCATCTGTTCCTGCGGCAACTATCCCAGCTTTTCCAAACATTACTTGAGGCTCTCCCACAGCGGCGGATCTCCCGGTCTTTCAAGGCTCATCCTGCCAAGTCTTCCTGTGGCAAAAGCGTCTATAAAAACCCTGCCTGCGCTTTCAATGTCCACAAGACCTCCCGGCAGCAGTTTGCCGAGCCTTTTGCCTACAGATTCAAGAATATCCGCCGGAGTCCCCTCAGGCTTGATTCCCCAGGCTGATTCAACGCCCTGCCAAAGATTTTTTGTGATCAGGAATGATATGCATTCTTTTGCATGATCTTCCCAATTGCCTATTACCTGACCTCTTGTAGCGCCTATCCATGAAATGATCCGGTGTGCCCTTGCGTCGCTGTGAGGATCAAGTATCCCGGGTGAGTCGACCAGGAGGAATCCCTCTCCCTTGAACCAGGAGACTCCTTTGGTTATTCCGGGTATTCCGCCGACAGGGGCAGCTTTTCTCCCTACCAGCTGATTGATGAGCATAGATTTTCCAACGTTTGGGATGCCGACCACCGCCATCCTGAGATCACGGAAGGCCGGCTTCTTTTCCGTCAGCTCTTTCCGTATCTGGCTGAGCCCTCCCTTGCGGAGATCCAGCGGCCACGTTGGAAGATTTTTGGACTTCAGATGATCCGTCCATATTTTAGTGATATTGGGATCAGCAAGATCCGCTTTTGAGAGGATGGTCCATATTTTTATTTTAGGGGCAAAGATGTGAAGGAAGGGCGACGAAGAGAGGTTCGGCGCTCTCGCGTCCCGAACCTCTAAAATAAGGTCAATATTGGCTGCAAGCGCCTCAAGCTGGCGCTTGCCCTTTGCCATATGCCCAGGGAACCATACAGTCCGACCCATTTACTCTATCAGCCCTATCCGGTTAAGCGGCCAGTATCTGAAAACAGCGGGTCCCCGGAAGAAATTTCTCGGGACAAACCCCCAGAACCTGCCGTCCTGCGAGTTCGGCCTGTTGTCTCCCAGGCAAAAATAGCTTTTCTCAGGAACTGTTTCCGGCAGCATATCAAAAGTGTCTTTGTTTTTCACATATGGCTCAAATACTTCTTTGTCGTTGACATACACTGTGCCGTTCCTTATCTCTACCTTGTCACCGGGAAGACCAATGATCCGCTTTACGAAATCCCTTCTAGGGTCCACCGGGTACTTGAAGACGGCTATCTGTCCCCTCTTTGGCTCAACTTTGGGCATCGCGTACCAGAATTTGAGCACGAGCACACGATCTCCCACTTCAAGAGTGGGTATCATCGATCCGCTTGGGATCCAGAAAGCCTGAATAACAAAGGTCCTTAGGATAAGGGCAAGCACAAGCGCCCAGAAAACTGTCTCTATCGTTTCACGCCACCATGGTTTAGGCATAACATTGATTCCTCCAATATAAATTAGAAAAAGGACAAGCAGCGCAACTAGACTGATGGCTCTTTTCCCGGTCAACATTTTAATTATACAGCTCTAACGCTTCCTCCAACGCCTCGATCTCCGCTATATATGACGCTCCGCCCTCAAGCTCAGGCAGGATCTTGCCCGAGGGTCCGAACTCAAGGGATACTCTGTTCAGCCCTCCCGGATTATAAACATCCACCACAGGGCCGGTCAGTCCGGCAGTAAAGGCAGCTATTGCACTTGCCGTGGAACCTGTACCGCATGAAAGGGTAAGGTCTTCAACCCCTCTCTCATATGTAATGACGTCAAGACCTGCTTCATAAGTTGACTTTGGTGAGACAAAATTAATATTTGCCCCTTCCGGGAAAAGGTCTGTCCGTAAACGTATCGCCCTGCCGATCTTCCTGTATTGATCTTCAGAGTCAAGGCGCGTCTTTTCAAATATTACTGCATGAGGAACGCCGACTGTCAAAAAAGTATAGTTGAAATCATATCCTTCGACAGAGGCGGGAACATCGTGAACAAGGCTTGAAATATTTACAGGAGAAAGTTTGAGGGTCGTTCTTGCATCCCTTACACTGGCATCCACTCTGCCGCCAATGGTTTCAAAGGTCATCTCAGGTTTTTTTACTATGCCTTTAAGAAATGCATATCTGGCAATGCACCTTGCCCCGTTGCCGCACATCTCGCCCTCTGTGCCGTCGCGGTTGAACAGTCTCATTTTGAAATCATGGGCTTCCGATGGTTCCGCTGCAAGGATACCGTCTGCGCCCAGTGACTCTCTCCTTCTGCAAAGAGCCTTTGCATACATGGAAAGCGTTTCCCCGCTGTACTTAAGCTCCATATTGTTTATGACGAGGAAATCGTTTCCGTTGCCGTTCATTTTTGTGCACAGGATCATCCGGCATTCGACCCTTCGTTTGTATTTTGCCAACGGCAACTATTTTACACCAAATGCACTGACTTGTGGGAGCGGCATCCAGTCTGATATCCCATTATGGCTCCTTCTGCTTTGCCGGTATCAGGAACAAATGTGCCATCATCGGCAATTTTGCTGACAATATCTGACACGAAACTTGAAATATTGCCACTAAGCAAGTATAATTCCATCCGATGCACAAAGCGGGCGATTAACTCAGCGGTAGAGTGTCACCTTCACACGGTGGAAGTCGTTGGTTCGAACCCAATATCGCCCACCAAGATAT
>Ga0074197_1002477_pt1 | contig 12769 bp, 12 predicted proteins | sample EPASupsiteSAE305_FD_64526 | JGI IMG/M metagenome (GOLD analysis project Ga0074197, IMG submission 64526) | Bioremediated contaminated groundwater microbial communities from EPA Superfund site, New Mexico - SAE3-05 reassembly with SPADES | ecosystem: Environmental > Aquatic > Deep subsurface >...
TATCCTTAATACAGTCGTTTGCCTCTCCTGCTGTTGCTCCCGTACAAGTGACCCCGTTCATACCCATCTGGTCATTTTCCTCAATTTTGACGGTATAGCCGCCACCGGCATTTGTTGATACGGTTAATACCTGGTTAGCATCGAGGAAGCTGTTGGCAGTGGCAATCGTTCCCCATGGAATTGATGTCGCTGTTGAATCCGTTGTTGAAGCCGTTCTTGTTACTCCGCAGTAGGCACCTGAATCAGCGGTTACACCTGCAACCGTAAAGGCAAGAGTCTGATCAACTGTTGCCGAAACCAAAACTCCTTCAACCGGGGCAACTCCTACGTTCGTAGAGTCCAAGGTGTTGTTGGAACCGTCTCTGGTGAGTATGGAAATTTTGTAACTGTCAGCCTCTCCTGGATTGCGGCCTGTAGAAAATGGGGTGGGGTTTACAAGATTTGGAACTACTACCGTGACTGTTGCGCCCGCACAAGTGCTGGTTGCTTTTGTGATAGTAATCGTTCCGCTTGAGGAGGCTACAACCGGAGTATCCCAGCCGTCGGTACAGGTCCCTCCTGTTGAGCTGACATTGACACTTGTTGGTTCAAGTTTATTAAAATCAAAGCCATCAGTTGTATTATCGGTTCCTACATCCGGAATTCCGTCATTAACATTTCCTGAACTGGCAACAGGTATGGTGATAAAAATGTTACCCCCGACAGGAATTGTGTTAACCAAAGTGAAAGTCATGGTTAGGCTTCCCGATTGTGTAGCTGTAACATAGCCACTTGTGTCAACATTGGCAGTGAGTGGGGAAGAAAGGCTGAAAGTTGTGGCACTGGATACGTTTGCGACCGTGTAGTTAACACTGCCGATACACCCGGTTATACCCTGATTTAAGAAACAGACGTTGTCGCTCGGGAAAAGATGCGCGGTGGTTTTGTCGGAACTGGCATTGTCGATTGTTATTGTTGATGTTCCTGACGTTCCGGCAGTTGTGTGTGCCCTATAGGAAAGTCGGGGATTGCTTAAGGTGGCTGATGAATTCGTAAGAGTGGATGCTTCTATCTTGGTTGGATTAAAAGATTTAATTGCGAAAAAAGAAAGCGCCAAGGAGAATGATAGTGATAGGAAAAACACTGAAAAAGTAGCTAGATATTTTTTTGTGTTTAGGCTTTGCATACAAAACAATGTATCTTAGTTAAGATATGTGCTAAGGACCATTATTAAACCCATAGAAAACGTTGTCAAGAGGATTCTTTGCCAACCTTTTGGGGTTTTTTGATAATTCTGTAGGTGATGAAGATTAAAAGGAGCCCAAATATTATCGAAAAAGGAAAGGCAACGGTGGTAACGGTTTTACTTTGAGTTTCACCGCCTCCGTCGGGAGTTATCTCCAGGGTTGATTTGTAAACTCCGACTAAAACCCTACGACTTGATTGGCAAGTAATAATATTCTCATCTTTCAGGCAGGGGATGTTCCTTACCGAATCGGAAATTATATTAAGAGGGGTAAGACTTAGGGTTTCCACACTGCCTAATGTAGGCTTAATTGTTATTTCACCATCGGGTTTGAAAACATACGAGCCGAAATTACCGATTCTTATATCAAAGGTAAGTTTTTCAAGCGAATCGATGATTTTTGGAGCCTTAAATTCGACAATTTCGGCGGTCTTTGCCGGATTGCCGTCACGGGAGAGGGAGAGGATAAGATTAGCGCCAATCCTAGCTTGGTTGGTTGGACCCATGGGGAAGGTGCCTCCAGGGATGTTGTTGTCCAGTTCGTATAATAGTGTAAAGTAGTAATCTTTCTCTGCGGCAGATTCTGGAGGAGTAATTTTAACGGTTATTTCCTGGCGTTGCCCGCCAGCCATGTAAAACTTTTCTCCGAAGGTACTTACAGGGGAGATTATACTAAACCATGAGGCATAGGGAGACGCTGCAGTAACAGCGTTTTTTTCATCAAGCGTGACATTTCCCGACTCACCCTGAGCCTTAAAAGGTATGATATAGATGCTCGCCATGCCGTCATTGCCGTCATTTGTAATAGTGAACGTTTGAGTAACAATTTTGCCCGGAATGATCATTATCTCAGCAATCGGGGGGGTGATGGAAAGACCTAGAGTTTGGGCCTCAGCAACAGAATTATAGATAACAAATAATGAAATTAGAGTAATCAAAAAAACAAAAAAGTTGCCTTTTATTTTTTTATTTTTAAATTTTAATAATTTATTCATTGGTGTTTGATTGGAAATTGGTAATTAGATACCAGAAATTTAAAAGGATGGTATGGCTGTAAATAAAATCCTGTTTTGATAACTTCCTGCCGCCTGGACTGCCGAGACATTTACCTTATATGTAATTGTGGCAGTTCTATCTCTTCCGACATTTACACTTGACATGACCGATTGATCTCCTTCGCTGAGTGCTGCATTGGCAAACTGGCGGAAATAAGTTCCGTCTATGAAATCCGAGGGGATATCGTTGCCTGACATGTTGTAACCGAATCCGTAAGTAGTCGCGAGTGACCAAACTCCCGCTGCCGTTTCCGAACAAGTTCCGGCGTCGCAGGTCGAATCGGGGATAGTTTTGCCGGTTGATGTTTGAAGATAACTTGCTTCTCTGGCTGTAACCCTGTAACCTCCCGCACCTCCCGCAGAAACCACAAGAGTACTTGTGCGGGTTACTGGGGTACCCGGCATGAGGGTGCCAAAATTAATTAAAAAATTACTCATGGAAAAAGAAAAAGGAATGATGGAGTGGATATATTGGAAACCGGACCGAACCAGGTAGCCTGTAGATGAGTAAAGTCCGGGTGCGGTTTGACCAATGGTTGTATCGAGTTTATAACCTGCCGAGGAGGGGATTCCTGCACCTGAATTTAAATTTGGCATTTGGATTATATAGTTGGGAGATGTGATTTTTGCCTGGGCATGAGCACTGGGCGGTGAAAGGTAAAAACTAAAAGGTAAAAGTAGTGCTGTCAAAAAAAATAAAACTTTTGAGGATGCCATATTATTTACCGACCTCTTTTTTCATCTCCATTCCGCTTAAAAAGAGTTCGTAAATTTGCTGATAGAGATCTTTGATTCTACTTTTCCTGTCGTTATCCAAGTTTGGATCTTTCAAAAGCTCGTCGAGATATTTTTGGACGTTAACTAATTTCAGTCTGAAATCTCCCTCTGCCCAATTTTTTACCTCTTCTTCCTGCGATTTAATCTCCTCCATAAAATCCTGGCTGACGTTTTTTAAAACCTGAATTTTTTGACTGTCTCTTAAAATCTGAATGTACTGTTTGCCAAACATTATTGAAATCGGCGCGATTGCTATAAGAGAAACTATTTGCAGAATTTCTGTCCAAAAGTCACTTCTGGGTGTAAGAACGAATAAAATCGCAAAGACCAGAGCAGCAACAACTGATGTTACAGGGGCTGAAAGGAGCGCCATTCCGAAAAGAAGAAAGTAAGTCAGAAAAAATATGGGTGAGGTGAACCCGCCTGTTGTAAAAAGAAGAAACGAAACCGCAAAAGAAAAAATAAAAATATCAAAAACTACTCTGGAACCGGCTGTTAGGAACTTTTTTCTGATCAGAAATGAGATTAACATATAGAGTGCGACAAGAAGACCTGAGATTTGAAGGCTATATTCCGCAAGGGGAGTTTTTGCAATAAAATAAGAAAGTCCCAGGGCGAGAGCAACCAGTATACTATGGATAAATACCTTTTTAGAAACAGATAGCATAAAATTGGACAGTATGTCTTAAAAAAAGTGTACGCTAAAGTGATAAAATTGACAAATATGAACGGCATCAAATACGACCACACCAAAATTGAAAAGAAGTGGCAGGAAAAATGGGAAGAAGAAGGTATTTATAAAACGCCGAAATCCTCCGATGGTAAGAAAAATTATATTTTAGACATGTTTCCATATCCTTCGGGCGCGACCATGCATGTGGGACATCTTGAAGGGTATGTGGGCACGGATATTTTGTCGCGCTATTACCGTATGAAAGGTGACAGGGTTTTTCATCCAATGGGATGGGATGCATTCGGACTTCCTGCCGAGAATTATGCGATCAAAACTGGAATCCACCCAGATAAGTCGACTCACGATAATATTAAGACTTTTAAACGTCAACTTGAAGCATCAGGCCTCTCTTACGATTGGGATAATGAGATAGACACGAGCAACCCAGAATTCTATAGGTGGACTCAGTGGATTTTTATTTTGCTTTATAAGAAAGGTTTAGCTTATAAAAAGAAATCTCCCGTTAATTGGTGCCCCAAAGATGAAACGGTTTTAGCCAATGAACAGGTTGTGGATGGATGTTGTGAACGTTGTGGTACTGAAGTGGTCCAAAAAGAACTGGATCAGTGGTTTTTAAAAATTACAGACTACGCAGATAGGTTGATTTCAGGTCTGGAAAAAATCAATTGGCCTGAAGAGGTGAAGATTCAACAAAGGAATTGGATAGGCAGATCTGAAGGAAGAAATATCGAGTTTTCAGTTGACGGGTCGGATAAAAAAATTAAAGTTTTTACAACCAGACCGGACACTCTCAATAGCGCAACATTTTTAGCTGTTGCCTCGAAAGACAATAAGGATTTAAAAGAAAAACTTGGCAGGCCAACAGGAGATTACGCAATTAATCCATTAAATGGGGAAAGGCTACCTATTTGGGAGACAAATTATGTTGATTCAAGCTATGGAACAGGGGCAATCATGGGAGTTCCGGCCTATGACGATAGGGACAGGGAATTTTCTACTAAATATCATATTGATATAGTTGAAAGACCTTTCACTAAAGAAATATTGGGTGAAAAAATTATCCATTACCATCTTCGTGACTGGTTAATTTCAAGACAGCGTTACTGGGGTTGCCCAATTCCAATGATCCATTGTGACGAATGTGGTTGGCAACCGGTTCCTGATAATGATTTACCTGTTTTGTTGCCTTCTGATGTAGATTTTTTACCTCACGGAGAAAGTCCTATTGCGAGATCTAAGACTTTTCAAAAAGACGTAACTTGTCCAAAGTGCGGTAAAGCTGCTCGTCGCGAAGTTGACACAATGGACACTTATGTAGATTCTTCTTGGTACTTTATTCGTTTTGTTGACTCTAAAAATAAAAGTGAATTTGCTTCAAAGGAAGCCATTAAAAGTTGGCTCCCTGTAAACAACTACGTTGGAGGCGGACACGTTGTCCAGCATTTACTTTTTGCCAGATTTTTCTGGAAAGTTTTTTACGACGAAGGGTTAATTGATGAAAGCGTTGGTGACGAGCCGTTTTTAAAGCTCAGAGCACCTGGCTGGATTTTGGGATCTGACAGTAGAAAGATGAGTAAAAGGTGGGGAAATGTGATTACCCCAGACGAGATCATACCTAAATTCGGTGCTGACACTCTTCGTGTTTATGAGATGTTCATGGGACCTTTTGATGTAATGAAACCGTGGAGTACCGCGGGAGTGGAAGGCTCAAACAGATTTTTGGGTAAGGTTTGGAGGTTGTTTAATAAAAAACCTGGAGAGAAAATTAAAAAGGAAATTCTTTCCAAACTACATCAAACTATAAAGAAGGTAACCGAAGATATAGAAGAATACAAATTCAATACAGCAATTTCCTCCTTAATGGAACTTACAAACAGTGTAACTGAATATGGGGCAGATAGGGAAACTCTTAAATCCTTAGCGCTCCTTTTGGCACCTTTTGCACCCCATCTTGCCGAAGAAGTCTGGGTGGAAGTACTGGGTCAACCCTTTAGTATTCACAAGGCTGATTGGCCAAAATATGATGATAGTAAGATCGCGAGTGATACAGTAACGATGGTTATTCAGATCAATGGAAAAGTAAGATCTCAGTTGATAGTTAGTAATAAACAATCAACTATTCAGGGAGATATTGAAACATTGTCAAGGAAAGACGAAAATGCTGCAAAGTGGTTGAAAGGCCATGACATTAAAAAAGTAATTTTTGTTCCGGGAAAACTTATTAACTTTGTTATTTAATAACTACTCTATAAAAAATGGAGAACTTGCCCCAAAAGTTTTATTTTGACGATTTTCTTCTGAAGTATCGCTACCATCTATTAGTTGCTCTGATAGGAATTATTTTGATTAGTGCCGGCTTTTTATTTTTCAAAAAATCATTGAATTTTTCGTCAACGAAAGTAGAAATTTTACAAACTTCCTCAGACGGGGGAGGAACATCCGAAATTACCGCGGAAATTTCAGGAGAAGTGATAATTCCCGGAGTTTATAAACTTTCTCCTGGAAGTCGGATAGATGATTTATTAATTACCTCCGGTGGTTTTTCTGTTGATGCCGATAGGGTTTGGGCAGACAAATATCTAAACAGGGCGGCAAAACTCACCGACGGACAAAAGATTTATATACCGTCGGTTAGTGAGCACTCAAATGTCTTAAGTGCTAAAACCACAGTAGGGGATCAAAGTGTATCATCAAGTTTTTCAACCGATAGTAATGCATTAGTAAATATCAATACAGCGACCCTTCAAGACCTTGATTCATTACCCGGAATTGGCCCTGTTTACGCCCAAAAGATTACTGAACACCGTCCGTACTCAAAACCGGAAGACTTGGTAACAAGTAAAGCAATCACCCAAACATTATACGAAAAGATAAAAAACAGCATAACAGTCTATTAATTTCTAATTTTAATATTATCTAGTGAATAACCAACGCCGTATTAGTAATTCATGAAGCACTTTGTTTGGCTTTTATTGGTTTTACTAATAATTTTTCGTTACTTTACGACCCGTCCGGTTTATAAAAATGGCGATACCGTCCGGATAACAGCAACAGTTTTTTCGGATCCTTTGGTTTACGGCAATTATCAAACTTTTACCGTTGCGGGATTAAAAGTTTCCTTACCAAATTTTCCCGAGGTGTATTACGGGAGTAGGGTTGTGGTTGAGGGAACAGTTGAGGACAGAAAATTAAAAAATGCAAAACTACTTTCGGTTGATTCTTTTGTGGGGTTTGGGTCTCGGATAAGAGCCAAGATTATTGATTTTTATCAAGAAGTTTTACCTCAACCAATGTCGGGACTTGTTGCCGGTATAACTTTGGGAAGTAAAGGAACCCTGACCGGCGACTTTTGGAACAAAGTAAAAAGTACGGGGGTTGCTCATGTAATTGTTGCATCGGGAACTAATGTTACTTTTGTTATTTCGTTTATTTTCGGAGCGGTAAATATTTTCTTGTCCAGAAAAAAGGCGATACCTATTGTTATATTAAGTATTATTTTGTATCTGTTTCTTTCAGGTTTTGAAGCACCTTTAATAAGGGCGGCAATCATGGCCTTCTTGGCTTTTTGGGCGGAAAGTTCCGGAAGACTTCTTAGTGCTTGGAGAAATCTGTTTTTTGCTGCAGGTATTATGCTGGTAGTGGAGCCTTCCTGGATAGGGGACATCGGCTTCATTTTATCTTTTGTTTCCACCGCTTCAATCATGATTTTTGAAAAAAGAATTGCCAAATGGCTAAAATTTGTACCTAAAGTATTAAAAGAAGGCTTTTCAACCTCGTTTGCGGCTCAAATCGGGGTTGCGCCGATACTTTTTGTCACTTTTGGACAATTTAATATACTTTCGCCAATAATCAATGCCCTTGTCCTTTGGACGGTGCCATATATTATGATCTTCGGTGTTTTAGGAGGGATGTTGGGGCTCGTCTTACCAACCCTTGGTAAACTAGTACTATATGTATGCTATCCTCTGGCTTGGTGGTTTGTCAAAATGGTTGAGATTTTCTGATATGAAGCTTTGGAAGTACACATTTACCATTCTGCTTTTGATTTTAACTGGTATTGTCCTTGCCATAATCCAAAGTCCGGACAGAAACCTGCACATAATTGCCTGCAATGTGGGACAAGGGGATGCAATTTTAATTACTTATGGCGGAACGCAGATATTAAATGATGGCGGACCTGATAAAAGTGTCATGACCTGCCTTGGGCGGTATATGCCATTTTGGGATAGAGAAATTGAATTGATTATTTCGAGCCATCCCGACTCTGATCACTCAACCGGACTTGTCGACGTACTTCAAAACTATGATGTAGGTGAAATACTCATAAATCCAATCGATCCTGGCACTCAAGTGTATAAAGCGCTAAAAAAAGAGGTGGGGGGTAGGGGTATACCTGTCGTGAATCCCGTTGCAGGCATGGAACTAGGTATTGGTTTGATACATTTAGATATCTTTAACCCGACAGATATATTATTGGCTCAACTAACCATTGAGAATGGTAATGATGAACTTGCCAAGTACAGTATCGGGAAGGAAACGAATTTGTATTCGGTTGTTTATAAACTTAGCTTCAAAAATTTTACCGGGCTATTCTCGGGGGATATACCTCCTGAGATCTCCGACAGGTTGGCGGGAGATCCGAGTATGGGAACCATTAACTACATCAAAATACCTCATCATGGTAGCATCAATGGGCTTACAGAGAATCTCCTCAAGGTGGTTATGCCTAAAATTGCGGTAATCTCGCTGGGTAAAAATCCATGGGGATTTCCCAGACCCGAGATTTTGGAGATGTTGACTAAATATAATGTTAAAATTTTGAGGACCGACCAAATGGGGGATATTGAAATAGTAACAGATGGAGAGAAGTATTGGGTGGAGTAAATTTCAGGCCAGTTATACTTTTAAATTATATTTTAATTTAACAAGTTTGAGAAAATACTGTTAAAATAAACTATGGCCGATATAAAGGATCAAATTTTAAAAACCTTACATGAAGTAACCGGACTTAAAGAGATTGACCTTGAGTTTCCGGAAAATGAAGCCTTTGGAGATTACTCCACAAATATCGCTTTGGTTTTGGCAAAAGAAAAAGAAGAAAGCTCCAGAAAACTAGCAGAAGAGATTCTGTCTAAACTTCAAAAAAACAAAGATCTCTCAGAAATTATTGAAAAAATTGAAATAGCCGGCCCTGGATTTATAAACTTTTGGCTAAAAAAAGATATATTAATTAATACTTTGAAACAAATTGATATAGCAAAATCTGATTTTGGGAAATCAAATATTGGTAAGGGAAAAACCGTGATAATTGATTATTCATCCCCGAATATTGCCAAGCCATTCGGTATCGGACATCTTCGCTCGACCATAATTGGACAGGCGCTTTACAACCTTTATAAAGCTTTGGGTTATGAAGTCGTGGGGGATAACCACTTGGGTGATTGGGGAACGCAGTTTGGGAAACTCATCTACATGATTGAAACCGAGAAACCGGCCGACTTGTCCATTGAGACTTTGGAAAAACTCTATGTCGAATTCCACAAAATGGCAGAGAAAGATCCCAATTTGGAAGAAAAAGCCAGAGAGTGCTTTAAAAAGCTTGAACAAGGGGACCCCGAGGCAAAAAAGATTTGGCAAAAGTGTGTAGATGTTTCTATAGCTGAATTTGACAAGATTTATGAGACGATCGGAATAAGAACGGATTTTGCTTTTGGTGAATCTTATTATGAAAGTGAAATGAAGCAAATGTTAAACGATTCCGATATAAAAAAGTATGTTATCAAGGGAGATGATGAGGCATTGGTAATAGATTTATCGAAAGAAGGCATAAAAACACCTTTAATGTTTCTGAAAAGCGATGGAGCAACGACTTATGCTACTCGTGATTTGGCAACTATAAAATTCAGGGTGAGAAAATGGGATCCGTCGGTTATGGTGTATGAAGTTGGAGCCGAGCAAAACCTGTATTTCCAACAAATTTTTGCTGCAGCCAAGCTTTTGGGACTGGTTAAAGACTCTGTGAAGTTGGTACATACCGCTCACGGGCTTTATTTAGCATCCGACGGTAAAAAGTTTTCTACAAGAAAAGGAAAAACCATCAAATTGGAAGAGGTTCTTAATGAAGCTATCGAAAGAGCCGAAAAACTTGGAAACAACAAAGATACGGCGAAAGATGTGGGGATTGGTGCGATTAAATATTTTGATTTAATGCATTCTGTTACAAGCAATGTTGTATTTGACTGGGAAAAGATGATGAATCTGGAGGGTAACAGTGGGCCCTATCTCCAATATACGGTAGCGCGTTGCAACAGTGTTCTTGCAAAAGCTGACTTTAAGGGATTATCGTTGTCGGAAACTAAGTATGGCAATTTAAACAGCGAAGAGACTTCAATTTTGAGAACTCTGATTAAGTTTCCGGAGACTATTGAAAAAGCCGCAGAGTCTTTCTCCCCAAACCTTATTTGCAATTATATTTACGATCTGGCTTCGAAATATAATGCTTTTTATAATAAAGATAAAATTATTGGTGGGGAAAATGAAGATTTTAGGCTTGCATTAACTTTCGGAGTGGGACAAGTCCTAAAGAACGGGTTGGGGCTTCTTGGAATCACATCTCCGGAGAGAATGTAGGTTTATTTGATTATTCTTTCTTTTATTTTCTCTTTTAACTCCTCAATCGGTTGTCCCTCTGAGTTTTCCAGCTGTTCGATGAGCTTTCTTTCAATATAACCAGCATCCAGCTCTTCGGTCATTTCTTCCAACTCCGGATCATGCCTGTGATTCTTTTGATTTTCAAGGATTTCCCTGAGAAGATCCAGTATTTTGGTAATTTCCTTCTCGGATATAAGCTCGACTTGAAGTCCAAGCTCACTTCTTAAAGTATCTCTCTGATTCTCCCTGTTCTGACTCATAAGTACTATTATCGAAAGAAAAATAGCCTCAATTGAGACAAATGAATTCATAAAAGAGTAGGGGTAAGGATCGATTATTGGAATACCGGGGATTCTCCCTGTATTAGCCAAAATCCAAAACCCGTAGATCACGATATTGCCTAGGAGAAAAGCAATCGTACCGAAGCTTGTTGTAAGGGCGTCCACAACCTTTACAATAAACGGCCTCTTTTTGAGTTCTTGGGCCTCAAAACTTCTTATTATATGGCGGGATCTTTTTATATGACTTAGCGGCATTAATTTATTCTATAATAAATCCAAGAAAACCGCGAGTCGGGTATTGAAGATTGTTTAAAACTGAATTACAATCTTTAAGTCACAGATGGATTATAAACTTCATAAACTAAGCTCCGGCCTCAGGATTCTGACTGTGCCCATGCCAAGTCTTGAATCGGCAACCGTCGCAATCTGGGTTAAAACAGGAAGCCGAAACGAGGATGCGAAAACCAGCGGATTAAGTCATTTTATGGAACACATGGTCTTCAAGGGCAGTGTTAAGCGTCCCAGTGCCCGAGATATTTCTCAGGCGGTTGATGCTATTGGAGGAGAATTCAATGCGGCAACCAGTAAAGATTGGACAAATTTTTATATCAAAGCCGGTAAGGCCAACCTCGAAACCGCAATGGACGTCTTGTCAGACATGGTTTTAAATCCGCTTATTAAATCCGAAGAAATTGAAAGGGAAAAAGGCACAATTGTTCAGGAAATCAAAATGTATGAGGATACTCCGATGATGCATATAGGAGATGTTTTTGAGGAGCTGGTTTTTGAAGGAAATCCTTTGGGTAGGGATACTGCCGGAACCGAAAAATCTGTTCGTGGAATTGAAAGATCGGACTTTTTAAATTATCGTGAAGCTCATTATTACCCTGAAAATATGTTGGTAACTGTTGCGGGGGGAATTGAAGAAAAGAATGTTTTAAAACTTGTCGAAAAGTATTTTGGGAATTTCAAGTCGCAAAAATCAAATTTCAAAGCTCAGGTTTATAAATCGGGACAGACAAAACCCCGGTTCAAACTCCAAACTAAAAAAAGCGAACAGGCACACTTAATCCTGGGTTTTATGGGTGAGGGGAGGGATTACAAAAAAAGATTTGCACAAAGCCTTCTATCAGTGATCTTGGGCGGGGGGATGAGCTCTAGACTTTTTATTGAAGTTCGTGAGAGGCGTGGTTTGGCTTATTCCGTCAGAACCGGTTTTGAAAGGTATCAAGAGGTTGGATATATGAGTACATATGCAGGAGTGAATGTAGAAAAGACCGATGAAGCTGTTAAAGTAATTTTAGATCAGTGCTATGGTCTTGCGGAAGGTACTTATCCGGTCACAAAAGAGGAACTGGTCAAAGCTAAAGGTTTTCTAAAAGGCAATCTAGCTTTGGCTCTTGAGGATACGAGAGATGTCAGCGGATTTTTTGGCGACCAGGAACTCTTCTTGGGTAAGTGCCTGACACCGGAGGAAATTTATAAAAAAGTTGATGAAGTCACTCTTGCCGATATTAACTCTGAGGCCAAAAAACTTTTCGTTCCTGAACGCCTCAATTTAGCCATAATTGGACCTTTTAAAGATAAAGAAAAATTTGTACAATTGATCAAATAATATGGAAAGAACGGTAGTACTTATTAAACCGGATGGACTTCAAAGAGGATTGGTTGGGGAAATTATGCATCGTTTCGAGAGAAAGGGTTTGAAACTGGTGGGAATTAAGATGATCAGGCTGACTGATGAAATATTGGATAATTGGTACGCCCACCACAAAGATAAACCTTTTTTTACTACACTTAAAAGCTTTATGGAGTGGACTCCGGTTGTTGCTATGGTCTGGGAGGGAATTGAAGCAATTGCCGCTGTCAGGAAAATTGTCGGTATCACCAAAGCAAGAGAAGCTGAGGCCGGATCGGTCAGGGGAGACTTTGGTATGAGTGGTTCACAAAATATAATTCACGCTTCAGATTCACCTGAGTCTGCAGAGAAGGAATTGGGATTGATCTTTAATGGTGATGAAATTTTTGAGTACGATAGCGCCACAGACCTTCTGATTTATTCAAAAGAAGAGCTTTAAATCCGACT
>Ga0074197_1002478_pt1 | contig 12760 bp, 11 predicted proteins | sample EPASupsiteSAE305_FD_64526 | JGI IMG/M metagenome (GOLD analysis project Ga0074197, IMG submission 64526) | Bioremediated contaminated groundwater microbial communities from EPA Superfund site, New Mexico - SAE3-05 reassembly with SPADES | ecosystem: Environmental > Aquatic > Deep subsurface >...
CACCCATACCGACCCGAATCAGGAACGAAGCGATACTCAGGTTACAGCGGGCCCGGAACAGCTCCACCTGCCAGAGGAACTCCTCCCCCACCGGCGGCCCCTCATCCAGATAGGCCTCCAGAAAGACCGATTCCGGCAGCCGCTCCAGCAGCTGAGGATGGGCGAACAACTGATTGCGGAACTGGGCCAGAAAGGTTCCCACATCAAAGGCCGGGGGCAGCATCAGCGAGCTGCCGAAATCAATGGCCGCCACAAACAGGGTCTCGCGGTTATCCTGACTATCCTGGCCGATCATCACGTTCTTGGGGTGGTAGTCGCCGTGGCCCTGCACCAGGCAGTCGCTGCCGCAGGCCATCTCCTGGTAGGCCGACAGCAGCCGTTCCACAATCTGGCGGGCCCTGCCGGCGTGACGATGATCAATCTGCTCGAAACGGGAGAGGTAATGCTTGAGCCGCCCCTCTTCCCGGTCAGCAAATTCGGTCGGCGTGGTCACCGCCAGGGCGGCCTTGTGCAGCCGCCCCAGCCAGCGTCCGGCCAGCTCCAGGTACCAGCGGGCATCATCGGGGCTGGCAGCCAGCAGCTTGTCGTGCAGTGAGCGCCCCCTGATCCCCTGCTCGATAATTGTCATCCGCTCCTGATCAATCTCGATCGGCTGGGGTACCCGGTAGCGTCCCTCGCTAAACCCGGCCCCGGCCACGGCTGCCATGATCCGCTCGGCCCGTTCGGTACTTTTCCATTTTTTCTCGTCAGTCAGGGTGCGGATGATAATCCGCTCGCGGTTCTCGTCTCCCTCCTTGGTGCCGAAGGTCACCTCGGTCACCAGGGCATTGGCGCCGGAACGGGGGATCTCCTTGAAAAAGGGCCGGCAGCGTCCTGCCTTCAGCTCGTCGGCCAGCTCCTGGATATCCTGCAACGGGTGGTCGAAGATGGTGGGATAGGCCCCGGCATACTGCACACCGTGGGTATCGGTGCCGGAAATGGCGGTAAAGCGCAGGCGGTGCCAGTCGGCCAGCCCCCGGCTGTTCTCGGCCACGCCGTGGTTGGAACTGAAGATCTCCACCCCGTTCAAGAGCGGATCAAGCAACTGCTGATCAGCGGGATGACGTCCCTTGCGATAGGCATGGGCCAGCACCAGCGCTGCCGCAGGCCAGGCAGCCCGGATATCCTCTAACGGCGTGCCCTTGGGGATCGCTTCAGTGGCGCCGTAGACCAGCACGTCGCCATGGCGGGCGGTGGTCACCTCCTGGGCGGCAAAGATCCGGAAATGGTCCGGCACCCCGGCCTGACGGCGCAGATCGGCCAGCTCCTCCTCACTCCAGATAGCATGGTGATCAGTCAGCACGATCCCCTGCAGACCGCGGGCCTGCACCCGCCGTACCAGTTCCACCGCAGTCACCGAACTGCAGGCCGATTTTTCAGCCGTATGGCAATGCATCTCAAACAACATCGTCAGCTACCTCCCTTCGATCGGGCAAGGGCCTGCTTGGTGCGATGGGTGGCCGGGGCGTTCCAGGGGTCGTCAGGCCAGGGATGCTTGGGGTAACGTCCGCGCAGCTCCTTGCGCACCTCCGGGTAGCCCCGCTGCCAAAAGCCCTGCAGGTCGCGGGTCACCGCCACCGGCCGCCCGGCCGGCGACAAGAGGTGCACCAGCACCGCCAATCTGCCCCGGCAGACGGTGGGCGACGAGGCCAGACCGAACAGCTCCTGCAGCTTGACCGCCAGCAGCGGCCCCTCTTCAGCAGTATAGTCGAGGCTGGCCGAACGTCCACTGGGTATCTGCAGTTTAAGCGGGGCAACACTATCCAGCTCCCGCTGCAGGCGCCAGTCCAACTGCTGCTGCAGCCCCTGCGCCAGATCGAGCTTCTGCAGCTCCTGCCAGCAGCGCAGCCCTGACAACTGAGGCCCCAGCCACTCAGCCAGGTGATCTGCCAGCCACTGATCCGACAGATCGGGCCAGCCCTCCTCCGGCAGCAGGCGGGCGCACAACGCCACTCGGCCCTGCAGCTGTCGGGCCGCCGGGCTCCAGTTAAGCGCGGCAACACCACGACGAGCGACCTGCTCCAGCAGCAGCGGCAGCGCCTCGGCATCACTGACGGCCATCTGGCGGCTACCCAGCAGCACACTGCCGATGGCCTCCTGCTCACTGGCCATCACCCGGCCGACTGCCTCGTCCCAGACCACCAGCCGCTGACGCTGCAGCTGCTGCGGCAACGTCTGGCGCACCTGTGCCTCGCTTACCGTGATAGAGCGATGGATCCCCCCTTCAGCCCCTGCCCCGCCATCAATCTGTAGGGCCACCAGCAGCGCCGGGCCACCGCCCTTGAGCGCAACCGACAGCTGCGCCCCACGCCCCGACGTCAACAGATAGCGGTCGGCGTCGCCGCTGCGGCGTTGGGCCAGACGATCGGGCCAGGCCACCAGGGCCAGGGGGGCCAACTGTTGTTCGTCAAACCTATCAGCCACTCCATCGGGGCAGCCCACCAGGCGACGCAGTTGTTGCTCGGTCTGGCGAATCAGGGCGGGGGCGCTGCTGCGCTGCGAAAGCTCAGCCCCCAGGCGACAAGCCGCTGCGGCCAGCCCCTGCTGTTGACCGGCCAGAAGCAGCCGGGCCAGGCGGGGATGCAGCGGCAGACGTGCCATCTGACGGCCCAACTCACTGATCCGGCCGTTGTCATCCAGGGCGCCCAAGAGTTGCAGCAACTCACGGGCGGCAGCCAGGTGGGCGGCCGGCGGCGGGTCCAGCCAGGCCAGGCCGGCAGGATTGTCACTGCCCCAGGCAGCCAGTTCCAAGAGCAGCGGCGCCAGATCGGCCGTCAAAATCTCCGGCGGGGCAAAGGGGGTCATGGCCTGGAAACTGTGCTCGCCATACAAACGGTAGCAAACGCCAGGTGCGGTGCGGCCGGCCCGACCGGTGCGCTGTTCAGCCTGCGCCTTTGCGGCCCGCACCGTCACCAGCCGCTCCAGACCGCTGGTGGGGTCCAGTTGCAGCCGCCGCGACAGACCGCTGTCGATCACCACCCGCACCCCGTCGATGGTCAGTGAGGTCTCGGCAATGTTGGTGGCCAGCACCACACGCCGTTGCGGCCCAGGCCGGATGGCCTGTTGTTGCTGCTCAAAGGGCAGATCGCCATACAGCGGGCAGACCAGGGCGTTCAGCCCATCCGCCAACTCCCGCTGCACCGCCCGGATTTCGCCACTGCCCGGCAGGAAGGCCAGGATGTCGCCCTGCTCCTCCGTAAGGACCCGGCGGATGGCCGTTGCCATCAGGCGGGGCAGCGGCAGACGCTGCTGAAACCCCAGGTAACGCAGCTCCACCGGAAAGGAACGCCCGTGCGAGGCAACCAGCGGCGCATCACCCAACAGGGCCGCTATCGGCCCGCAGTCCAGGGTGGCCGACATCACCAGCAGCTTCAGATTGGGCCGCAGGGCGGTCTGACACTCCAGACAGAGTGCCAGCCCCAGGTCGGCATGGATCGAGCGCTCGTGGAATTCGTCGAAGATCACGCAGGCCACGCCGGAAAGCTCAGGGTCGTCCTGCAGCCGACGGGTCAGTATCCCTTCCGTCACCACCTCGATCCGGGTGGCCTTGGAGACCTTGCGTTCAAAGCGAATGGTATAGCCCACGGTCTGGCCCACCGGCTCCCCTAGGGTCTGGGCCATGTAGCGGGCCGCCGAGGCCGCCGCGATCCGGCGCGGCTCCAGCATCACGATCCGTCCCGCCTCGGGCGGAAACAACTCCAAAAGTGCCAGCGGCACCTTGGTGGTCTTACCGGCTCCCGGTGGGGCCGACAACACCACGTTGGGGTTCTTACGCAGGGTGGCCAGCAGTTCCGGCAGGGCTGAATCGATGGGCAGTGGGTTCGGCACAGATCAGATCCTGTCCAGCGGCGAGGTCACCCCTCGGCCGCCCTTGTTCAACACATGGGTATAGATCATGGTGGTTTGTACATCTTTATGGCCCAACAGCTCCTGCACGGTGCGGATATCATAGGCGGCCTGCAATAGATGAGTCGCAAAGGAATGACGCAGCGTATGGGGGGTGACCCGCTTGGTCAGGCCGGCATCATCGGCAGCCTGGCGGATGGCCCGTTGCAGCCCCTTTTCATCCAGATGATGGCGCCGGATTACACCGGAAGCGGGATCAACCGACAAGCGCGTTGACGGAAAGACGTACTGCCAGCGCCACTCGCGGCCGGCCTTGGGGTACTTGCGGGCCAGGCTGTCACTGATCCAGACCTCGCCATGGCCGTCGGCAAGATCGCGCGCATGCAGCCGCCGCACAAAGGTCAACTGCTGCTGAAGCGGCTGCACCAGCGTCTGTGGCAACATCGTCACCCGATCCTTGCCACCTTTGCCATCGCGGATCATCACCTCGCAGCGTTCAAAATCAAGATCCTGCACCCGTAGTCGCAGCGCCTCCAAGAGCCGCATGCCGGTGCCGTACAAAAGCCTTCCCAGCAGCGACCAGCTTTCAGGCAACTTGGCCAGCAGCCGTTGCACCTCCTGCTCAGTCAACACCACCGGCATCCTCTTTGGCTTCTTGGCCGGCTCCACATCATCGAGCCATGGCAGGTCAATAGCCAGCAATTCTTTATAAAGGAACAACAGCGCCGATCGCGCCTGATTTTGCGTAGCTGCCGCCACCTTGCGCTCAACCGCCAGATGGGTCAGAAAGGCCTCAATCTCCGGCTTGCCCATCTCTTGCGGGTGTGTTTTGTTGTGATAGAGTATGTAGCGTTTGGTCCAGTCCAGATAGGCATCTTCGGTGCGGCGGCTGTAGTGTTTCAGGCGAATGCGGTCTCGCAGCTGGTCGAGCAGCTTTGGCTTGTCAGCATGTTCAACCATAAAGCACACCTCGTTTTACGGAAATTATGCTACTATCCCGACACTTCGTCACACGTCTAGGCAATGTCGTTTTTAATAAAAATTTTAGGACGTTTTTTGTTTTTACAAAACAAATAATAACAGCAGGTTAAAAAATAACAAGCAGGGAAAAACGACAAAATGTCGTTTTTCCCTGAAATTTAGGGTGTCTAATAAACGTTAGAGCGCAGGCGCCATGGACGAATTCGCGGAAGAAAATAGGGTCGTTGCACGCATCCGTGAGCGTTTTCCTGAAGAGGCCAAGCGAACGGACGAATGGCTATCCGAACGCGGCTGGGACGAGCCCGATAAGGCGCCGCATATCTGGGTTGAGGCGTTCGCAGATCGAACAACCGATGCGGCACGCGCGCACAATTGGGTTTTAGTGAAAGCGCATACCGAGTTTATAGCGGCTGAGTATCGCGACGGCTCTGAGGCTGTGCGAAGCCTCGTTGATGTATCTTACGCAGAAAATTTGATGTGGGACCTCGAGCGCACAGAGAAGGTCGTTGCATGGCCCCACATCGCGAAAGAGGTGCGCGTCCTGTATGAGCAAATGTGGGGCGCTCCAAGAACAGAGGAGTCGATGTAATGCGCTCTAACCTTTCGGTCAAGTTCGCTCCGCTTCGCTGCGCTGGGACCGCGCAAAAGCGCGGCCCCTTACCTTTACGTTAGGGGCTTATTTAACCCCTGTCTCTTAATCAACCGAAAAGAGGGTAAAATGAACGACAAAATTATTTGCTACTGTTTGAATGTCAGTGAAAGCACTATCGTACAAGCTATCAAAAACGGAGACAACTCGCTGAAAGACATACAGAAATCAACGAAAGCCTGCACAGGAAATCGTTGTAAAGAGCTAAATCCTTCTGGCAAGTGTTGTTCAGAAGATATTATGAAAATACTTCAAAGAGAGACGGGAGTTAAATCAGAATCTACCTGTTGCTGCTGCCATTAAGTTTTCCGGTTTGTGGCTAGCCAGGTAAACATTGGCTTGGGTCAGCGCGTCTCGGCCCCTAACGGCTCAATCAACTCGGACTGGCTTACTGTGCGCTGAATTTCACCTATGTCGCAGTCGTTGGTTGGCATGTTAGTCAGGCAGCATCGCTCCGGCATCGCCAGCCGGTTATCTCGTAAACGTTAGGCCTAGAATACTAGTATTACTACATCTCTAGATTTGGGGCCTGATCTAAGCCGGTCAGCAGGAGACAAAATATGCTGAAAGCTAAATTAAATACAAACAATATTCATATTCCAATTAGCATATTTTGTTATCTGACTAGTTTGATTCTGCCAGGCTATTACATAGGAGAGAGTTTTGAGCCACAAATGGCATATGCTGCCCTTTTGGTTGGTTGGCTTGGTCCTCTTGACCTTCATTTTTCTTGGTATGCTAACCCTTTTTACTTTGTTGCATTGAAGTCCGCTAAACAACCAATAAAATCTGCGATCTTTGGGATCATTGCGCTTGCACTAGCTATTACATTTATTTTCTCAAAGAAAATTATGGTAAGTGAGGCACCAACTTATGCTGCAATTGTGTCATATGGGTGGGGATATGGCCTTTGGGTTACATCGCTCTCAGTCTTCTCCATTGGGCAAATTCTTCGCACTCTCGACGTTAATAGCCGTAAAATTGCAATCACCTCTATCTTAAGTTGCTGCCTACTGTTAGCTGGTTATATGGCATATTACTTTGTAGGCAACAACTCTCTTCACTCTATTCATATTGAGAGAGACCAAGAATTTCAAAAGAGATGCGCATCATCAGGCACTCAAATTTATAAAAAAACAGATGATGTTCGGGGTATTTTTTTTGATCCTGACTGGGAACAGCGAATAGGTTTTAATCGTAAAAAACCTGACTTTAAATATATAGGCGGCGGAGGTGTTCTGGGGCTTGGTCATTTGAACAGCGGTCATTTATTGTTCTATGAAACAAGAGATCGCAAAGATGCCAATAGTTATATGAAATATGTACTTGGAGATTTCAGAGGTATTCCAACTAATAAACTAGAAAGTGAATATGCGGTTATAACAGAATACCATGATATTCCTGCACGTTTAAACATATCTGGGGCGACCGTAACCATTAAGGACTTGCGAAATAATTCAATATTAGCCACATCTACCTTTTTTATCGAAAGAGAAAGTGGAAGATTTTGCGGGAGTGAATCTTTGAGTTTAACAACATCTGCCTTAATGACCGAGGTATTAAGTTTGAAGCGTAAATATCCGTCAGTGTATAAATAAATATCCAATCCAATCACACATAAAGGCCTAACGGCTCAATCAACTCGGACTGGCTTACTGTGCGCTGAATTTCACCTGTTTATCAGTCGTCAGTTGGTTGGTTAGTCAGGCAGCATCGCTCCGGCATCGCCAGCCGGTTATCTCGTAAACGTTAGGTTTATCACCATGAATTGTGATCCACACTGGACAAACTATCTTTCTGCACTCCTAACACCTATTGTTGCCGTATTAGGTTCAATTATTGCCTATCGCCAATGGCGAACAGCACAACACAAGCTAAAGTTTGAGCTATTTGATCGGCGCTTTACTGTGTATGAAGCAGCAAGAAATTTTCTTGCGTCAGTCATGACAAGTGGCAGGGCAAAAGAAGAGGAAATTTACAAATTTCTGCTGGCTACTCGTGAGGCGAAATGGCTCTTAAATAATGAAGTCGCAGAATACCTTGAAAACGAGCTGTATCACAATGCACTTGATCTTCAAGTTCTACAGGCAGAGCTTGAGGGCGTCCCTGTTGGTGAAGAACGTTCTACAATTGTTCACAAACAGTCTGAAATAAAAAAATGGTTTTACGCTCAATATGCAGTATTAGACCAAAAATTCAGTCCTTTTCTAGGTTTGAAGCATTAAACCTAACGGCTCAATCAACTCGGACTGGCTTACTGTGCGCTGAATTTCACCAGTTTCTCAGTCGTCAGTTGGTAGGTTAGTCAAGCAGCACCGCTCCGGCATCGCCAGCCGGTTATCTCGTGAACGTTAGGTGTTTATGCAAAAGTTACGGAAGTTAATCAGGTGGGCGATTTTATTGGCATCAATTGGTGGCGCACTATACCTGTATAGTGTTGCAATTTACTGTTCGTGGGCAGCAGGTGGGCCACCAACAAACTACCCAGAAAGCTGGCGGCAATATGCGTACATCTATCGAGGCTATAGCGGAGCAACATTAGCGTTTGGCATTTTTTGTTTTTCAGCATTACGCGAAAACTTCAATTGGAAAAGATCCGTGGCACTTTACCTGTGCGTACCAGCCATCATTTATTTCTTGGCTGCGCCCAAAGTTCATGAATACATACTTATCGACAAATGTCTCGATTCCGGTAGCCGCTGGGACAGCAAAAGTTTCAAGTGCTTGCCAAAGTAACACCTAACAGCTCAATCAAGTGGGACTGGCTTACTGTGCGCTGAATTTTAGCAGTGTCTGTGTCGTACTTTCGGTGTTTCCGGGGCTTCGAGTCGCCAGCCCCTTATCTCGTGAACGTTAGGGTTTTATGCGTAAGCACAACTCAATCGCCATAGTTTTTCTTACAATACCAACGACCTTTATCGGAACCATCATTGTTAGCTATAGCTTTATTGGCAACTGGCAAGAATTATTCGTAATAATGTCAAATGAATCATATTTTTGGCGGGGCGCTCTAACAGCATTAGTTGGGCTCGTCTTGTTCCTATTTGTCTGGCGTCGTGGTGCATCTATGACAGCACAGCAAAAGGTTGTTGTATTCTCAACTTCTCTGCTGCTTTGTCTGCTCAATTGGGGGTTACTATTTATGTTACCTTCTGTTTTCGCAACATTTTGCGCAGGGTTGTGGTTGCGTAAGTGTAGCCAACCCTAACGGCTCAATCAACTCGGACTGGCTTACTGTGCTCTGAATTTCACCAATGTCCAGGTCGTCAGTTGGCAGGTAAGTCAAGCAAGTACCGCTCCGGCGTCGCCAGCCGGTTATCTCGTAAACGTTAGGCACAAGGTGAACTATGTTGCATGCAATCGACACAATAGGTCAAATCGCCTTGGTAATTTATGTGATCACATTTTACTGGATTGTCAGATCTGTCAAAAAACATCACCTTCAAGAGGTAAAATACGCAGTAACAAATCCGTTCTTGCCAAATCTCAACCTTAAATTTATTCCTTGGGCATACAAGAGCTACATAGACATCAAGGGTTCAGCAGTACTGCCAGCAATAAGCATTACTTCATTCTTTATTGCTTTAGCGGCCATGCTCATATCAGCCTTTCAAATCGGGCAGTAATTGCACAGTGCCTAACGGCTCAATCAAGTGGGACTGGCTTACTGGGTGCTGAATTTTTGCAGGGTACATGTTGCACCTTCGGTGTTTCCGGGGCTTCGAATCGCCAGCCCCTTATCTCGTGAACGTTAGGGTTTTATGTGTAAGCACAACTCAATCGCCATAGTTTTCCTTGCAATACCAGCGACCTTTATCGGCACTCTCGTTGTTGGCTATAGCTTTATTGGTAACTGGCAAGAATTATTATCAATAATGTCAAAGGAATCATTTTTTTGGCGGGGCGCTCTAACAGCATTAGTTGGGTTCACTCTATCCATATTTGTCTGGCATCGTGGCGCCTCTATAACAGCACAGCAAAGGACTATTGTATTCTCAGCGTCCTTACTGCTTTGCCTGGTCAATTGGGGGCTACTTCTTGTGTTGCCTTCCGTTTTCGCAACATTTTGCGCAGGGTTGTGGTTGCGTAAGTGTAGCCAACCCTAACGGCTCAATCAAGTGGGACTGGCTTACTGTGCTTTGAATTTTCGCAGTGTCCGTATCGTACTTTCGGTGTTTTCGGGGCTTCGAGTCGCCAGCCCCTTATCTCGTGAACGTTAGGGTAATAAGGAGCCTCAAATGTCAGACAACACAGTTCAATCTCAGGATTCTTCAATGTTTATTACAAATGCTATTGGCAGACTTTTGGTTACAAGCTTATTGACCGCACTTATTCTAAAACTCGCAAATAGAATGACAATTCGTGCAAACATTAACTTCAAAACCGCTTATATTGTTTCTCTTGCAACAAATGCGATTAGTTTAGGAATCAGCACATTAATAAGTCTTATCTTCACAAACATTGAGCAATTACCTATGTTTATTGTTACAATGGTGCTAGTTATTCCAATACAAGCCGTTGTATATCAACGAATGATACATCACAATGATGGTTCTAATATCAGTGTTAAATCATCATATATTTTAAGCTCTTCATTAGTTGGAATTGTTATACTAATTCCAACGCTTATTATCGTGTCAACCCTTGTCATTCGCTTATTTAAATAATTACCCTAACAGCTCAATCAAGTGGGACTGGCTTACTGTGCGTTGAATTTCAGCAGCGTCCATATCGTACTTTCGGTGTTTCCGGGGCTTCGAGTCGCCAGCCCCTTATCTCGTGAACGTTAGGGTTCGCATGAACAGCGTCAATCATATTGAAGGTAAAACCCCAAATCCTTACTTCCGTATGCTGTTGGGCGGTGTTATAGGCGGAGGGCTTACTTTTGGCTGCGGTTATTTGTGGGCTTGGTCGGCAAACAATCTAAACCCAGTTTCAGGTTTCGGCCTTGTTGTACTTTCCGCCATCGGGGCAGTAGTCGGCATTCTGGCGAGTCTGTTCAGTCGCAAATGGCAGAACCGTCCACAACCCTAACAGCTCAATCAAGTGGGACTGGCTTACTGTGCGTTGAATTTTAGCAGTGTCCGTGTCGTACTTTCGGTGTTTCCGGGGCTTCGAGTCGCCAGCCCCTTATCTCGTGAACGTTAGGCTTCCTTTAATTTTAAACTGGAGAATTGTTTTGATAGAACAGGCTACATTCAGAAAAATTAAAGACCTGATTTTTTCATTTGTTATATCAGCAATTGGAGTAGGTGCACTTGTTGGTAATGCATATGTGGCTTGTAACATTGGTTATCGTTACCACAGCATAATTCAGTTTATAAGTTCCTCCATCATGAGTATCAGTCTTGTTTTTGCCGTTTTGCCAGCAATTCCACTAATAATCTTGTCTTTATTCGGCATTGACCTTCCATTTCGCGGCAGGGAAAGTTTTATTGAAATGAATATGTGGTTATGGGTTTATTGTGTATTTTTTTATACACTTTTCACATATTCAGTCATGCAGTATGTGCGAAAGCGTCGCGACAAAACGAATGAGAGTAATTAAAAAAGCCTAACAGCTCAATCAAGTGGGACTGGCTTACTGTGCGTTGAATTTTAGCAGTGTTTGTGTCGTACTTTCGGTGTTTCCGGGGCTTCGAGTCGCCAGCCCCTTATCTCGTGAACGTTAGGGAGTTGAGTCAATTGAATAACGAATCTGACAAAGACTTGAATAAGCTTTTTGGACAACTTAATAGTAAGCTAGAAGTATTATCAATAAAAAACTGTTGCATTGTCATTTTAGTAGCAATTTTAATAAAAATATACGGAATTATTTTTTCTGGTTACAAATTTACAGTTTACGATGTTTTTAAGTTTATCTTATTTGCACCTACTTACTTATTTTCACTAAATAGCCAGATTTTTTTTAATGCTAATATCACACTAAAAGTAGCTATAAGCACATCATGTTGGCTTGTATTCGCTTATTTTATTTACTTAATTTTATATAAACGCCAGCAATGAACCAATCCCTAACATCTCAATCAAGTGGGACTGGCTTACTGTGCGTTGAATTTTAGCAGTATCCGTGTCGTACATTCGGTGTTTCCGGGGCTTCGAGTCGCCAGCCCCTTATCTCGTGAACGTTAGGTGTTCATGTCACTAGCACATCAATACAAGGAGAAAGTATGAAAAAAGCCGTGATTTTAAATGTTATCTCGATATGTGCATTTTCCAGCCTCATACTAATGTATCTTCTCGATAAATCTGCAAAATTCGGTTTTGATATACCTGCCTATGCAACTTTGATTTTGTTCAACTTTTACTACCTATACAAAATTTACAAAACCAAGAAACAAGTGCCAGTTCCAAGTGAGTCAAACTCGTAGCTGCCCACACCTAACGGCTCAATCAAGTGGGACTGGCTAGCTGGGTGCTGAATTTTAGCAGGGTACATATCGTACTTTTGGTGTTTCCGGGGCTTCGACTACGCCAGCCCCTTATCTCGTGAACGTTAGGGAGTAAACTGATGACGACTCGCACCAAACTTACTGTCTGTATGTACACTGCTTCAGCAATGTTGTTTCTCAATCTGTTTTCTTATCCACTTCACATTCCTGAAAAGTTTCAGTGGGTATTAATGTTAGGAGTATTCATACCACTTGGTTTAGTTTTTTATTTTATTAAACAAATAAAACGTGAAAAGGCCGAAATTTCACAAGCCACAAATACACCTACAGTTACAATCGAAGACCAAAAAAGTGCGAAAAGAAAGAAATTGTTTTTGCTAATGCTCATCGCTTCTGTTTCAGCATTAAGCACTCCCATTTGGATGCCATTTACTGGAAGTAGTTTAGGCCTCAAAGGTGATTTTACTGTTGGATTTATGCTTGCGGTTATTATTTGCATCTACTTCGGGCTAATGATCAAAAAGCAGGGGGAAACTCCCTAACGGCTCAATCAAGAGGGACTGGCTTACTGTGTGCTGAATTTTCGCAGGGTCCATATTGCACTTTTGGTGTTTCCGGGGCTTCGAGTGCGCCAGCCCCTTATCTCGTAAACGTTAGGGGTTTTATTCTTCTCAAAGGTGAATTAATGGCTGGATTACTGTTTTTATTATAATTGGTGGTTATGTGACTTTTGACCTTACCCCATTGATTGAACCAGTTTTGGCTTAGTGATTTTGGTCTGTTGTTCTTTGAATCGAGTTGCAAATTCTTCCGGCGTCATGTTGTTCAGCGAACTGTGAGGCCTCTCGGAATT
>Ga0074197_1002482_pt1:0-2500 | contig 12730 bp, 5 predicted proteins | sample EPASupsiteSAE305_FD_64526 | JGI IMG/M metagenome (GOLD analysis project Ga0074197, IMG submission 64526) | Bioremediated contaminated groundwater microbial communities from EPA Superfund site, New Mexico - SAE3-05 reassembly with SPADES | ecosystem: Environmental > Aquatic > Deep...
TGTGCCGTCTTTGTAGAAAGACTCCAGATCAGACTCAGGAAAACGTCCGGACTTGGCTAAAACCGTATATAATGCAACGGCGGCGTGACCTTTAGACAGGATAAACTTATCTTCTTTTTTCATCCGGTCAAAAAACAGGCATATAAGGATATCCAGGCATGAGAGAGAAGCTCCGATATGTCCGGAATTTGCTTTTTTGTACATCCCTAAAAGCGTCTTTACGCAGTCTGCCTTTATTTTACGGAGCGAGTCAATGTCAGGCATGTCATGTCCTTAAAAAAGATTCATTAAAAGATGTATCAATTTAACCCTCAAAAATTTATTTTCAAGGAAATGGATTTTCGGTCAAAACCGCAGGCAGCGTTTTCGGCTAAGAATTAATGAATAAATAAAGAGTTTATTCCAGCCAGCCGTTTTCGCCTGTTTCCGCGTGTTTCCGCAATAAATTACGCTTGATTTTGCCGGAAATAGTTTTCGGCATGCTTTTAACAAATTCTATTTCGCGCGGATATTTGTATGGCGCGGTGATGTTTTTGACATGCTTTTGCAGTTCCTTGACCAGCGATTCGCGCGGTTCGTGCCCTGGGTTAAGCACAACGTATGCTTTTACTTTGGAGCCGCGGAGCGGATCGGGGGCGGCGACCGCCGCCACTTCATGCACTGCCGGGTGGTCCATCATGGCCTGTTCCACCTCGGACGGGCCGATTCGGTAGCCTGAACTTTTGATGATGTCATCAATGCGACCGGTGAACCAGAAGTAGCCTTCTTCATCCTGCCGGGCCTTGTCGCCTGTATAGTAATAACCATTAACGAACGCGGTGCTGTTGCCTTCCGGGTTGTTTATGTATTTGACGAAAAGCCCTACCGGCCTGGGATCCATTTTCACTGCAATCAGTCCTTCCTCGCCGGACTTTGCCGGCTTTCCTTCATCGTCGTGCAGTTCGATATGCCAGCCAGGACAGGCTTTGCCCATTGAACCTGGCCGGTACTCTAGGCAGGGAAAATTGGCAATCATGCAGACGGTTTCGGTCTGTCCGTAGGCCTCGTAAATGTCAAGTCCGGTGCCTTCGCGCCAGAGCCGGACGGTGTCGCTGAACATCGGTTCTCCGGCGGAGCAGCAATGGCGGAGCTTCCGGAAGTCGAATTTGCTTAAATCGGAGAGTACCAGCATCCGGTATATTGTCGGCGGCGCGCAGAATGTGGTTACTTCATATTTTTCCATTAAAGGCAATATTTCTTCGGCTTTAAATTTCCCCCTCATATCATGGACGAAAACACAAGCGCCAGCAAGCCACTGGCCGTAGTAGATGCCCCAGGAGCTTTTGGCCCAGCCGGTGTCGGCAATGGTATAATGCAGATCGTTGCTTGTGAGATCATGCCAGAATCTGGCGGTAATCTGATGCCCGAGCGGATAGCTGTAATCCTGCAATACCATCTTGGGATGCTTATTGGTGCCGGATGTGAAGAATATGCACATCGGATCAGTTGCTTTAGTCTTTACCGGATTTGCGGTTTTAACCATGTGATGGGAAAGCGCCAGTCTGGACTTGCATTCCTGCTGATAACTGATCCAGCCGTCACGCTCTCCGTCAATAATGAGCTTGGTGCTAAGTGACGGGCATTGATCTTCCACCGTATCAATCTTAGGAGCGTTTTCCTGGTCGGTAATGACCATCTTGAATTTTCCCGCATTCATCCGTACCTGGATGTCCTGCGGCGTCAGCATGGTCGGCGCCGGACATTGAACCGCACCGAGCTTGATCAGCGCAATCGAAAAAAACCACCATTCCGGTACTCTGGGCAGCATTATAAAGACATGATCGCCTTTGCTGATGCCGTTTCTGATGAGTACATTGGCCGCCTGATTGGAGAAATTATGCAGATCGTGGAAGGAGAATTTCTTTTCTTCGCCGTTTTGCCCGACCCAGATCATGGCCAGCTTATTACGGTCTTTTTCCGCCCATTTATCTATAACATCGTATCCGAAATTATAATACTCAGGAACTTCTATCTTAAAAGTGGCACATTCCTGATCATAATCAGTCATGTTATGGGCTGCATTATTCATTATATATAAATCCTTAGATGAAATGTAAATGTTAAAAGTAGTGGCTGTATTCAAAAAATCAATATGTGGCGGAGAATTTTACGGAAAGAATCTTGAAGAGGAATGCTGCTTTCCTCCCTGCTTAACCTGTTGGTGTTGAGGGTGAAGCGTCCTGTAGTATTTTTTGAGGTGGTGTTGAGGTTGATAAAAATTGCGTTTTTTTTGGTGTTGCGGTTTGCAAATTTTCGATTGGGGGTTAATTTAAAAATCTGTTTTCGTTATTTCGGGCTTGACGGCTGTGAAAAGTGAGGGCAGGGGTTGGTGAAAAAAAACTTTGAATAAAATTAGAATTTGATTTGCGGAATGTAAAAAGTCTGCTAGATTAAAAACTCGCCGGTTGAAGTTTGTTTGACGCTGCTCCGGTTGGCTGATAAAAAAGTCTGAAAAAAAGCA
>Ga0074197_1002482_pt1:5000-12730 | contig 12730 bp, 5 predicted proteins | sample EPASupsiteSAE305_FD_64526 | JGI IMG/M metagenome (GOLD analysis project Ga0074197, IMG submission 64526) | Bioremediated contaminated groundwater microbial communities from EPA Superfund site, New Mexico - SAE3-05 reassembly with SPADES | ecosystem: Environmental > Aquatic > Deep...
GCTTCGGGGAGCCGCAAACTGGCTTTGATCCGGAGATATCCGAATGGGGAAACCCGGCTGGAGTAATGTCCAGTCACCGGCAACTGAATACATAGGTTGTCGGAGCGAGACTCAGGGAAGTGAAACATCTCAGTACCTGAAGGAGTAGAAATCAACCGAGATTCCGCAAGTAGTGGCGAGCGAACGCGGATCAGCCTAAACCGTCCGGTTTACCGGGCGGGGTTGCGGGACTTTAATACGGTTTGTCTGACAGTTAGCAGAACGTTCTGGAAAGTTCGACCATAGAAGGTGATAGTCCTGTAAGCGAAAATTGTCAGCAACCCATAAGTATCCCAAGTAGGACGGAACACGTGAAACTCCGTCTGAATCCGGGGGGACCACCCTCCAAGGCTAAATACTAGTCAATGACCGATAGCGAAATAGTACCGCGAGGGAAAGGTGAAAAAGTACCCCTGTTAGGGGAGTGAAAAGTATCTGAAATCGTGTGTCTACAAAGTGTGGGAGCGAAAGCGACCGCATGCCTTTTGCATAATGAGCCTGCGACTTACTCTAAGCAGCCAGGTTAAGTCTTGGACGAAGCCGAAGCGAAAGCGAGTGTGAATAGCGCGTTTAGTTGCTTGGAGTAGACCCGAAACCGAGTGATCTATCCATGGCCAGGTTGAACCTCCGGTAACACGGAGTGGAGGACCGAACCAGTTGTTGTTGAAAAAACTTTGGATGAGCTGTGGATAGGGGTGAAAGGCCAATCAAACTCGGTGATAGCTGGTTCTCTTCGAAATAGCTTGAGGGCTAGCCTTGCGCAATAGTTTACGGGGGTAGAGCACTGACTGTTAGAGGGCCCTTACCGGGGTACCAAAAACTATCAAACTCCGAATACCGTAAACCGTACCGCAGGAGTCAGACAGTGGGGGATAAGCTTCATTGTCGAGAGGGCATCAGCCCAGATCGCCGGCTAAGGTCCCTAATTTAAGCTAAGTGGATTGAAGGATGTGGAGCTGCATAAACAGCCAGGATGTTGGCTTAGAGGCAGCCATCATTTAAAGAGTGCGTAATAGCTCACTGGTCGAGTGGTTCTGCGCCGAAGATGATCGGGACTAAGCTTAAAACCGAAGCCGCGGACAGTAGCAATACTGTGGTAGAAGAGCGTTGTATGCGGGTTGAAGCCGATGAGGAATCGGAGGTGGACTGCATACAAGTGACCATGCAGGCATGAGTAGCGAAAAACCGGATGAGAATTCCGGTCACCGAAAACCCAAGGTTTCCTGGGGAAGGTTCGTCCTCCCAGGGTTAGCCGGAACCTAAGGCGAGGCCGAAAGGCGTAGTCGATGGACCACAGGTTAATATTCCTGTGCCACCTTATCTGAGTGATGGAGGGACGCAGCAGGCTAAGTGAGCCGCCCGTTGATCGTGGCGGTCGAATGCCGTAGGGCGTGACATAGGCAAATCCGTGTCACATTAAGCCTGAGAGCCGTAAGATAGCCGGACGCAAGTCTGGTGAATTCACTGATGCCACACTGACGAGAAAAGCTCCTAAACGTTGACGATAGGGTGTCCGTACCGTAAACCGACACAGGTGGGTGAGGCGAGAAGCCTAAGGTGCGCGAGAGCAACCACGTTAAGGAACTCGGCAAATTAGCCCCGTAACTTCGGGAGAAGGGGTGCCATCCCGGTGAAAGGATTTACTCCTCGAGCCATGGATGGTTGCAATAAAGAGGCCGGTGCGACTGTTTAACAAAAACACAGCACTCTGCGAAGTCGCAAGACGATGTATAGGGTGTGACACGTGACCAATGCCAAAAGGTTAACGGGAGAGGTTAGCTCGCAAGAGCGAAGCTTCGAACCGAAGCCCTGGTGAATGTCGGCCGTAACTATAACGGTCCTAAGGTAGCGAAATTCCTTGTCGGGCAAGTTCCGACCTGCACGAATCGTGTAACGATGCCGGCACTGTCTCAACGTGGATCTCGGCGAAGTTGTAATTCCGGTGAAAATGCCGGATACCTGCGGAAAGACGGAAAGACCCCATGAACCTTTACTGTAATCTGATATTGGTATTTGGGTGCTCATGTGTAGCATAGGTGGGAGACTTTGAAGCCGCGACGTCAGTCCCGGTGGAGTCATCAGTGAAATACCACCCTTGAACAGTTGAATATCTAACCCTGTCCCGTATATCCGGGCAAGGGACCGTGTCAGAGGGTCAGTTTGACTGGGGCGGTTTCCTCCTAAATTGTAACGGAGGAGTTCGAAGGTGCACTCAACACGGTTGGCAATCGTGTGCAGAGCGTAAGGGTAGAAGTGCGCTTTACTGTGAGACCGACGGGTCGAACAGTTGCGAAAGCAGGACCTAGTGATCCAGCGATGGAATGTGGAATCGTCGTTGCTCAACGGATAAAAGGTACTCTGGGGATAACAGGCTGATAGCGCCCAAGCGTCCATAGCGACGGCGCTGTTTGGCACCTCGATGTCGGCTCATCACATCCTGGGGCTGAAGAAGGTCCCAAGGGTTCGGCTGTTCGCCGATTAAAGTGGTACGCGAGCTGGGTTCAGAACGTCGTAAGACAGTTCGGTCCTTATCTTCCGCAGGCGCAGGATATTTGACGAGAACATTCCTTAGTACGAGAGGACCGGGAATGACTGACCTCTGGTGTTCCAGTTGTGGCGTCAGCTGCATTGCTGGGTAGCTATGTCGGGAATGGATAAGCGCTGAAAGCATCTAAGCGCCAAGCCAACTCGAAGACGAGATATCCCAACCCGTAAGGGTTCTAAAGGCAGGTTGAAGACTACAACCTCGATAGGTTGGAGGTGTAAGTACAGCAATGTATTCAGCTTACCAATACTAATCAGCCGTGAGGCTTAACCACCTTTTTTATCATTCGTCCGTACCTAAAACACGGACAAATGCAAAAAAGGTCACTCTAAAAAGTTAATGCCTACAATTTCTATTCCTATTAAGCTAACTTTTTTAAACTTCTTCTTTTTATTGTATATATTTTCCGGTGTCCATAGCGGGGTAGTCACACTCGTTCCCTTCCCGAACACGTAAGTTAAGGACCCCAGCGGCGATGGTACTGCATATTAGACTGTGGGAGAGTAGCACGATGCCGGAAATTTTTTATTCTCTTGAGCTCACAAGGTCGCATCAACCCTGTGAGCTCTTTTTTTTTGCCAAAAAAGAGTAGCAAAAAAGGGGAAGGGGAACACTGAGAATACTGAGAATACTGAGAATACTGAGAATGATGGGGATAATATATTTTCCATACTTCCCATTACTCCCATTACTCCCATTACTCCCATTGCTCTTGGATGACGAAAATGGCGGAAGCTGTCTGGCTACTTCCTCACTCCGAAAACTTTAGTCGTTTAGTAGCAAAAAAACTTCAGCGGGCGAGATTTTTAAATCCTGGATTATTTCTTTTCCCCGGCGGTTTTCCTGTTATGCGGCAGAAGCTCTCCAATTGGCGGCGCGGATATTGATTCTGGTAAGCAATTGACACCATTAGTTTTGCAGGTGGCGATGAGGATCATGAAGATGGCGGCGGTCTCGCCGCCGCGTTTGCTGCCGACGAACAAAAAAGCTTCCAATACATACATAGGCCGACTGGCCCGTTCCGCAACATTATGAAGCGCAGGTTCGGCTAACGGCTGTTGCATAGATTAGTGTTTGATTTTGGTAGCGTGTGAGTACTTTTGACTTTGCCAAAAAACGCTTAATTACCCTTCTGGCGCAATGCCATTTTCTGTGCTTCCGGCATTTTTTGCGGCATTTTTGCAATATGATGCTCTATCAAAGTATATTGATCAAAATAACGAATTGTCTAGACTGCTGCCTTCGCATCCTCAAACTTATTTTTGACATGAGCACGGCATCCAAGCGGAATGATATCTTCCAGCTGCCCCGGCAGATCACCTGAAAAGCGCAACTCTGGCCTTATAATAAAAAAAGGCAGGCTTTTGAAAGCCTGCCTTAAATCTAATATCCGGTTTGCGATTACGCAATAATCAGCAGTCCGGCCACCATCAAGAAAATCGCGACGGTTTCAATAACCCCGATAATCATCAGGTAGTTGACAAAGCCTTTGCCGGTTTCGCCGTAGGCGTCGCAGGCGGAAGCTCCGCATTTACCCATGAACCAGGCGGTGAAACCAATCAACAAGCCGGCAAAGATGCCGACCATCAGATAGAGGTCCCATATCTGGGGATTTTCCGCCACTTTTGTTTTCATGACCATCATCAGAATCAGGCCGTAAATGGTCTGCGCCAGCGGGGCACCGGCGAAAGTCAGCATCAGGAATTGTGCCGGCTTGTTCTGAATGTAGCATTTTTTCCAGGCTCCGATTGCGGCGTTACCGGCAATACATGACCCTAAAACAGACCCGACCGCGGAAAAACCGATAGCGGCATAACATCCGACAGTCGCCAAATCTTTACCTAACAGAGCATCCATGATTATTCTCCTTTCAAGATCTAATCAGTTTCTAATTTTTTAAAAGGCTTAAATGTAAATCCGGCCCATTTCAGGCCGGCATGATTCGAAAATTCCAGAGTGTTCAACCGGACGGCATGAACCAGGATGGCCAAGAATGACAGCCCGATATTCAGCAAATGACCGAACAGAACCGTGACAATTGCCAGCGGGATGAAAATATATCCGGGGGAAGTATGCCAGAGCGATGCGCCCATGCCGTTAAAGCTTGACGCGATGTAATATGCGGCAATACTGACCGCGAACAAACGGATATAAGACAGCGTATCCACAAACGAACCGAGCGCTTCAAGCGGGAAACTGAATACTTCAATCGAGTCCGCCCAGTGGATGAAACAGGTTACCAGCAGCAGGAATCCAACGCCGTAAAGCACCAGCATGATAGTCGGAAACGGCCCCGGGAAAATAATCAACCTTGTCGCCAGGATTAGATTCCCGAACAGAACCATAATCCAGCCGAGATGGCCGATAGTCTTCAGCGATTTAAAGTTTTTCATCGCCTTCAGCACATGTCCGGTTGACAAGTGCAACGCCGCCAGAATAAAGCAGACTAACTGCATGTGCTTATTCTTCAAGTCCGGATTTTCAGGTTCGGAGAACCATTCAAGCCCGCCGTGCTCCATGCCGAACCATGAACCGCATAACGCGCCCCAGACAATGGTAACCACGCTCAGGAAAATGAACAGGTTAATCGGCAGCCGCATTTTTTCGTTTTTTACGGTAAATTTGGCGATCAGGGAAATAATCAGGAAAATCACGCCATAACCGGCGTCGGTGAAAATCACGCCGAAGAAGATCGAAAAGAAAACCAGAAAGCAGATGCTGATGTCCGGTTCGTTATATCCGGTGGCAAGCCCCAGCGATTCAAAAACCGGTTGAATCATCCGGAAAAATTTCGGCAGTTCCACCAATGTCGGCACGTTGTCGTTTTTATCCGGTACCAGCAGTCTCAGCCCCCAGCCGTTGCCTGCCGCGGCTTCTTTAAGTTTCACTTCGTCGCGCGCCGGAATGTATCCTGTAAAATATGCCAGATCACCGCTTTCAGACATGCTGTCACGGTTGACAAAAAATTCAATCACCCCGGAAATTTCCGTCTTGTAACTGTTCAATACCGGAATCCCCTGCGCCAGCACATTCAAGCGGGCATCAATTTCTTTAAGGCGTTTTTCCAGTTGGCTGATGTCGTCTTCCAGTTGTTTAATGCTGGGAACCGAGGGTAGCGCTTGCAGCGGAATGCTCGACGGGTCCAGCGGAGTCGTCGATATTATCACAAAGCGGCAGAACTTTTTGTCCTGGTGAATAATTTCACAGGCGAAATCATTTTTCGCTTTAAATGCATTATACTGGTTTGGGAGAACCATGCAGGGATAAACATAAATCCCTTTATCTTCGAGCGCTTTCAGCGACGCTTCCGAGAAATCTCCCCATGGCTTTATAATTTCCAGCGTATTCTGCCGTTCGGCTGCTTCTCTGGCGACAGACTGTTTTTCCTCGACAAGCTGAAGCGTTTCCGAAATAATCTGCTGTCCGTCAGTGAATTCAGCTTTGCCTCCGGGAGCAACTTTTATTTCTCCCAGGATTGCAGAGACTTTCTCAATATCTGCCATTATATGTCTGGCGTTGCTCTGTTCCTGAGTGTCGCCGCGCTGTTCAAATTGAAAATGCATGAATCCCAGTTCACGCAGTTTCTCCAGCACCGATTCGCGGTCAGAAGTCAAACAGAACAAGGTGGCTTTTTTCATTGGAACGATCATGCTGCCGCCTCCTGCGATTTACGCTTGGCGATCTTGGACCGGGCAACCCCGGCGGTATCGTTGTTGCCGAGGGCAATTCTGATAACGCGGATATTTTCGCGGCATTCCGGAATCTTGATCTTTTCAAATAGATTGACGCGCTGTGTCGTGGTTCTGAGTTCACGCGACAGCAGCCGGTATTGTTCTTCAATGATTTTATGGGCTTCGCTGAGTTCGATGACCTGCTTTACCGCTTCCACGGCGTCATCTATCCAGGAATCTTCCATGAGCAGGTCGTAATCTTTAATGACAAAGTTGACGCCTTTGAATACCGGAACTTGAACCCCGCCGATATTGGCGGTGCCGGAATCGACGCTTTCAACATTGATGGACGAAGACAGCAGTTCAACGGCATGTTCATCGCTGAAAAGACTGATCCAGGAAACCAGCTTCAGGCGGATGGTCTTTCCGGCTTCTTCATTTTCCAGCAGCCGCGCCTGACTCTTGCGGATTTCCATCTGAAGCTGCTGTTTCTTCAACTGCAGCATCGGCAGGAACCGCAGGAATTGCTTCAGCGCATCCTGTTGAGCTTTCAACTCAGTTTTGGTCATTTTTATTTTAGCCATGGCAGCGTCTCCCGGAAACGGTTATTCCGGCCAATATTCCTTAATAAGGTTCATTCTGATACTGGTTTCGGTTTTGTCAAAGCATTCCGCCAGGGTTTTCCAACCCATGTCGAGCGCTTCTTCCAATGGAATGTTCTTGGACAAGTCCATCATGCGTTCTTCAAAAAGCGCGCCGTATTTGAGTAGTTTATTGTCCCAGGCGCTCATCTGGAATCCCATTGACTGCTTTTCCAGAGTTTCCTTGTAATCGGCATATAACCGGATCATGGTGTCCATGATCGTGCGGTGGTCGGAACGGGTATCCGCGTTGACCTGCTGTTTCAGACGGCTCAGCGAACCGAACGGCTCGATGCGTCCGTGACGCAGATAGAACTGGCCTTCGGTAATATATCCGGTATTGTCCGGAATCGGATGAGTGATGTCATCGCCGGGCATTGTGGTCGCGGTAAGAATGGTGATCGAGCCGGCGCCTTCAAAGTCAACCGCCTTCTCATATCTTGACGCCAACTGGCTGTAAAGGTCGCCGGGATAGCCGCGATTTGACGGAATCTGTTCCATGGTGATGGCGATTTCCTTCATGGCGTCGGCAAAGTTTGTCATATCCGTCAGCAGCACCAGCACGCGTTGGCCTTCAAGCGCATAGGCTTCGGCAACTGCCAGCGCCATATCCGGCACTAGCAGACATTCGACGACGGGGTCGGCGGCGGTGTGGATGAACATTATTGAATGCGAAAGCGCGCCTTCTTCGTCAAGGGTATTGCGGAAATATAGGTAGTCGTCATATTTCAATCCCATGCCGCCGATGATGATGACATCGACTTCAGCCTGCATGGCGATACGCGCCAATAATTGGTTATAAGGCTCGCCGGCAACGGAGAAGATCGGTATCTT
>Ga0074197_1002485_pt1 | contig 12724 bp, 15 predicted proteins | sample EPASupsiteSAE305_FD_64526 | JGI IMG/M metagenome (GOLD analysis project Ga0074197, IMG submission 64526) | Bioremediated contaminated groundwater microbial communities from EPA Superfund site, New Mexico - SAE3-05 reassembly with SPADES | ecosystem: Environmental > Aquatic > Deep subsurface >...
AAGATTATTTTTAAAAGGTTCCTTGGTAGCTGCAATAGCCGTAGTATCCATCGGCTTATTATTATCCTTGAAATACTCTTTAGTAATCTCTTCGATTACATTATCCTCTTTTGATAACGCTTTTATCTTACCCGCATCGTCGAGTGTCTTAAACGCTGCATCAGAGTTATAGTTATTTAAGTGTTTTACCGCTTCTTTGAGGGTTTTATCGTTCTGGCGCAAGACTTCGTTCATGTTTTCCGTTTTCATATTATTATCTTGTAGCATCGTAAACGGATCTCCGGCATTGATTGCTTTAAACTGCTTGACATCTCCCATTAGTACGACTTGAGCACCTGCTTCCTTTGCAAACGATAAAAGTTTATTCGCATCTTTTATACCTAGCATTGAGGCTTCATCGACTATAAGCTTTGCATCTTTGAGTTCTTGTTTATTGATAGTGCCGTTTTCAATACCGTTTAAAAAACTGGCAATAGTGGATGATTTGATGCCTCCCTCTTTAAAAGTGGTTTGGGATGTTTTTTCTTTCTCTTTTTCTCTCGTTGCGGCTTCTATCTCTGAAGCAGCTTTGCCGGTGTAAGATAATCCTATCAGCTTAGTATCTTCTTTTAGAGCATTTACCGCTTTTAGCATCGTGGTCTTACCTGTTCCAGCATCTCCTTGAATACCTATGATAGAATCTTTAGAAGATAATATAAGCGCCGCTGCTTGGGCTTGTCCTTTTGTTAGAGGATGTTCCTGTTTTTCGGAGTATTGAGATAGCTTCTCTTTTGCTTCTGATTGCGTATGAATTTGCTGCACTTGATTTTTAGACTCTTTGAGCATATCTAGTACACTTTTTTCGTGATTTAATATCTCTTTGGTAGTGTAGTTGTTATCTCGTATTTTAATAAGTCTATCATCCTCTTTTGATATAAATTGCTCTTTAAATACCTGATCTAGTATTTGCGGATTGATAGCATCTGCGAGAAGAAACTTTTGAGCATTTTGCATGATATCTTCTTTTTCAAATACTGATTTCTCATCCGTCATAACTTGTATAGATGTCTTGAGCGCATCCCTTGCTTTGGTTTTATCTTCATCCTTTTGAGCTTGTATCTGTTCGGGAGTTAGGTTTTTTAGCTCTTCTTGCTTTAGCTGCATGGATTTAGATAGATCATTAATATTTTCAACGCTTAAACCTAGCTCTGTCGCTCTGCCTAAATTGTCTTCTCTGACTTTATCTCTGTCTATCTCTCCTTTAAACTCTCTTGTTTGATGAGCCGCCAGCTGTTTTAGTTCGCTATCTGATTTGTCCGGATACTTCTCTTTCAAAGCAGGTAAAGCCTCTTCTATCTGTTTGCTTCTTTCTGAAAAATTATCAAGTATTTTTTCATCAAGTTTTTCATCTTGAGTGAGTTTGATTTCATAGAAACCTTGGTTATGGTCGGTTACTACAATTTCAAATCCTGCCGCTTTTAGCTCTGCTGCCATGACTGAGCGATATTCCATTCCTGCACTTCTATAGTTCTCAAATATCTCTTTAGACTCAATAGCTTTATATGTGCCGTCTTTGGATTTGGTCATATTCATGATAACCGCATGAGTATGAAGCGACGGGTCTACGGTTACATTACCTTTTTCATCTGTTATCGGTCTTGCCGTGTCGTGTTGAAATTTAGCTATTGCTAGATTGCCGGTATCTACATGAGTAGTAATACCGTCTTTGGTTTCTCTTGCTTGAGAGTAATTTTTCTCTATTTTTTCAAGAACTTTAGTCGTAGCGTTATTGTGGATTTCAAGCAGCTTAGAGGCTAGAGCTTCATTACCGGTAGCCTTTGCAAGTTCATAAGCAACGGATACGGATTTAGGAGCATTGAAAGTTAGATCTAATCCTGCTCTCGTTCTCTCTCCCGTCGCTTTATCGATAGATATATTTTTTAATATTTGTGTACCTTCTTGATTTTTACCGTTTAAAAGATTTTCAAGGTCTTTATCGTTAATGGCTCCGCTTAAGCCTAACTCTGTAGCTAGTTTACCTTGCCAGATACCTAAATCACCCTCTTTTTTATAATAGTTGTCTTTAGACTCTTTGTGATAATCCATAATTGAGGTTGATGTTCCCCATGTCGGCGTTGCGATCATAATATAAACTCCTGTTTTTAGTGTTTATATATATTCATAATTTTTCGTTATTTTGTGGCAAACGCACAAATACTTTTAACTTAAAATTTACAAAAAAATAATATACTTTAGTAATTTGAGTTACTAAGGTTTTAAGAAAAGTATGGTACAATTATTTATTAGTAACTAGATTTACCAAAAGGTTGAAACATGAGAGAGTTCAAAGAACTTATAGAATTTACAGAGATGCTCAAAAATATTCCTTCTTCAAATATTGATGAGAAAAAGATTAAAGCTCTTTTTGAAAAACTAAAAAAACAACTGAAACTAGATAAAGACCTTTCTATTTTTGATAGTCTTTATCTTCAACCTTTCAAACTGGAATATGTTGGAGGGGACAGAGGTTTAAAAAATTATATGCTTGGATTGGATAAACAAAGAGAAGAAAAAGCAGATAATTATTCAAAAATTGTAAAAAAAGAAAATGGAAAATTGATAGTAGTAAAATCTTTTGGAAAAGTTAGCAATATAAGTGATGATCAGTTCTCAAAACTATTGCTCTTAATGCGATTAGCACAATATATATCAAAAAAAAGAGAATTGTACTCTTTAGAAGTAGGGATGTTGCAAATGTTTACGCATAACTGAGACATAACGGATAATTGTGCGTTTGCTACATGATACCGTAATTTTTTGAGAAGTTTTTGCCCAAATGCGTGAAGTTTTTGGTTAAAAAATAGGTTGAAGATCACAATTAGAGTTAATATTTTCTGCTATAATTCTTTTTGCGAATACGAACTATCTATTGTAATAATGGAGTGGCAAAAAGGTTAAGGGAAGTCATGAGCCTCTAACCTTTTTTTTTGCCCCCCTGATTTTAGTTTGTGATTTCAGTTTTCTTAAAAAAGAAGCCGACCAGCAGAATCTCCATTAAAGAACCAAAGCTATAAGTTAGAACTTCAAGTATCTTCAGTACAATATTTACAAGAATAAATGCCAAAACAACTGCTAATGGTATAAAGATACTATCCGCTGCAACACCTAATAAAACCAAACCTACAATAGCCAAAATTGCAGGAAACATAGCTAAGTATATCTCCGCTTCTTCTCTGCCGCTTACAGCAGCATACTTTTTAATTAAATTCATAATAAATCCTTTTTTTGTTTTTTTAAGAGATAGATTTTTGATTTTTATCTCTCTATTGATATTCATAATTTTTCGTTTACTTTTTAAAAAAGATAAAATTTGATATACTTAAAAATATTTTTTATAAAGAGGGGTTTAAGATATGAAAAAGAGCTTGAGTATAGGGATTCTTTTAGCTATGTTTGGTTTTTCAAATTGTGAAGCAGTAGAAATCATTAATGCTGCAAATGCAAAAAATTTAACAATAAAATCAACTGAAGAAATGACAACAAAAATACTAAATAGCGAGAATGGTAAAAAAGCATATGAGCTATTAACAAAAATTATCGATGAGAATATTAAGAAAATTTCAGAGGGTGGTTTCTATAATATTTATAATTTGAACACAATATCAACAGGTAAATTAAAAGATGTTGAAAAAATATTACCAAATAAAACAGAATTTGATATTTTAAAATCTATTGTCGAAAAAGAGCTTATCAAGAAAGGATATAAAGTTGAGCGAGGACAATATGACTTTCCAGGAAGTTTAAATTTTATAATTGCATGGTAAAAAAAATAAATATGGCAATAATTCTATAAAGTATATAGTATATTGCCACACGATATTTACTGAAAAATCTTTAATACCGCAGTAGGCGAACCGCTATTAATAGCCTGCACCATTGCCGTGGCGGTATTGCTTACATTTGTAGTAAGAGCTTTCTCCACAAAAGCACTTTCAATTCGTGAAGCCGTGTCATTTTGTCCGTGGCTTTTTAGGTAACTTGTATACTCTCTAACTGCTTGAGCAACTGCTTTAGTTTGACTGTCCTGTGCTAATTTGCTCATTGCATCACTTGTACTTGTCGCAAACGATAAAGTTAAACTAGGAGTAGAAAATCCTATCCTCTCTGCACTGTAGAAAGGTACTCCATTTTTTAAGAGAGTAGGAACTGAACTCGTTAAAGATACAGTATATTCGCCGTTGTTGCAGGTATAGGTATCGTTGTTACCGCCGTAGCTGCATTGATGGATATCTACTTTTTTTACCGGAACTTCTTTTATTGCTTTTTTAAGTGCATTGAACGCAATATTTTCTATATCCGTTGCATCCGGATTGTTAAACTTGTTCATGTGGCTTATTGCTCTGTCTGCAATAGCACCCGAATAGTTTAGAAGCGTAATGATCTCTTGAAGTTTTGCGACTTGAGAACGCTGCATTTTACCCCTTGTGGATGCTTTAGCTTCGTTGAACGCTTTTTTATTGAGATCTATTATCTCATCATCATCGTCTGCATAGTAGTAAGATGTGCCGATATCTTTATTGGTCAAGAAAAAAGCTCTTCTATCCCATCCGTTATCTCTTAGCTGCATTAAGACATACGGCACCGGATTGATGCTTATACTCCAATTGCCGGTTTTACTCTTGTTGATGCTTTGGGTCACGCTTCTTGTACTGGTAAGAGTATCGGTAAGCGATTGATTTATCGAATTTTCGCTGCCTTGGTTTTGGGTAAGAGATTTTGTATCGCTTTGGTTAGTGCTCTTTTGCCGCTGCTCTCTTGTCGCTTCACTTTGCTGATCTTGCTTTTGAGTATTGTTGCTTATATCTGCGTAAAGCAGGTTAATAGCGATTGCACTTAGTATTAGTATCTTCTTCATCCGTTCTCTCCTTTATTTTTTTATTTCCGAGCTGTTTATGCCTCTTAAGATGTAATTTTGAATGTTCATAGATTCAGCCGTTTGCGCATAATTACCCTTAACAATAAGGCTGTCTGTTGCCATAACAACATCTACTACCGTTTCGGGAGATATTTTTTTCTTAACACCGTCAGAAATCAAGTATACTCCGCCGTAGGAGTCTATTTCTATGTTTAACCCCATCTTTGATAGTCTCTTATTCTCTTTTTTAAGCTCCTCTACCTCTTTGTTTAAAGTAGCGATATCTTTGCTTGTGCTGCTTTGTTTTTCAAACTCTTTTTTTAGATTTGAAGCCTCTTTCTCTTTTTTCTGTTTCAATTCCTTGTTTTCATTAGATAGTTTTTTTATCTCTTCTTCAAGATTTTCAACATCGATGTCTTTGTCTTTTTGCTTTTCAATCTCTTGTGGTTTGTTTGCAGCTACCGTAGTGTCTTCTACGGTATTAAATCTTGCCGCTACTATAAGAATTACAAAGAGTATTAGCAGAATATCAACGAACGGCGCTATATTTATGGGATTAGTGTGTTTTGACATCGTTGCCATGAGCAATATCCCACATTTTTAGTGTTTCATCTATTTTGGCATTAACAGAGTTAAAAATAAATGTGCCTATAATCGCTACTATGATAGAAACTGCTGTTGACAACAGAGGCAGTGACAACGATGATATAAGTGCTTTTTGTTCAACCTGTTCAATTGCCGATAGAGTAACCATTACTCCTAAAACCGTACCGAACAATCCTATATAAACCGCGTTAGAGACAATAGAAAATAAAAATGTTATTTTCTTATTTAGCTCTATTTCTAACTCTGTCTTGTTCTTAAAACTCTGTAGTTGCGACCTTAGCATTGAAATGGCTCCGCTGCGGTTAATCGCAAGATATATAATCGTAACCATTGAAATAGCAAGCGTTATCATTATTCCTGCCTCAATAGCGAACTTAATCTGTTCTAAACTCATGTGTATACTCCTTTTGTGTTTTTAGAGTTTTTTATCTCTCTATTGATATTTATAATTTTTTTGATTTATTTTAAAAACGAGAAGCAGATACCCCCTTTTATAAAGGGGTATCTATTAATTTGAAGAAGAACTTATAATGTCATACATTCTCTTTACGCCAGGTAAATTCAATATTGTCATAGCCTTATCATCAGGATGCCCATCGCTTCCTAAAATAATAAATAATTTTAGGTGTACACTATCGTCTTTTTTAGATAAAAGAGTTTCTACGATCCATTTTGCAGAATTTTTAAAATCCTCCGCCCAAAATCTACAATTATTATATTCCCCATTAATTTTAAGACCTTTGCCAAAGTCAAGTCCCACTATGTCATTTGCAGCAAAATAAGCTTGAACAAGCTGCACACTTTGCTTAGAATTTAAAAAGTTAATAATATTTTTAGCTTGTGTCATTGAAGTCATATTAGATTTTAAATTCATCTTGGAAGTTTGTAAATCTAAATTTCTAATATCAAGATTACCATAAATATTACCCTTGGCATCTATAAGCGCCTTTATAGCAAGCACATCCATACCGCCATATCTTGTATCACTCATTTTATTGTAGTATTCAGGATACACCCATGTATGAGCATAGTATCTCGCAAGATTTTCACCTTTAGCCATATATACACTACAAATATTTCTACCGTGTACATTTCCTGCCCAATCTGTGCGTTCTGCTCTTTCTGAACTATGCAAATCTTCAATATTCATAAAACCTTTAGCAATCAAAGAGTTGTTTTTTATCTGTATTAGCACATTTTCATTATACTTCGCAGGTATATTGTTCGACATCGCATCGACAAATTTAATATAATTTCTCCAATACCCGTTATCAGGTCCTTCACTGCATTTATCAATTTCTAGCTCGCCGTACTTCTGCCCGTTAGTAATGACACACTTAAATTCTTCAGGCAGTTTAACGATTTTATCATTTTGGATTTTATAGCAGTTTTTACGCATACTTTTTATTTTATAGCCGTCTTTAGAGTCCTTAATCCTGCCATTAACCCACAAGCAGTTATTATTATCTACATCACTAGCTCCTCCTGTCGCTTGTCCGACCGGCCATACTAACTCTTTTAAACTTTTATTTAGAGCCATTGCCTTTTGTTCTTCAGAAATATTAGAGCTATTTACTTGCCCACTAAAAGGTTGTGGTGGAGTTACGCTACATCCTGTAAATACACTTGCCATAGTCAATAAACCTAATAAACTTACAACTTTAATCATCTTTCTCATTTTACATCTCCCGCAATGTTATTTTTTTGGCGATAAACGACAATTCGGATCATTTGGATTGCCGGAGCATTTACCTAATTTTTGCATACTTTCAAGTGCACCGTCACCTTTTGATAAAAAATCAGAAGTGCTCTTAGCTGCATCTTCAATTGCAGCGTTCATGCTTGCACACCCTGTAAATACACTTGCCATAGCCAATAAACCTAATAAACTTACAACTTTAATCATCTTTCTCATTTTACATCTCCTGTATTTTTTTAAATAAACTACCCAATCCGTAAAGACGGATTGGAACTATGGTTAAAACATAAAGTACACTTTGACAAGCGCATTTCTTTGTTCGAGGTCTTGAACCTCATTGTAAGAAGCCGCGATGTTAAAGCAAAATTCATCCGTTCTATAGAGAGGCACTTCGACATCAATGCCGTTATTTTCAGCATCGGCTAAATAACTCTTTACATAGAACCATTTGTTTTCATAAGCCATGCTCAAAGTCGGCTTTGTGATGGCTTCATCATATATATCGCTATGTACAATACCAATTCCGATATTTACCGCATGTTCGTCAGGCACAACTTGAAATGTTTTGAAAATTGCACCTTTGTACAATTTTTTATCTTCATCGATTTTCTTGAAGTTGAAATCACCCACCGTTAAAGTAGGTACATTAATTAAAGTAAATCCAGCCTCTACAGTGTCGTTAGAGCCTACGCCTGCATAAATTCTGCTTGCTGTATTTGCAGATAAACTGCTGCTGATTACTAAACTCGCTATAGCTATCGATAATGTTTTTCTTAACATTTTGAATCCTTTTGTTTTTTGTTTTTGTGTTAAAATTTCAAGTGCTTAAAAAAGCACAACCTCTGCTTAATTCCGGAGAGATAAAATCTGTTTTTTGTCTCTCTACATGTATTCATAATTTTTCAGAAATTTTCAAACTTCTTATCAAAGTCTTTAAACTTCTCGTCAAACTTTTGCCATTTATCATCTTTTGCTTCTACTTCTTTGGTTTCAACTTTAGGCGTGTTCTCTCTTTTAGTTTCATTTGTGTCTTGAACCATTGAAGCATTGTTGTCATTTACTGCCGGCTGCTGTTGTAGTGCTTGAGCTTTTGGTTTATCAAGCCCAAAGGATTTAAGCGTTATCTCTTTTGCTATTTTGTTATTTTGAATAGCTATGTAGCTAAACACAAGCGTTAGCATCAGAAGTATCGCACCTCCAAAAAATCCAAATTTCATTTTGTTTTACCTCCTTTGTTTATGGTTTCGTATATATTCATAATTTTTTGAATTACATCATGATTTTTACGGTAGGCTTGTTAAGCAAACCTCTCTCATATACATTTGTGGTGTTGATAAAATTGTTTTCAATATATTTGATTATATATCTGACTTCTTTTTCAAGCGCCTCAATTGTCATTTTTGGATTTTCAAGATACTTAGGTATATTTTTACTAGGTATAAACTCTGCAGCCAATCGGCCCTTAAGCACATCAGCGCATCCCTCTATCTTTGCGTAAAACTCAAATATATTGAGCCTGCTTATCTCCGCACTATCGATTAAAGCCTCTTTTACCTCTTTGCGAGATACCGTTACCCTGTCCGCCATAGAGTCCATACCAAAACTGAAGCTCTCATCGTTTCTAAGCACTGTTGTTTTACCAAAGTATTTTTCCAGGAACTCCGCTCCGATATTGTTCTGAAATATCACATAGCTATTGGTAGTATCTAATATGCTCTCGGCTTCTTTCTCTCCGAACTCTTTTTTTATCTGGCTGTATGACTGCATTGCCATGATGATCTTTATGCCTTTTGAGCGTCCTACCGCCAAAGCTTTTTCAAGATTTTCGCCTAAAGCTTTGCCTAAACGAGGCAGCTCATCGAGTATGAAATAAAAGTTTAAATCACGATTATCAGCTCCTTCAAGAATGGAAGAGATGAGATAACTTGTAATAACGCCATAAAGAGGACTAAACACACGGCTTAAATTATCTGTAGCAAGTAAAAAGAGTTTACCGCCTTTGCCGTCGCCCAGCCAGCTTTTAAACTCAATGAAATCATTACCCTCTAAATCATCCGCATACTTAAGATATTGCAATGGTTTAGCTTTTCTTGCGAGTGTAGAGAGGATTGAAGCAGTTTCTCTCGAGAGTGCATCCTCAGTAACATCGCCTCTTAGAAAGTTGTACACAATATTTCTGATGTCTTCATCATTCTTAAGCTCTTCGAGCTGTTTTGCATCGCTAACCATAGCAAATATCTCTTTATTGGATAATTTTCTTTTAGCTGCTTTGACTAAGATACCCTCCATGACTGCTCTTGCTGCATTGGTCCAGTGCGGGTCCGGTGTGTTTTTATCGTCCGGGATTAATATATCTGCTATAACTCCTGCATCTATATGAGTTTTAATGAATTTGTATAACTCAAATTTAACACTTCTTAGGTCTGCCGGGCATAAGATAAAATCCGTCAAATGATTGTAAAACTTCTCTACAAATTCGCCTTTGACATCGATGAGTATAGTTTTGGTATTTGCATTGTTTGGGATTTGATTAATTATGTGATTTATGAGCATCGATTTACCTCTACCCGGTGAACCCATGATGCATAATCCCGTCGCAAGTGAGATACGAGGTATCTTCATATCCTGCGGCTCTACTTCAAATCTCTTATCATCGTCGTGTGAGAGCTTTTGCAGAGGTACTTTAAAAGTCTCTAAAGTTGAACTGCTTTTGCTTATCTCAAATTCTGTTTTTAAGAAGTGCTCTATGGTCTGATTATACTCTTTAGTATTAGCGAACTTTGCACCCTTTTGATAAACATCTTCACTTAGATCTTGAGAGTGTTTTTTCATGATATCATCAAAGAGAGGCTTGAAATATTTCAAAAGAAATAGATTTATAGCCGCTGTGATAATAAGAATATAAAAAAATGTAGCACTAAAAAAATCAAAACTTTGATTGTAAGGCAGATCCATATCCTGTATAAGTCCAAATAAAAAATATACAAACATGACTACAATAGTAGGAGCAAAGTATATACTCTGCTCAATACCCCACGCTTTAAACCGCATTTGAGATTCATGCTCTAATTTTTCCCAGGCTCTGTAGGTTTTGGAGTTGATATTTTTTTCAATATCCGTTCTTAGCTTTTCCATTATCTGCCTCTCTCTGTTCCTGAAGCTTTAGCCTGCTTTGAAGAGCTTGATGAATTTTGATTTTGGCTTTGTTTTTGAGGTGCTTGAGCCGGTGCAGGCTTTTGATTTGACAAACCGGCAATAGGCTTTCCCATGTTTTTAGTATGAGCCGATACATTTGCTTGAGCCTTTTGAACCGTTGCGGCGGATTGTTTGATTTTAGGCTGTTTTTGTGCTTGAGCTTTTTGAGCTTCTACTGCCTTTGCATCAGAAAGCTTTATACCTGGAATTGCATTACTATCCATAATCTTGCCGTGGCGGTTAATGTTTTGATTGTCATAATGTTCGCCTAATCTTGAGAGAACATTTTTTCTAATCTCCATCATCTCCTTGTGTGGGATGCTATGCTGTTCGTGGTGCTTGTTTAACTCTTTTGAAATTGCAGGAGCATCAGCTAAACGGCTAGGATTGTCTTTATCATTTGCAGCGTTTCTGATGATATTGTCACTTTGTAGTCTATTTAACTCTTTTTTTTGAGAGCCGCTTAAACTTTTGAGCGATTGAATATCTTTGATATCATTGGTTATATCCTTGCCCTCTTTGAATTTATCTTTGAGGGTTTGGATATGTCCGCCGATTTTATCCTTTTGTTTTACCTGCTCTTGATATGCGCCTCTTGAATTAGGATTAGTTCTCTCAGGCTCATATCTTGTGGAAGATTTATAGTCTGGATTATTGCTGTAGTTTAATTTGGGCATATTTTTAAGAGCAGACATATTGCTTTTTATGCCTTTATAGACGGATTTTAGCGCAATGACACCTAGTCCGCCTGCAATAGCAGCTGCACCTATACCTAACAATACTGCTCCGCCCGGTACTGCTGCCATACCAGCTAAAGAAGTGGCACCCATTCCCGCTAACCCTTTTGCGGCAACAACACCTAACGCTTTTGCTTGTACGGGCATAGCAAGAGCACCTACAATACCGATAGCTGAACCCATTTGTACATGTTCTGCATCGTTGCGCCTCTCCATTGCACTATTGTAAGAGTTTTTATTTACTGCATACGGATCAGGTTTTGAAGCATATGGATCTTTTTTTTGTTTATACGGGTCCTCTTTAGATTGCAGTTGATTTCTGAGCTGCTCATTTTCTTGTTTGAGCCTCTCCATCTCCTCTGTCATGTTTTCGTTGTGGTTATCACTCTTTGCCAATGACTGCATTTACTGCCCCTTTTAAAACCGCATCCCTTTTTTCTTCAAATTTTTTTACAAACTCATAGCCTTCAGGGTCATTCTTTTTTAAATCCTCTTCGCCCGGTAAAAGTGCAAATAAGAGAGCCAAAAGACAAATATTTAATAGGTGTATGATTGCCCAGTCTTTTTTATTTAGCTCTACTTCTCGTTTTTGATGATTGTTATACATCTCACACCTCCCTAATTTAATGCAGCTTCTGAAGCTAGTTCATTAGCTTCAACCGCTATGTCTAAAGCTCTTTGCTCGTGTTCACCCAATAGATCCGCATGCAGATTAGTCACTTGATGTCTGAGTGCGTAACTATTAATTTGTATTTCTGTCAATTTTTGCAACAAAGTACCCTCTAAAAATGTCGCCACCTGTTGCACGCCTAACATTGCTTGAGAAGTGTTAAAAGAGTAGGAAAGCATCGTTTTTGCAAACTCGTTAACTTCCATGTTTGCCGCTTCAGCGCCTGTCGTAAGCGCAACTTGTAGATCTAAATCTTCGATTGTGAACTGTAGTACCATGATAAATCCTTTTTTTGTTTGTTTTTTTGAGAGATAAATTTTTGATTTTTTATCTCTCTACCTATATTCATAAAATTTTCGATTAAAATCTAAGCGCCAAAAGAACACCCAAAAAAGCCGCCAAAATCACAAGCGTAAAAAGGTTGCTGCCTTTGCTTTTTGGTTTATTTTTATGCTCGTCTCGTCTTGCATACGGGTCATGAGTTGTCTTGTAGGGGTCGTTCGACTGCTTATATGGGTCATGCACCTTGTAGGGGTCATGATTATTTGCATAAGGATCTTTGACCTTATATGGGTCTTGAACTTTGTGCTGGTCGTGATTGTTTTCCATTTTTTTATCTCCTTTGATTTTTTTTAGGAGAGATAAAAACTATCTCTCTTGCCTATATTCATAATTTTTTAATAAAGACTTTTGATTTAGTCCAGTCAAGTCCGTTGAGCTTAATGTAGAACTCTCGCTCTTTGAGATTAAGTATCTCGCTCGGCAAGACTACGCTTTTGATGTTTTTGTGTTTTCTGACGTTTAAGCCCTCCATGTCCTCAACCTGAGTTTTATGATGGATAGATTCATCTTCTTGGGTCTTCTCTTCTTCTCCGATTTGTGCAGAGATCTCTTTTGCGCTCTCTGCATCATTCACGCCAAAG
>Ga0074197_1002489_pt1 | contig 12718 bp, 10 predicted proteins | sample EPASupsiteSAE305_FD_64526 | JGI IMG/M metagenome (GOLD analysis project Ga0074197, IMG submission 64526) | Bioremediated contaminated groundwater microbial communities from EPA Superfund site, New Mexico - SAE3-05 reassembly with SPADES | ecosystem: Environmental > Aquatic > Deep subsurface >...
AGCCCTGCTCGCGTACTTGTTTAAGACATTTTTTGAAATCGGTGAAATTTGTGATCGTGTTGTCTGTAAAACGTTCGAATTTGCATGCGTACATCGCCTGCTCAAGTTCACTGCCCGAAAGGCAGGCCAGCAGGCATTTGCCCATTGACGAGCAGTAGGCAGGTGAACGGTAGCCTACTTGGGTGTAAAGACGTGTCATGGGGTAGATGTCGATTTTCTCGATATAAATGACTTCGTGTGAGTCCAGAACTCCGAGGTGTGCTGTGAGATTCAGCTTTCTCCTGAGTTCGGCAAGGATTGGTTTTGATTCTGTCTGCAGTTCGAGCCCGTTAATGTGATAGCTGACAGATTCTATGAGCTTGAGCCCTATTGAATAGCAGTTGTCTTTGTCTTTTTCAACATAATGCCTGTTGTTCATGCTTTGTAAAAGGCGGAACGCGGTTGTTTTGCTGATCCCGCTTGCGGACACGATTTGAGTCAGGCTCATTGGTGTCTGTGCCTGTGAAAGCAGTTCTATGATGTCAAAAACACGGTCGATCACACGTACATTATCCTGCATCAATTTTTAACCACTACCCGCGAACGGACACATCCTATTCTTGATTATAAGATCCTGTTTACTATATCATGTATTTATTATAACCAGATTGCGCAATTTTATATATTGTTTTTTGGGGTTCTTATTTGCATGTTTTATTACGAAACAATGACTTTACCTTAGCTTCTCCAATTTCGTGGGAAAGACGGATGACGCATTTCCTAAAAAGCTATACAGTAATAAAGTTGTATTTCTGCAAAGGAGAGAATTTATGTCTGACGAATTTAAGCTCTTTTCACCATGGCCTATGTCCGGGGATCAGCCTCAGGCAGTGGAGAAGCTTGTCCGGGGATTTGAAAAACCTGGTGCTGTGCAGACGCTGCTTGGGGTTACGGGCAGCGGTAAGACCTACACGATGGCCAATGTGATCCAGAAGCTGCAGAGGCCTACTCTTGTTATGGCACACAACAAGACGTTGGCTGCGCAGCTCTACAGCGAGTTCAAGGAGTTTTTTCCCGGGAACTCGGTCAATTATTTTGTCAGCTATTACGACTACTACCAGCCAGAGGCCTACATGCCGGCTCAGGATATTTATATAGAGAAGGACGCCTCAATAAACGAGAGGATAGAGAAGCTGCGGCTTGCAACGACCAAGGCCCTGCTGGAGCGGCGGGATGTCATTGTTGTTGCAAGCGTCTCGTGCATCTATGGTCTGGGCAAACGTAAAAACTATGAGGATGCCATTTTCCGTTTTGCTGTCGGCGAGCGATGGGACCGCAGGACATTCATGACGAGGCTTCTGGATAATTATTATCAGCGCAATGACCTCGTGCTCCAACCCGGAAACTTCCGGAGCAGGGGAGAGTCGATGGAGATATACCCCGCATACAGCGATACGGCTGTAAGGGTCATTTTTTTTGATGATGAAATAGAGCGCATAGAGGAGATAGACCCTGTGAGCGGAAGGGCGATCCTTACCAAGGACCATACGGGGATATTCCCCGCCCAGCATTATGTTACCTCTTCCGATGCAATAAACAATGCGGCAGAGCTGATAGAGAAGGAACTTGCAGACAGAGTCACAGAGCTTGAATCCGCAGGGAAGATCGTCGAGGCCCAGAGGCTCAAGATGAGGACTAAGTATGATCTTGAGATGCTTCTTGAGGTCGGCTACTGCTCAGGGATAGAGAACTATTCGCGCTTTCTTGACGGACGTGAGCCCGGAGACGCGCCGGGAACTCTTATGGACTTTTTCCCGGAAGATTCACTGATCTTCATCGACGAATCCCACATGACGCTCCCTCAGGTGCGTGGGATGTACAACGGGGACAGGGCAAGGAAAGAAGTCCTTGTTGAGCATGGTTTCAGGTTACCTTCATGTCTCGACAACAGGCCGCTTAAGTGGACAGAATATGAGCCGCTTCTCAAGAACGCGCTCTTTATCTCCGCAACGCCGGGGGATTATGAGTTCGCCCATTCAGAGAATATCGTGGAGCAGCTTATTCGGCCGACGGGAGTTACAGACCCGATCGTGGAGGTCCACCCCGCAACGGGGCAGGTTGATGACATTCTTGGCGAAGTCAGGCCGATCATTGAAGCAGGGGAACGGGTACTCATATCAACGCTTACCAAGCGCTCGGCGGAGGGACTTGCTGAGTATATGGCAGAGCTGGGGATAAAGGTGAGATATATCCATTCTGAGCTTGATACATTTGAACGGGCCGAGTTGCTTCGCGATCTTCGCCTCGGTGTTTTTGCCGTTCTTGTGGGGGTCAACCTCCTAAGGGAAGGAATAGACCTGCCGGAAGTCTCCCTTGTGGCGATCCTTGATGCGGATCGCGAGGGGTTTATGAGATCGCAGAGGTCGCTGATACAGATGATAGGAAGGGCTGCAAGGAACCAGGCCGGGAAGGTAATACTCTACGCTGACAGGATAACGGACAGCATTGATGCTGCAATGAAGGAGACGGAAAGAAGAAGAAACCGTCAGATATCATATAATGAAGAACACGGTATAATACCTCAGACAATATCGAAGGCGGTAAAGGACCTTCTGCCCGCCGAGCTTCTTGAAGAGGGCGGATATGCAGGCAGGAGAGCGGCTTCACCGCTTAAGGACGCAGAAAGTGCTCCTGATATACATGATCTTGAAAGAAAGATGTGGGCTGCGGTAGAAAAGCTTGATTTCGAGACTGCAGCAGAGATAAGGGACAATATACAGAGACTGAAAGGCGATGCGAAAATTGGAACAGAGCATAAAAATTACAGGGGCAAGACAGCACAATTTAAAAAACATAAACGCAGAAATTCCTAAAAACCAGCTCGTAGTGGTGACGGGCCCATCTGGTTCCGGCAAGTCTTCACTGGCCTTCGACACTATCTACGCCGAGGGGCAGAGACGCTATGTCGAATCCCTCTCGTCATATGCCAGGCAGTTTTTAGGAATGGCTGACAAGCCTGATGTGGACGACATTAGCGGACTGTCTCCGGCCATATCGATAGAGCAGAAGGGAGCCGGTCACAATCCGCGCTCAACTGTCGGGACCGTTACAGAAATTTATGACTATTTGAGGCTTCTTTTCGGCAGAGCCGGTACTCCGCACTGCCCAAGCTGCGGCAAGGAAGTGCGCCGTTACAGCGTTGACGAGATAGTGGACAAGATATACAGAGACTATGACGGCAAACCGATAGAGATCCTCTCACCGCTTATAAAAGGCAAAAAGGGAGAGTATAAGAACCTGCTGCTGAAGCTCCATCAGCAGGGCTACCTCAAAGCCAGGGTGGACGGGACAGTCCTCTGGCTTGAGGAGGAGATAGAACTCGACAAGAAGAAAAAGCACACTATCGAATGCATCATTGACAGGCTGAGGGTGAAGGAAGAGAACCGCCAGCGGCTTTCGGAAGCGATAGAGATGGCAATGAAACTGTCTGAAGGATTTGTTCTTCTGGTCTCCGAGGGCATGGATGACCTGGAACTCACAGAAAAGTATATCTGTCCGGATTGCGAGATAAGTCTGCCGGAAATAGAACCGAGACTTTTTTCCTTCAATAACCCATACGGGGCATGTCCCGACTGTTCAGGCCTTGGGGTGCACCTCCATTTTTCCGAGGAACTTGCTGTCAATCCTGAATATCCTATCGGAGACGGCGGTTTTATCCCGTGGAAGAGCATGAAGTATATGATACAGAAAGCTGAGCTCATGGCCGCCCGTCACAAAGGCTGGGACCTCTCCAAACCATTTAAGGACCTTCCGGAAGATGCGAAACAGGCCCTCCTGTATGGCACTGATGAAGTGATCCCGATGATATTCAGCGACAGGAACGGGGATTGGGAATACAACGGCCATTATCCCGGACTGCTCCCCTGGCTTGAGAAACGTCTTGGCGAGACTGAATCTGATAATTACCGTGAAGAACTCCTGCGCTACCGTACAGAAGACATCTGTCAGACCTGCAGCGGAGCGAGGCTCAAGCCGGAGGTACTTGCCGTCACCCTTGGCGGATACAACATAGCTCAACTTACAGAAATGCCTATTGAGGACCTTATTAAGGTCCTTGACACAATGCAGCTTGGCGCAAGAGAGCAGAAGATAGTCGGACAGGCTTTGACGGAAGTTCGTAAGAGACTTGCCTTCCTTAACAACGTAGGCGCGGGATATCTCAGCCTTTCAAGGCGTGCTGACACGCTGAGCGGCGGGGAGAGCCAGAGGATAAGGCTTGCCACCCAGATCGGATCCCAGCTTACAGGAGTCCTGTATGTACTGGATGAACCGACGATAGGACTTCATCCCAGGGACACGAACAGATTGCTGGACACGCTCAAGGATATCAGGGATATAGGCAATACAGTTATAGTAGTCGAACATGACAGGGAAACAATGATGGCGGCTGATTACATCCTGGAGCTTGGTCCGGAGGCCGGCGAAAACGGAGGGAATCTTATCGCATGCGGAAGCGCAGCAGATATCATCAGCGGGGATACCCCGACAGCCCTCTATCTCAGAGGTGAGGCCGACGGGACATACAGGCCTAAACCAAAGAGACGTAAGGCGAAGGGAAAGATAAAGGTAACGGGGTGCTGCGAGAACAACCTGAAAAATATCGATATTGATGTCCCGCTTGGAGTCCTTGCTTCACTGAGTGGTGTATCAGGCTCAGGTAAGAGCACATTCCTGTACGAGATACTCTATAAGGGCCTCAAAGGAAAATTCGACAGAGAATACCGGGACCGCGCAGGAAAGTTTGACAGCATTTCGGGTTACGAGTCACTGAGGAACGTGGTTCTCGTTGACCAGAGCCCCATCGGAAGAACCCCGCGCTCGAACCCCGCAACGTACACCGGCGTATTCACTCCCATAAGGGAGTTCTTCGCGCAGCTTCCCGAATCCAAGCTCAGGGGATACCAGCCGGGCCGTTTCAGCTTCAACGTAAAGGGCGGGCGCTGCGAGTCGTGCAAAGGGGACGGGGAACTCAAGGTATCTATGCTCTTTTTGCAGGATGTATATGTTAAATGCGATGTCTGCAAAGGAACGAGGTACAACAGGGAGACGCTTGAGGTAAAGCACAAAGGGCTGTCCATTGCGGATGTGCTTGAATTGACGGTCGATGAGGCTGTGGAGCATTTCAAGGATATTCCGAGGATAGTCAACAAACTGAAAGTGATCCAGGAGGCAGGTCTTGGGTACATAAAACTTGGACAGCCTGCGCCTACGCTGAGCGGAGGAGAAGCCCAGAGGGTCAAGCTCGCTACTGAACTGAGCAAAAAGTTCAGGGGCAGCACCCTCTATCTCCTTGACGAACCAACTACAGGGCTTCATTACAACGATGTCAAAAAGCTGCTCAAGCTTCTGCACAAGCTGGTCGATCACGGTAGCTCCGTGCTCGTCATTGAGCACAATCTCGATGTCCTTGCCTCGGCTGATTACATAATGGACCTTGGCCCGGAAGGCGGCAGAAGGGGCGGAGACCTTATTGCAAAGGGAACTCCTGAAGAGATCGCCGCATCGGACGGCCCGACAGGAAAGTACCTTGCAGAATTTTTCAACGATATCAAGGAAGGCAGGAAAGCCGGATGAGAGAAGAAAAGACAAGCGTAAGCGAAGACATATGCTGGGGCAGGAACCCGGTATTTTCCCTTCTTGAGGAGTCACCTGAGAGGTGCATGAAGGTCCTGACCTCAAAGACAGTCCAGCCACATATAAAGGCCAGGCTGCAGGATCTCTGCAAAGCTGCCAACATAGTCCTTCTGACTGTGGATCCTGCAGCTTTAGATAAGATGACGAATAAAGAGAATCACCAGGGAGTAGTTGCCTACATGGCGCCGATGAAACTCTGGGACGCAGAGGAAATTATCCAAATGCTGCCCAAAGCGCCGGAACCCGCAATGGTGCTGCTCTGTGACCATCTCCAGGATCCGCATAACCTTGGAGCCGTGATCAGGAGCGCCGAAGCTGCAGGAGCATCGGCTGTGATGATCCCCAAGCGAGGCGGAGCTCTTCCGACAGGAACGGTAGTAAAGACCAGCGCAGGCGCTGCTCTGAGACTGCCCATAGCAAAGACAGGAAACGTATCCCAGACGATAAGGCTGCTGCAGGAAGCAAATTTCTGGGTCGTCGGTCTCTCGATGGATGCCGAGGAGACCCTCTTTAAGGAAGACATGCCCCCGAGGGTCGTGATCGTAATAGGTGCCGAAGGCGACGGCCTGGGCCAGGCAGTAGCAAAGTCCTGCGACGAGTTGAGGCACATCCCCATGGCCGGAAAGACCGGATCACTGAACGCATCGGTGGCGGCTTCCTTAGCTCTCTTCGAATACTCTCGCAGCAATTGTGATTTAGAGCGGCGCTAACTTAGCAAGGCTTGCGGAGCCCCACTTCGACGTATTGATATACGCCTTCGTGTGACCCCACTGCGCATTGCGTCGTTATCACTCGCTCTAAATCCCAATTGCGATATTGTAGTTGGGCTATCGCTAAAAGCTTAAGAGCACGGCGCTAGCTTAGCAACATGCGATGGTGAAGCTGCGACATCTTGTGTCGCGTGAGCGGTAGTGAAGCAGTTGTGAAACTGCGACAAATACAGTCGCGTGAAACAATAGTGAAGCGGTAGTGAAGCAATTGTTAAATTCAAAAAATATAATATCAAGCATAATCCAAACAGAGATCCCTGATTAGGTCTTTTATCCGCCCTTACAACGGCTTCACCATTGCTTCACAACTGTTTCACGGCGATGGGATCGCCGTTTCACAAGCAAGACAAAGCGAATTTGCGCTTTGTCTTGCTTTTTCTCAGAATAATGCTACAATTTATTTACTAATTCAGGGGCAAGTACTGGAAGAGTGGGTCGTGCCCACTCTTCTTGCTTTACAGGGGGGGTATACGGTGGAAAAGATCAAGCTGAGCGACATTTACAGCGGACTCAGGGAGCGGATAGAATCGCTCGGTTACGACTGTGTCGGCTTTGAAAACGTCACCGAGGATGAGATGAAGATACTCCGTGTCTATGTAGACCTTCCCGGGGGAGTGAACCTCTCCGACTGTGAAGCAGTGGCAAGGGAGGTAAATGTCTATCTTGATGAGATGGAAACCTCTCTTCCCGAAAGATATTATCTGGAGGTCAGTTCACCCGGTCTGGAACGCCCCCTCTTCACTCCGGAAGATTATAAATCATTTTCCGGCAGGGAAGCACAGATATCGCTGAAAGGCGGCAGAAAAATCTCCGGCATTATAAACGGAGTGGACGACGATGGCATGATACATTTCCTTTTTGCCGATGGAGAGAGTTCGGTCCCGTTTGCTGACATAAAAAAAGGCAAGCTCATTTATAAAGAGGAAAAGGGCCAGAAGAAGACTTTCAAAAAGATAAAGAAGAAGTGAGTTTTGTAAAAACGTCCTTTTCGTCCCTCCTTTTAGCGGTCGGACAACAGTCAAGAATAATTTCATGAGAGGAGTTAAATAGATGCAGCTTGGAAAAGATTTCAAGAAAGTACTTAAGCAGATAGAGGAAGAAAAGGGACTTTCGGAGGAGATCATCGTTGCGAGTCTGGAAGCTGCTATGGTATCTGCCTATAAGAAGTACAAGGGCGGAAATCAGACGGCAGAAGTCCATATAGATGTCGATTCCGGTGATTTCACCCTCTATGAGGTCAGACTTGTCGTTCCTGACGAGACTTCCGATGAATCCGAGATCTCTATTGCTGAAGCAAAGCGCAGGGGAAATGACGATGTTGAGCCCGGAGATATCATAAGGAAAGAAGTTTTTCCTGAAGATTTTGGTCGAATAGCCGCCCAGACAGCTCGGCAGGTCATTATCCAGAGGCTGAAGGATGCTGAACGCCAGGTGATCTATGAGCAGTTCTCGGACAAGATAGGCAATATAATCACGGGAACTATATTCAAGTCTGAAGGTGATCAGATACTGGTCCGCCTTAACGAAAAGACAGAGGCTATAATGCCCAAGGAAGAGCGTATAATCGGAGAAAAATATCTCCCGGGTTCAAGAATGAAGTTTTATCTGCTTGATGTAAGGCAGACAACGAGAGGTCCGCGCATAATAGTATCAAGGACCCATCCGAAACTCCTTCACAAGCTTCTTGAGCTTGAGGTGCCGGAAATCCAGGACGGAGTAGTCGAGATCCGCAACATCGTCAGGGAGGCAGGCACACGTGCCAAGATCGCTGTTGCAAGCCTTGATGCGAACGTTGAGCCCCTTGGGGCCTGCGTGGGAAAGCAGGGAGCGCGCATCAAGTCTATAAGCAACGAGCTGCACGGCGAGAGGATAGATATTATCGTGTGGAGCCAGGATATCCTTACTTATATAAGGAATTCCCTCTCTCCTGCGAAAGTACTGAAGATCGAGCCTCTGCTTGACCAGGACCGCTCTGTTATTGTCTATGTCCGCTCGGACCAGCTCTCACTTGCGATAGGGAAGGCCGGACAGAACGTACGGCTTGCTGCGCGTCTGACGGGCTGGAAAATTGACATCAAGGTCAAAGAGGACGAAAAGCTGCCTACCATGAAGGATCTTTTTGAAGACCTGAGCAGCGTTATCGAAGACGAAGACGACGAAGGGTAGAACGGCATGATGGGCGAGGAACGTAAGACAGAAAAAAGAAAACGTCCCCGCACATGTGTCGGATGCGGCGAAGAATCTCCCAAACGCGAACTTCTTAGAGTTATAAGAACTCCTGAAGGCGAGGTCAGATATGATCCGACAGGGAGAGCTAACGGCCGCGGGGCGTATATATGCAGCTGCCGGGAGTGTGTGGCACTGGCTAAAAAGAAAAAAGCGCTTTCCAGGGCTCTTAAGTCAGATGTCAGCGAGGATGTATACGAAAACCTGCTGGCGCTTTGTATAGATGAAATGAGGGAGGCTTGAGATGAATCAGTCAAAAAACGAGGAACTGATGAATATCCTTGGCCTTTCCAGAAGAGCAGGAATACTTCTTATTGGACAGGATCAGGTGCTTGCTGGCGATAAACACAATGAAAAACTTGTAGTTATTGTAACTTCGGATTGTTCCGCCAACGTCCTCCGTTCCCTGAAGCCAAGGGTCGAACGTGGAGAAGTCGTCCTGCTGAAATTGGAAGATACGGATAGGACCGCTCTGGGATCACATCTCGGAGTGGGATCAGCACAGATCGCCGCCCTTCCGCATGGCGGACTGGCTAAAAAGGTTTTGGCAATTTATGACAGGAGTGATGCCAATGAGCAAAATCAGAGTTTATAATCTCGCGAAAATGTTTGAGATGAGCAATACGGAGATGGTGGAATTATTGACTGAAATTGGGGTCAATATCAAATCGCACATGAGTTCGATCGATGAGGAAGTTTCCATTCTTGTCGAGGAGGAACTGAAAAGAAGAAAAGATGCGGAAGAGAAAAAGGCTGTCGAAGCCATAACGACGTACCAGGTAGTAAATGTCAGAGAAGGCGCGTCAGTTTCGGATGTGGCCGCCAGCATCGGGGAAAAACCGGGCAGTGCGGTCAAGATCCTTATGGCTGAGGGCCTTATGGTCCCTGCAACAGTTGCGGCTGACGAAAAGATCCTTGAGATCCTCGGAAAAGGCTTCGAGAAGCACTTTGTCTTCGGAAAACCTGAAGAGAAAGAGATTGCATCGGATAAAACTGAGGCCAAGACCGCCAAAAAAGAAGAGAAGCAGCCCGCACCCAAAAAAGGGACGAAAAAGGGCAAGGAATCTGCAGCGAAGAACCCCTCGGATCTGCCTTTCAGGCCTCCTATCATTACTGTCATGGGTCACGTTGACCATGGCAAGACGACGCTCCTTGACTACATAAGGAAGACAAGAGTGACTGAAAAGGAAGCCGGAGGCATCACACAGCATATAGGTGCCTCAAGGGTCAATTATCAAGGCAATACACTGGTATTCCTCGACACCCCGGGTCACGAGGCTTTTACCTCCATGCGTGCAAGGGGCGCTCAGGTGACTGACATAGCGATCCTGGTAGTTGCGGCAGATGACGGCATAATGCCCCAGACCATTGAGGCAATGAACCATGCCAAAGCTGCCGGAGTTCCTATAGTCGTAGCAGTCAACAAGATAGACAAACCTGCAGCCAAGCCTGAAAGGGTCCGCCAGCAGCTTTCTGATTACGGCCTTGCTCCAGAGGAGTGGGGCGGTGATACGATCATGGTCGACGTTGGTGCCAAGACCGGCATAAATGTTGATCAGCTGCTTGAGATGGTCATTCTGGTCGCGGAGATGCAGGAACTTAAGGCAGACCCGAATGCCGCGCCGGAAGGCACTGTTATAGAGGCGAACCTCGACAAGGGCAAGGGCCCCGTTGCTACTGTCATCGTGCAGAACGGGACGCTTCGCCGCGGAAACATTATCCACACAGAAACTGCCTGGGGAAAGATAAGGGCAATGATAGATGATTCAGGCCGGAATGTTGACAGCGCCGGTCCCAGCATGCCTGTTGAGATCCTTGGGCTGGAAAACGTCCCCCAGCCAGGCGAAAAGTTCTCGGTCATCGGCTCAGAACGTGAAGCACGCGATATCATGTCGCACTACGAGTTCGAGCGCAGGGAGATGGACCAGAGCAAGTCAAAGAGGCTTACCCTTGAAGAACTTTATGAGAAGATGCAGACGGAAGAAGTCCCGCAGCTTCGCATAGTCCTCAAGACTGACGTCCAGGGTTCACTCGAGGCCTTCCACTCATCACTCATGAAGATGAACACGGATGCTGTAACTGTGAACATAGTACACGAAGGAGTCGGAAGGATATCTGAATCCGATGTCATGCTTGCATCGGCTTCCAACGCCATCATCGTTGGATTCAACGTCAGGCCTGACGGCAATGCAAAGAAGATCTCCGAAGCAGAAGGGGTGCAGATAAGACTCTATCAGGTCATTTATGACATGCTGGACGATGTCCATGCAGCCATGGAGGGTATGCTTGCTCCTGAGCTTCGTGAAAACACTCTTGGAACGGCAGAGATAAGGGAGATGTTCAAGGTGCCCAAGATCGGCAACATAGCCGGATGCAGAGTCATGGAAGGTCTTTTAAGAAGAAACGCTAAGGTACGCCTTATCCGTGACGGAGTGGTTTTCTGGAACGGAGAGCTTTCAAGCCTCAAGCATTTCAAGGATGACGTAAGGGAAATCCGCTCAGGCAACGAATGCGGTCTCAGCTTTGAAAAGTTCCAGGATTTCCGTGTTGGAGACGTGATTGAAGCTTACGAAATAGTAAAGGAAAAGAAGACTCTGGATTAAGGAGCAGAAAATGCCTTTCTGGATAGGAGTCGCCGAGTGTTCTTTGAGGCTGCCTTACGCGGGAAGCCTTAAGGAACGAAGGCATGTTGTCCGATCTATACTGGACGGAGTGCGAAACCGTTTCAGCCTCTCTTCATCAGACCTTGGGCCTGCAGACAAATGGCAGGACGCAGAGCTGGGTTTTGCTGCGGCCGGTTCTTCTCCATCTGAGCTTGAAGAAAGACTCAGGAACCTGGAGAGCTTCCTGGCGAGAAGGGAAGCGGAAGGTGAGTTTGAGATAGTACGTTTCACTTGGGAGGTTTTTGCCTATGGTGACTTATAGGATCGACCGTATAAACAAAGAATTTTTAAGGGCAATTTCTGAGATACTTCAGGTCCGGATAAAGAAAGATAACGTAAGGGATGCGATCCTGACCAAGGTAAGCACATCGAAAGACCTGAGCTTTGCTAAGGTCTTTTATACCCTTATAGACATGGACCGCAAGGATGAGATACAGAAGGCGCTTGACTCCACGGCAGGACAGATAAGGTCTATGCTTGGGAAAGATATGCATCTGCGTACCATACCGGAACTCCACTTTGTCTACGACGACTCGGAAGCCAAAGCCAGAGCGATGGAGGAACTGCTTGACAAAGTAGCTGCCATGGATGCAGAAAAAAAGTCTTCAGGAGAAAACTGATGCTGGATATGGCAGTCATGAGAGAGGTCATAAAAAAATTTAGTTCAAGTGATAAATGGGTGATTTTATGTCATGAAAATCCTGACGGGGACACAATGGGATGCGGTCTTGCCCTCTATTCACTTGGAAAGAGGCTGGGGAAAAAAGTCAGGGTAATGGGAAGAGATCCTATTCCTGAAAGATACAGGTTCCTTCCCTATTACCACGATTTCGAGTGCTGCAAAGAGATCGTGGAAGAGGACATCAAAAATGCCCTTATGATCTGCGTTGACACCAGCACCGCGGCAAGAAGCATGCCAGGCCTTAAAGAAGTGCTTCCCGTTGCGGACAGCATAAACATCGATCATCATGGCGACAACCATCTTTACTGCAAGCTTAATCTGGTGGATCCTGATGTCTCCGCATCTGCAGAGTTGATCACCGAACTGTTTATTGAAGGCGGATGGGGCATTGAAGAGGATGAGGCGATCTGTCTCTATACAGGGCTGTCGACAGACAACGGAAATTTCAGGTTCGGAACTACCACAGCAAGGAGCCATCTGTGTGCTGCTAGGCTTCTTGAAGCAGGAGTAAAGCCTGCTGTAATAGATGAATATGTAAATGAAAACATGACGCCCTCAATACTTAAACTCTGGGGCCTGGCCTTCACGAGAACAGAGATGTTTTCTAACGGCAGAGGAGCCCTCTTCTGGCTGAAGAAAGAAGATTTCGAAGAGGCTGGGGCTGATTCAAGCCCAGCCGATGGTACTGTTCAAAAGCTGCGTAA
>Ga0074197_1002490_pt1 | contig 12717 bp, 10 predicted proteins | sample EPASupsiteSAE305_FD_64526 | JGI IMG/M metagenome (GOLD analysis project Ga0074197, IMG submission 64526) | Bioremediated contaminated groundwater microbial communities from EPA Superfund site, New Mexico - SAE3-05 reassembly with SPADES | ecosystem: Environmental > Aquatic > Deep subsurface >...
TTGCCTGGGGCTGATTGTTGAAAACACCCCGATCGCCGCCGCCCTCCTCCGGGACGGTCTGGAGCGGGCCGCCCGCTCGCCGCTTACCGCGGCAATAGCGGCGCGGATTCAGCTGACCGTGGGCAATGCCCTCGAATTCCTGCCCCGGCTCGACGAGCAGCCGGAGGTCGTCTATCTCGACCCGATGTTTCCCGAGCGGTCCAAATCCGCCAAGGTGAAACAGGACCTCCAGTTGCTGCGGCTGCTCGACCGCCACAACGAAGACCCGGAACAGCTGCTGCAGGCGGCCCTGGCTATGCAGGCCAAAAAGGTGGTCGTCAAACGGCCGCTCAAGGGACCCTTGCTGCTGGGATTGCCCCCCTCGTATATGCTCAAGGGCAAGGCCGTGCGTTTTGATGTCTATGTGGGGAGGATGAAGGGGACAGCAGCGGGATGATTCGGGCCGCCGGGGAAGGCGGCCCGAATGAAGGTGTTTTGTTGCCGGTCGGGAGGAGGGTGCTTTAGAGCTGGGCCGCTTTATTCAAGGCTGCCGCAAATTTCATTTTCTGCTCCTCCGACAGCAGGATCGGCACCTGATAGGTCAGGGTCCGTTCCATGATCGCCGCCGAAGCGGGCAGGGCCCGGGGATCGTAGAGAATCCGCCTTTTGCCGTGGTCGCTGAACGGCCAGCCGCCCTCACAGGGGGTCTTGCCCTCCAGCAGATGCTCCCAGCCCGGATAGTAATGCCAACTGTTCTCGCTCCAGCGCACCGCACCCGCGCCCTGGTCGCGCAGCACCTGATTGACCGCGGTGGTCTGTTCCTTATCGGGCAGCATGAAGGTGAGGAAGGTGGCGGAATCGCCCTCGGGATCGAGAATCTCGCGGAAACTGACGCCGGGCAGGACGCTGGCCGCCTCTTGGAAAAACCGTTTATTCTCCTTCTGGGCGGCGACAATCCCGTCCAGCTTGGCCAGCTGGGCCAGGCCGATGGCGCCCTGGATCTCCATCATCCGGAAATTGAAGCCGACAAAGGAGCGTCCTTCGCCGCCGCGACCGCCGGGGTTGACGACATGGTCGTGGCCGTGATCCTGGTACTCGGACATCCGTCGCCACAACTGCTCGTCACTGGTGATGCACATGCCGCCTTCACCGGTGGTCATGGTCTTGACCGCATCAAAGGAAAAGGTGCCGATGGCCCCGAAGCTGCCGAGATGGCGCCCGTGCAGCCGTCCCCCCGCTGCCTGGGCCGTGTCCTCGATCACCGGGATGTTGTGTCTTTGGGCGATGGCGAGGATTTCCGGGATGCGCGCCTGGGCTCCCAGCATGTGGACCGGAATGATGGCCTTGGTCTTGGGAGTAATTTTCCTTTCCAGATCCGCCGGGTCCATATTGAGGGTCAGGTCGACCTCGGTGAAGACCGGAATGGCGCCGCAATCAAGGATCGCCTCCCAGGTGGCGACAAAGGTGAATCCCTGGGTGATGACCTCGTCACCGGCTCCGACCCCGAGCGCCGCCAGCGCGACTTTCAGGGCCGCGGTCCCTGAAGTGACTGCCTGGCCAAAGCCCGCGCCGGTGTAGGCGGCAAAGGCCTTTTCAAATTCCAGCACCTTCCAGACGCCTTGACGCTGGGCCGCGAATTCATAACGAAAAAGGACGCCGCTCGCCAGCACATCGAGGACCTGTTGTTTTTCCTCTTCTCCAAAAATCTCAAAACCGGGCACAGTACCACCTCATAAAAACATATCGTTATAGATTGCCGGATCCGCGGCCCTGCCCCGGTTCCGGTACGACTTTGCCGCAAAAGGTTCAGCTGGTCGCTTGCGGCAGGAGATACCCGTTGTCGATCAGCCGCACCTTGTCGTCAATGCGCACCGCCAGGGCGAGGACCGTTCGCTTATTGACCACCGCAACCGGTTCAAGGGTTTCACAATCGACGAAGCTGGCGTAATCGATCGCCGTCCCCGGAAAAGAGTGGATATGGGCTTCCAGGATCGGGGTCAGCTCGGCAACCGAGGTCACACCCTGCCGGCACCGCTCGCGGGCCAGCTGGAGACCGGTCGACAGACTGAGCGCCGCCGCCCGGTTGGCCGGATCCAGGTTGGCGTTGCGTGAACTCATCGCCAGGCCGTCCGCCTCGCGGACAATGGGATGGCCGACGATCCGGACCGGGATGTTCAAATCGGCGACCATGCGACGGATGATCGCCAGTTGCTGAAAATCCTTTTCCCCGAACACCGCCACCTCGGGCTGCACAATGTTGAAGAGCTTAGTGACCACAGTGGTCACCCCGGCGAAATGGATCGGCCGGCTTCGGCCGCAGAGATGGGTCGCCAGCTTTTTGACCGCAACCTCGGTCTGAAATCCCCGGGGATACATCAGCTCGGGTGTCGGTGCAAAGACCGCCGCCACCTTTTCCTTGCGCACCAGGGACATATCCCGTTCAAAATCGCGGGGATATCGGTCCAGGTCCTCGTTGGGCCCGAACTGGGTGGGATTGACAAAATGGCTGACCACCACCAGGTCGCACTCTTTTGCCGCCTGTCGCATCAGGCTTAAGTGACCTTCATGAAAATAGCCCATGGTCGGCACCAGGCTGATGGTTTTACCGGAACGAGCCTGTGCCCTGGCCCACCCATGCATTTCTTCGGGGCTTCTGAAAATTTCCATTATTTTTTCAATTGGTTGAGTCGCGATTGCACCATCTCCCGTACCGGATCGGCCTTCCCCTCTCCCCCCTGGACGGCGGTCAGCTCCAGGTATTTGCCGTACATGGCCGCGGCCTCCGCGGTCTTGCCCAGCTGTTCGTTCACCCGCCCCATGGCACGATAGGCGTCGGGCGCAAACCCTTGTCTTCCCGCCAGTTCGCCGTAGAGGACCAGGGCCTTTTCGAATTGTTTTTCGTTCTCATAGAGAGCGCCAAGCTTGCTGAGCACCAGCGGCTTGAGCAAAGATTTCGCCGCCAGAGCGGCATTGATCTCTTCAAATCGGGTAATCGCCTTTACCCCCTGCCCTTCCTTTTCATCGAGGAAACCCAGCTCGATTTGCGCCCATACACCGGAAGGGGTGGAGCCATACTCCTGCGCTACCTTATCCAGCAGCTGGCGTTTGTCCTGGGTGGCGATCAGCGCGGCATCCAAGGCGGAAGCCGCCTTTTCGATACGATACTGGCGATACGAGGTATAGGCGGAAGCGGCAACAATCAGAATCACAACACATGTTACTGCCGTCCAGATGGCCCGTTGATTCCGCCGGATAAACTTAATCACCGCGGGGGGCAGGTTGAAATGCTCAAGCAACCCCATGGGCGGAGCCAGGGTCTGCAATTCGATATTTTTCCGATCAAAGGCACTTTGTTCCGCCATGGCGGCACGCTCTCCTCTACGAATGATTTTTCAGGTGAACAGTCTCTTGACGTTGAGCCTGCTTATTTACAGTTAGTTTTCAAGTTGGCATGTCGTAGGGTGCGCCGTGCGCACCGTTCAGCTTTTTCTGGTGCGCACAGCGCACCCTACCGAAAAAAAGCGCCATCTTAAATGCAAATGCGAATTAGAATTGAATGGACCCAAGGAAGATTGTTTGCATCTCTTTGATCCGTTTTTTTGTCGAGCAGACCGCAGACCAACCGGGTCAACAGCCTGCATCGGGACAAGGCCCGTCTCCAATAAATACGGTTGCGCTTGCCCGGGGAAGACTGTAAAGAAAATCAATACAATGGTTGAAGCCATCGGGCCCCTCCCCGCTACTGAAGTTGACGATTATAACCCGACAGAAAAAAAAAGCATTAAGCAATCCATGGTCTCCCTGCAAAAAGCCGCGCTCCTGCTCTTGCGGATCGGTCCCCGCTCTTCCTCCCGGCATTCGCGGTTGAGGCTCGTTCGCCGCCATGGATAGCCGCCGGGTCCTGACCGTCTCCGAGCTCAACGGTGCCATCCGGAGCCTGCTGGAAAACCGTTTCCCCTTTGTCAGCGTCGCCGGGGAGATTTCCAACCTGCACAAACCCTATTCCGGCCACCTTTATTTCACCCTCAAGGACCAGAACGCCCAGATCAAGGCCGTGCTTTTCAAGACCCAGCAGCGTTATCTGAGCGAACCCCTCAAAGACGGCGTGCATGTCGTCTGCCGCGGCCGGATATCGGTGTACGAACCCCGCGGCGAGTACCAATTGATTGTCGATGCCCTCGATTTCCACGGCGCCGGCGCCCTGCAGCTGGCCTTTGAGCAGTTGAAGCGCAGACTCGCGGCCGAAGGTCTGTTCGACGAGCATCTCAAACGCCCCCTGCCACGCCTCCCCCGCCACATCACCCTGATCACCTCACCCCAGGGGGCGGCGGTGCATGATTTCATCCGCATCGCCACCCGGCGCTTTCCGCCGATCCGGATTGCGGTGTATCCGGTCGCGGTGCAGGGGGAACAGGCGGCGGCCGACATGATCCGCGCCCTGGAAGACATCAACGCCGGGCTCGCCACCGATGTGATCGTGCTCTGCCGGGGCGGCGGCTCCATCGAGGACCTGTGGGCCTTTAACGACGAACACCTGGCCAGGGCCATCCGCGGATCATTGGTGCCGGTGGTCAGCGCCGTCGGCCACGAAATCGATTTCACCATCGCCGATTTCGCCGCCGACCTGCGGGCACCGACCCCGAGCGGGGCGGCGGAGCTGCTGATTCCGGAAGGTGTCTCCCTGCAAAGAACGATCGACAATTGCGGGGCCAGGCTGCGGCGGACCATGCAGAATCGGATCGATCGCTACCGGCAGCGGCTGATCCTGGCCCAACACCACCTGGAGGCCATGCCCCATCCCCTGGATAAACTGATGCTCCGGGTGGACCAGATCAGCCTCAGCCTCGAACTCGCGCTCCGGACGGTCCTTGCCGGCAAGCGGCAGCAGCTGGCCCGGGCGGCCTTTCGCCTTGAGCAGAAAAATCCCGCTCACCGCCTGACTTTGCATTGCCAGCATCTGGACGGGCTGCACGGCAGGCTGGTGAAAGCGGGAATAGCCCGGATCCAGGCAATCGAGGAGCGTTTCAATCGGGCGGCGGGCCTGCTCCACGCGGTCAGCCCCCTGGCGACCCTGGCAAGGGGCTATGCGATCGTGCGCAAAATGGGAAGACAACGAAGCGTCGTCACCGCCGAATCCCAGGTCAAAGCGGGCGAAACGGTGGAGGTGGTTCTGCACCAAGGAGAACTTCGGTGCCGGGTGGAAGCAAAAGAGGAAAACAGGGAATAAAAGTGGGAATCAGTCAAGAACGGCGTCGACTTCCTGATTGATGAAAACGATGGCCTGGGCCAGTTGCTGCGGGTTCTTTTTTGCGGTTTTTCTCAGAATGCTGCCCCATTCCTGGAGCATGGAAGAACTGACCTTACGGACGCTGTTGGGCCGGCTCCATTCCATCCCGATTTTCCTGCCCAGATTGTCAAGGGCAATCTTTTGCTCCGGCCGCTGATCCGGCGGCGTCTTGGCCATGATCTCCGCCGAAATTTCCTGCCAGCCGATCGCCAGAATATTCCCCTCCTGAAATACCTTGAACCAGTATTTCTCATCCGCGTTCAAACTTTCGGGAATCTCATATCGGCAGGTCGATGATCTGCCGGTCAGGGCCGCCTGAGCTTCATTGGCCAGCGCATGTTGGCAGTACATCTGCATCGAAAGCAAAATTGCCATGCCCAAATATATAAATCTCACGGCCTCTCCACGGAAAACCTGGGTTGATGATAATCTTTCCTGCAAAATAACATGCCCGACTCTCAGTGTCAATATTCGGCGCTACCGCAGTATAATTTTTTGTACACCAGGGCCTGTCCGGCAATCAAACCGCGCCGCTGACCCCGGCCTCGGCAAAGGTGGCGACCTCGGTGAGGATGGCCACCGCGGCCTCCACCAGGTTCATGGCCAGCGCTGCCCCGGTCCCCTCGCCCAGACGCAGATGCAGGTCAAGCAAGGGCCGGCACTGCAGCCGGGCGAGCAAGGCCCCATGGCCGGGCTCAACGCTCTGATGGGCGCAGATGAGATAATCGCGGACAAAGGGCTCCAGCGAATAGGCGATCATCGCCCCGGCAGCGGCGATGAAACCATCGACGATCACCGGTTTCCGGTGGGCGGCGGCGCCGATGATCAGACCGGCAAGAGCGCCGATTTCAAACCCGCCGACCTTGGCGAGGACATCGAGCCCGTCTTTGGGATTGGGTCGATTGCGGGCCAGGGCCTTTTCGATCACCGCAATCTTATGGGACAGTCGCGCATCGTCGATCCCGGTTCCGCGTCCGGTTAATTCCCCGACCTTTTTGCCGGTAAAGACCGCCGCGATGGCGGTGCTCGGGGTGGTATTGCCGATGCCCATTTCCCCGGTGCCGAAGACATCGACCTCGGCGGCCAGGCTGTTGGCGATCTCGATCCCGGCCTCCACCGCCATGACCGCATGCGTCCTGGTCATGGCCGGCCCATAGACCATGTTGGCCGTGCCCCGGCCGATTTTCTTGGCAATGATCTTGCCGTCCCGCACCAGTTCGGCGAAATCGTCCTTCGCCCCGACATCGACCACGCAGACTCCGGCCCCGGCCCGGCGCGCCAGGGCATTGATCCCCGCCCCGCCCCGGGTGAAATTGTAGACCATCTGGGTGGTGACCTCGACGGGATACTGCGAGACGCCCTCGGCCGTGACTCCGTGATCGCCGACCATGACCACCACCTTTTTGCGGCCAACCGGCGGCGAGAGCGAACGGGTCATGCCCGCGAGATCTACCGCCAGATCCATCAGGTCGCCCAGAGCCCAATGAGGCATGGTCAACTGGCCCAGCCGGGCCTCGGCCCGCTGGCGAAACTCCAGGTCCTGGGGGTATATTTTGCGAAAGGTGGCGTCAAGAAAGCTCAGGGCCGTATCGTTGTGCATGGGCATTCCCGGGTGGAGAGTCTTTGGGCGTTGAGCCGGTTAGCTTACAAGTTGGCACTTATTTGCAGGGCGCGTTGCCGGCAGTCGGGGTAGGGTGCGCCGCGCGCACCGAAAAAAATGGATCGCCTTAAAAGCCAAGGCCTCATTCGCTGCCGGCAAGGGTGCGGTCATAGAGCTTGCCGACCCCGTACTCCTTGCGGCGCTGGAATTTTTCATAGGGCGGGCCCATCAGCTGCATTTCCGGATACTGCTTCTGGATCTGCATGGCGATCTCCATCTCCTTGGTGCAGCCGGTGGAATAGGTGGCGTCCTTGCCGGTCCACTCGGGCGGTACCTTTTTGCCCATCAGTTCAAAGGATTTGACGATGTCATCCACGCTCTGGAACCGCCAGATGTCGATATTGCCGGAACGTTGAAAGATCTCCCACATATACATGATATCGTCGGCATCCATGCCCTCGACAAAATGTTCGCCCGGATTGATGATCACCACGTCGTTCAAGGAGGAACGCAGATGCTCGACAAAGACATTGAGAATCTCCTTGGCGGTTTTCAGCTGGCCGGGAATGGAGCCGACAATGGCCGAGTAGAACATGATGGTCTTGCCCTCCGCCTTTTCCCGCTCCACCATGTCGATCAGGTCCTCGGCCTTGCGCCGGAGCGCGGCCCGGGAGAAGCGGATGGCCTTGGGATGATGCAGCTTGAGCAGGATATCGATGGTGCCGTCATCGCCGGGGATGATGGAGACGATGTCGCGGGTGAACTGGAAATGGTTGGAGATGCTCTCGCGGCCGCCGGGATTGCGGTAGACGACCAGATCCGCCTCCTTGAAGGCCCGTGCATAGGTGACCGAGGTCAGGAGCGGATTAAAGGGCTCGCGGGTGCCGTCGGAGATGACCAGCAGCCGGTTGTCGCTGTCGAGATAGCGAAGCAGTTTGTTTTTGGAAATCTTTGAATCGCCGATGATATCGGAATCTTCGAGCAGATCGTCCAGGGTCGGATCCTCGAGCAGATCGACAAAAGAGACCCGGTGATAATAAAAATCCTGCTTAACCGCCAGAATCACCTTGATGCCGATCTTCATGAAAATACGGAGAATGGCGAGATCAAAGACAATCTCTCCGGAGCGGCCGCCCACCCAGAGGATGCAGGGCCGCCGCCTGCCGGAAATGACATCGCGGAGCCAGTTACAGATCCACTGCCACTCAGGAGTTTCCAGCGGCTTGTTCATCACCTCTTCCAGCACGGCAATGTCCGGCGGCACATCCTGCCGCCAGATGGGACGCATCGAGGAGAGCAGCAGCAAGCGGCGCAGACGCAGGAGGTGGAGCTGCAGATCGATATCGGTTAAGGTGGTGTCGGCCTTGATTTCCAGTCCTTCCGGCGAATTGAAGGCCTTTTCAAAGGCTTCGGACCGGAGGAAATCGGCCACCCGTTTATTTTCCCGCTCCCGCTCCAGGGCCAGCGGCCGGTCGATCTCGCTGATGGTGGTGAAGATCCCGAGCAGCCGCTTTTCGATGCGGCCGGGCAGCTGCACCTTGTGGGATATCTCGTGGTTGTATTTGATGGTCAGGAGGCTGAGGAGGTAGCGCTTTTTAAAGGGATCGGTCACCACCTCGCTGACCAGATGTTCCAGCCGGGTCCAGATGCCGATGTAGGCCGAAGTCAGCACAGTGTCCGCCCGTTTCTCGATGATGGCGCTGAACAGTTCGTCGGAACAGGGGTAATAGATCTGTTCATCCTCGAGATGAACGATGAATTTGAGCTGCTCCGGCGAAGCCACCATATCGGGAAAGGTTTCATAGGCCAGATGATTTTCGGTGAAAAAATTGGTCAGCCAGGCATCCCGGTCCGGATCCTGGCCTTTGACATAACGGAGAATCTCACTCATAACACACTTCCTTCTTCAACAAGTAACGCTCAGGGTTCCTCAGGGTTCCGGGTGCGCCGCGCGCACCATTTTACCCAGATCCGGTGCGCACGGCGCACCCTACACCTCACAACAGACCATCTCTGAGCAACCAGGCCTTAATCTCTGCAACCACTTCCGAGGTCTTTTTCCCCTCGACATCGATCTCCAAATCCGCGGCCGCGCGGTACAACGGCAAACGGGCACGAAACAGGTCCTTGGCCTTGGCCCGGTCCTGCAATAACGGTCGTTTCTTGATCTTTCGGTCAGCCTCGGGATGCTGCCCGATGGTGGTCAGGATGCCCTTGAGGCTCGAATGGAGATAGACGATCCGACCAAGGCGGGCGAGATTATTGACCATGAAAAAACCACCGCCGGTGGAGATGACCGTGCCGGTGACTCGCAGTTCCAGCCAGTCGGCCACCTGTTGCTCGACCCGGCGAAAAGCGGGCTCCCCTTGCTCGGCGAAAAAAGTGCGGATCCGGGTCTTTAAAAACGATTCGATAAGGTCATCGGTATCAATGGCAAACCGGTCGGTTGCTGTCGCCAGCGCCCGGGCCGTCCGGCCTTTGCCCACACCCATGAAACCTATCAGGACGATATTGTCGGTCACAATCTTCCCTCTGTAGAGCTCTTCACTTTAAAAACTCGACGCCCCTCCCACCGGGCAGTGCTCTATATAATGTGCCGAAAAAAAAAAGTCGTTAGCCATTGTCGCATCCCCATACTTTTTACACCTCCCAGAAGCCAAGGACGCCCCTTAGGATCTCACCCCGTGGGCGAAAAAAACTTCATTGCCGATACCTTCCCCAGAAAAACCGGACTCCAAACAATACAACCAACCGCACCCCCTACTCCCCACGCCTCATCACAAGCACACCCCCCCCTTTACCGCCTTTGCGAGCCCAACAAAACAATTCCCCTTTACCGTCTTTGCGAGCGCAGCGAAGCAATCTCCTCCATTGAAAATCGAAACCAATCGCCCAAAACTACTTTCACGCCTTTCCGTTCCAGGCCTGAGATTGCCACGGCCTGCGGCCTCGCAATGACGGAACAGGGCAGGCTCCATCACCAAACCAAATACCGACCGTCGCAAGACTTGCACCAACGCCACCCCATACCGTCTTTGCGAACCCAACAAAACAATTCCCCTTTACCGTCTTTGCGAGCGCAGCGAAGCAATCTCCTCCAATGAAAACCGGAACCAATCGCCCAAAACTACTTTCACGCCTTTCCGTCCCAGGCCTGAGATTGCCACGGCCTGCGGCCTCGCAATGACGGAACAGGGCAGGCTCCATCACCAAACCAAATACCCGCCGCCCAAACTTTATCCAAACGCATCCTCAAAACCGGATTATTTTTTGCATACTATCCGTATGCATAGAAATAATCACACCAATCAGGGCGAAGCCTCCACTCCGCAAACGCCCCAAGGCAAACCACCCGCCTGCCCGCACTGGTCCCCGCCCAACCGGGCCTGCCTGCTGGTCAAGGAAGGCCTCTTTATGCCGGTAGAGCAGCATGTTGCAGTCTATTGCCTCGCCAGTTTCCACCTTTCGTGCCGCCACTACCAGCTGCTGGCCGAGGCTGAAGCACTCGGGGATCAGGAGCAGGAAGCCCCGGCCAACCGCCGCCGCTCTATCCGCGTTCCCAGCCGTCATTTATTCCGCTTTTCCGAAATTACCGGCCATGACCAAATTTCCGGATTCCGGGAAGACAACGCCTGGACCATCGACCTCAGCGACCACGGCATCCGCTTCACCAGCTGGCAGCCGCTGGCCCTGAACACAGCCATCCGTTTCGCCCTGAAGGCCGACGACCGGGCCGATCAGGTCGAGGGCACAGGCAGGGTCGTTTGGTGCGAGCCCCTTGAAAATACTGCACTCTTTCATGCCGGCATTGTTTTTACCGACCGGCCCGATCCCGACCTCCTCCCCCATCATCGCTACCTGCATCGAGCCTGAACCGCCTCAACCCAGGTTGGATGTTTCCGGCTGATGTCCGCCCGCCTTGCTTTCAATTTTTCCGGCATACTCTCCTAAACCACACTCCCACTGCAGCGAAATTCCGAAATTCCGAAATATTGAAAACAGGCTATCTCTTTTGAATTGATGGACAATATTTTCATTTTTTCCGTTTTCCGGGCAAGAAAGGAGGAAAGGTGGATACTTAAACTCGGGTAAGAACGGATTTGGTTGGCGAGAAGGGTTGAAAAGTTTACGAGACGGATGTTTTCGGAGAGGGAAAGAATTTTATAAATTATGTAATTTGTTGTATTTATAGTGGTTTTTTCTTTAAAGCTTTCAATCGGCCTGTTTCGAAATGAAAACTGGTATGGTTCATGAATAAAGAAAGGAAACAAAAAGCGAGTTCTGAGTTTTTCATGCACATAAAAAAACCTTTAGGAGGGGAAAGATGAAAAAACAATTGCTGAAGAGTATGTTGATGGCGGTGGTTGGGGTTGGGTTGTTGGCTGGTGGGGCTATGGCTGTGCCTGTTTCACTTACATATACTGGTGATAATGTAATAGACACTTTCTATTTACAAAATGGAGCATTAGTTACAGGTATAAATATTGCTGCCGATACTAACAGAACAGATTGGCAACAAACGAGCACATCTGTGCTCAACCTAACGGCTGGAAATAACTACTCGGTCATTTGGGAAGTATCAAATGACGGTGCTTTTACAAACTCAAATCCAGCTGGATTTCTAGCTCAAATTAACGCAGGTGGGGCAAACCCAATACTTTCAAGTGCCACTTGGTACTATGCAATAAAACAACAGGGTGCTACAACAGCAAATTTTTTCACCCCCTCGTGGACTTGGCTTAGTGCTGTCGAATGGGGAGATAATGACGGCGATGGTGACAATATTTGGGAACAAGTTCATGGGGGAAAAATTGCAGGGATTGGCGATGAAGCAAAATGGATATGGTCTGATACTAACTTCGCCAGTGGTGTAGATTACGAAGTTTTTATCCGTGCAGACTTTACAGCTGTCCCTGAGCCAGCCACCATGCTGCTCTTCGGCACAGGTATAGCCGGTCTTGCCGGAATCGCTCGCCGTAAAAGAAGTTAACAAACTCTATTTCCTCGCATAAATCGCAAGCTTCAAAAGCCCGGCAGCATCCGCTGCCGGGCTTTTTCTTTGCCCAAAACAAGACAAAGGGGGACAGACCCGAATGGCGCTAGTTTAAGCGATTTCAGCCTGACATCTGCCCCGGTGCGGCACCTCTTGCATCTGATGCCTCGGCGCGGTCATCACCTGGAAATTTTTGGGTCGTCGTTTCAGGCATCGGGGTTCACTTCTTCCCGGACGCTGCCTGATCGGTGAGTCGGTCATCGCTTCATACAAATCACTTATCAGTTTAAAACGCTCCACCTTGCTGATTTTCGCTTGATTTAAATGGGGCTCCCAGTTGCGAAGGAACAAAGGGGGACAGACCAGAATGGCGCTAGTTTAAGCGATTTCAAAGGGAATTATCCTGAAAAAATTGTTGAAAATTAATATGGTTGGTAATGCGAAATATAAAAAATGCAATGCCAATGCTCCCTGGATTTTATCGTCGTCCCCGACGCCGGTCTCCCCTCTCGCTCCAACAAATACTTGCCGAAAAAATTGCCCTTTTGCAGCAGAAATCTTTCAAGCAAATAGGTGAGATCTTCGGGCAGTTTATCCCCAGCAAACTTCTTAAACCGGAACAGGCTGGCGACATGAGTCGGCAAAGACTTTTCTCCAAAGAAAACACCTTCTGGGCTTTCTTTAGTCAGGTGCTGGATGCAGATGGAGGTTGCAAGGAAGTAATCCGTAAGCTTCAGTCCTATGCCTCGATCAGAGGAATCAAAATTCCTTCTTCCTCGACAGCTTCGTATTACACGGCTAGTAAAAAGTTCAATGAACAGGCGAAAGCCTACTCACGCTTTTCCGCAAACACAAAGT
>Ga0074197_1002491_pt1 | contig 12713 bp, 10 predicted proteins | sample EPASupsiteSAE305_FD_64526 | JGI IMG/M metagenome (GOLD analysis project Ga0074197, IMG submission 64526) | Bioremediated contaminated groundwater microbial communities from EPA Superfund site, New Mexico - SAE3-05 reassembly with SPADES | ecosystem: Environmental > Aquatic > Deep subsurface >...
GAATAATCCTGGCAGGGTAAGCCGGGAAGTTGCCGATGCGCTTGCCCTTGAAGAGTATCGCAAATTCGATGAGCAGAGAAGAATGATCACTTCAGACTTTGATGAACTGCATGATGAAGTTAAGAAATTAAAAACTTATGACTGACCACCAATTTGTTTAGTTGAATGAATGTAACATTGGATAGGCTTCAACTTGAAAGGGATCCTTGCAGATTGAAACTTATTATTTTTCCCGTGCTATACTCATTGTTCAAATGATCATAAAGGAATGTTTGTTTTGCCGCAGCCTATTGATATGCTTAAAAATATTTTCGGTTATACCTCCTTCCGACGAGGGCAGGAGGAGATCATTGACAATATCCTGAAGGGCAATGACGCACTGGCGATAATGCCTACAGGCGCAGGAAAATCGCTTTGTTACCAGATCCCTGCAGTTTTGAACAAAGGGGTTTCCATAATAATATCCCCGCTTATTTCCCTTATGAAGGATCAGGTCGACGCACTTCGTCAGAGTGGCGTACAGGCCGCCTCGATAAACAGTTCCATGACATGGGACGAAGTGGTCTCCATCTTCCGCCTTGTAAGCAGCGGCAGGATAAAGCTGCTTTATATAGCGCCGGAACGCCTCGAGAATAATGGTTTCATCGAATTCCTCCATTCACTGGACATTGCCCTGATAGTAGTTGACGAGGCACACTGTGTCTCCCAGTGGGGACATGACTTCCGCCCTTCCTATCTGAACATCGCACCGGCTATCGCATCGCTGAGACAGCGTCCTGTTGTTACTGCGTTCACTGCTACTGCAACTCCCGAGGTCAGAGAAGATATTATCCGCCAGCTTGAACTTAGATCCCCTTTTTCTGTTACGACGGGATTTGACCGAGAAAACCTCTTTTTTCAGATTGAACATCCGGCTGACAAGACAAAATACCTGCTGGAGTATGTTAAAAAATTTCCAAACGTCTCCGGCATAGTCTACTGTTCAACGCGTAAGGAAGTTGAATCGGTACGCGATAAAATATGCCGAAGCGGCATAAGCGCAGTACGTTATCATGCCGGCCTGGACAGCGATGAACGGCTGCAGAGCCAGGAAGCTTTTATATATGACAAGGTCGGGATCATAGTTGCCACCAACGCTTTCGGAATGGGCATCGACAAATCTAATGTTCGCTATGTGATCCACTACAACATGCCCGCGACTATGGATGCCTATTATCAGGAGGCCGGACGTGCAGGACGCGACGGTTTGCCTGCGGACTGTATCCTGCTCTTCGGAGAAAAGGACATAATGACCGGGCGTTACTTTATATCGCTTAGTGAGGATGCCGCGACAAAAAAAGCAGCATACCTTAAACTTCGCGGAATGGTTGACTACTGCCATACGACCGGCTGTCTGAGATCATGGATATTGAACTATTTCGGTGAAGAGGATGTGCCTGAAACCTGCGGTTCCTGCGGTAGCTGCACATCGCAGACAGACCTTGTCGATATCACTACAGAGGCAAAAAAGATAATATCCTCTGTCTACCGTATGGCCGAACATACAGGCGGACGAAAGTTTGGAAGTGCGATCCTGACAGATGTGCTGCGAGGTTCACAGAAGGCCCAGATAAAGTCCCTCGGTTTTGACAAGATCTCCACCTGGGGGATCATGAAAGGATACAAAGCTGAAGCTATACGAAATATGGTAAACTTCCTGACCGCGGAAGGCTTCCTGCAAATCGAGGACGGAGAATTCCCCGTACTTTCTTTTACCGGCAGGACAACACAGTTTCTGAAAAGCGACACAAAACTTCTGATGCGAAAGCACGAAGAAAGCGCTGAAAAGCCCCTTTCTATCCGGAAGCGCAAGCAAGTAGAGAGTGTAAATGAAGAGCTTTTTGATTCTCTGCGAACACTGCGAAAAGAGCTGGCTGCAGCAGAGGGGGTACCCCCATATGTTGTCTTTTCTGACAAGACCCTTTCCGCGATGTGCGAAACACTGCCGTCAGACAGAGAGGCTTTCCTTGAGGTTCCCGGAGTAGGCAGCGTCAAACTGGAAAAATACGGGGACGCCTTCATAGACGCGATCAAAGAGTGGAGATCAAGCTCCTGACATCAAAGATGGTCCGCACAATAAAAGCAAACCCAAATACCCGTGGATCCCGGCTCAGGAGCATACCGGGAGGACGAGGAAGGGTCTTGTTCTCAGATACTAACCAACTGATTGCCAATTGATTTGCTATTGACTCGCGACCGACTCCCGGCGGATGCATTCTCCGCCGACCCTTATCAGTAATCATAAATAACAGTCACATTGGCTTCGATCATTAATTCCCCTTCAGAAATTGGGGTAGGGGCGGTTTCCGATGCCATTTTCGCCATATCCATGGCCCTGTAGTTTGGCTGGACGAAATGGGCAGAAGAACCCTCGATTATGTTTGCCGGCTTTGAGATGGCAATTCCTGCAGCTGCTGCTATCGTGTTTGCCTTTTCCTTTGCATTTGAAACAGCCTGTGAGAGGGCCTGAAGGTAAAGCCTATCTCTCTCCTCATCGGTTACTCCGAATGATATCGAGTTGGATTGGTTGACTCCCTCTTTTACCGTCATATCAAGGACATCGCTTACCTTCTTCAGATCATTCACAGTTACGCGGATGCTGTTTATCACGTTGTAGCCTGCCAGGGTGGCGACATTGTTTTTGTAGTCATAGCGTGGGCTGATGTTATAGTTCACTGTCTTTATCTTGTCTTTCTTTATCCCCAGCGAAGCCAGGGTTTTATACACTCTGTCCATCTTTACGGCATTTTCGCTCTGTGCTGACGCCGCATTTTTGTTGAACGTCGTTACCCCGATACTGACGTATGCTATCGTGGGGGAAACGGTGATACTTGATGATCCCTGAATGGTTATGGTGTTACGGTCTCGCTCTTCCGCTGAAGAGATAGCAGGATATGCCCCGACCACCATTACTTCGATCAAAGCAAAAATCATCAGGACCGATTTAAATGAAGTAAAATTTATTTTCATGACATTGTCTCCTTTTATGTTACAAATTTTGATATAAACAGTTAAATCATATATCATTGAATACAAACAAAATTTGGTTTGCTATATGATATGCGTAAAGGAAATATCGCTGCACTTTACACCGTTTCCAATGCCGATGAATGAATATTCTATCATTTATAGCAACGAAGATGAAATGGGATTTGACGTATTTTCGCTTTCTCAAAACACTGCTTGTATATAAAAGATACCTCCACCAGCACAGACACTGAATCAAGGACAAAAAAAATTATATGGGGGAAATATAAAAATGCTGGAAGTTAAAAATATCGGTCTGATATTAAAGGGCGACGAGGGTGAGATCCAAGTATTAAAAGATGTGAATTTCACCTTGGATGATAAAAAAATCTATGTAATGACCGGGCCTAACGGCGGCGGAAAATCCGTAATGGCCAAGACTATCATGGGAATTCACCAGCCTACGAGCGGCCAAATTTTGTTGGATGGCGTGGACATAACGCACAAAGAGCTTTACGAACGTGCACGAATGGGCATCGGTTACGCATTTCAACAACCTGCCCGTTTTAAAGGCATCAAGGTACGTGAACTTCTGGAGATTGCCGGTGGGAAGAAGGCGTCAGTTGATACTTGCGATTATCTTTATGATGTCGGGCTGTGTGCTCAGGATTATTTGGACCGTGAAATCAATGCCAGCTTTTCCGGAGGAGAGGTCAAGCGGATCGAAATCGCCACGATTCTGGCCCGTGACTTGAAGTTGGCCATCTTTGACGAGCCTGAAGCGGGGATCGATCTCTGGAGCATGCAAAGGCTGACGGAAACATTCGAAAAGATGAACAAGAAATATGATACAACTATCCTGATAATATCACACCAGGAGCGGATTCTTGATTTGGCCGATGAAGTCATCATGGTTGCCGAAGGAACTGTCAGCGAAATAACCAACCGTGAAAAGGTCCTTGGAGAAATCAGCCGCCTCGACTCGGATTGTATGTGTCGGCGGAGCTGCAGCAGAGGAGGAAAAGCAATTGCTGGATGCGATCGATAAAAAACTGTTAGCTGAGGTTGCGGATCTGCACGAGATGCCGCACGGAGCATTCAATATTCGGAAAAATGGCCGGGGCGTCGAACGTAATACAACGGCGAATATCGATATCATAACGAAAAAAGACAAGCCAGGCATCGATGTTATCATAAAACCTGGTACAAAAGGAGAGAGCGTACATATCCCCGTTATTTTATCGGAAGGTATGGAGGATATGGTTTACAACACATTTGAAGTAGGAGAAGACTCAGACGTTCTGATCGTGGCAGGTTGCGGTATCCATAATCAGGGCGGCAAAAAAGCTCAACACGACGGGATCCATGAATTCTTTGTACGCAAGGGCGCCCGCATGAAGTATGTAGAAAAGCACTACGGCGAAGGTGATGGCAGCGGCGTACGGATCTTAAACCCCAAAACCATTATAGAGATAGAGGAAAATGGAACGGCCGAGCTTGAAATGGTACAGATTAAGGGGATAGACAGTACTTTGCGGGATACAGAAGTTCGCTTGCATAAGAACTCACGTTTGATCGTGACGGAAAGGCTGCTTACATATCTGAGCCAGACTGCTGAATCCAACATCACGGTAAATTTGCTTGGTGAAGACGCCTCCGCTCAAATCATATCCAGGTCAGTGGCTCAGAATGAATCCAAACAGGTTTTTCATTTGAACATGCGCGGTTATGCCAAATGCCGCGGACATATCCAGTGTGATTCGATCATCATGGATCAGGCACAGGTCTCGTCTGTCCCCGAAATCTCAGCCTTCAATTCCGATGCTCAATTAATTCATGAGGCTGCTATCGGCAAAATCGCATCTGAACAATTGACAAAACTAATGTCACTTGGAATGACGGAGAAAGAAGCGGAAGAAACTATCCTTCAGGGTTTCTTAAAATAAACAACCAATATGATAGAAACAGAAAGAAACGGCAATAGCCTGAAAGGTACGAAGATTCATCTGTGATTTGAGGATACAACGTCGGGAGATTTTGAATACTGCAGATCACATGATCAGTGCTATTTGCCTTTTGAAAGTTTCTCGACAACGAAGACATCGGCCGGACAGAATTCGTACTTTCCAAGCATGTCTGGCGAGACCCATTTGATGCAGTTATGGACAGATGCAAGGGGGACTCCATCGGTCATCGATGCTCTAAAGAATAAAAATTCAATTTCCCTTTCCGGATATGGATATGTCATCTGTTCGAAAAGGTCCTGGACCTCAATATCAATTCCAAGTTCTTCCCGGCATTCCCGGACCACGCATTCTTCCGGGGATTCGCCGGGTTCGATCTTTCCTCCTGGAAATTCCCACAAAAACTCGCAGGAACCTCCCGGCCCCCGCTGGCAGATCAGTATTTCGTTATCAGAGTTATTTATTATAGCTGCGCTTACTCGTAACATATTTAGCCTGCTATCAGTTGGTTTGTCTTCTTGAGGTATTTTGCCGGGATCGGTTCATCAAGCTTCCACATAATGTTCATAGGTTTGCTCCCCTCATGGGATACATAATTCGCTGTGCCAAGGAAGGTATAGGGCTCAGTTCCAAAACTGTTTCTTTTATGCTCCCTTACAAAAAGCATTATTTTGCTGCCAAGGGAGCGGTGGTTTATATATCTCTTGCCTGTATTTGAGTCGCTGGCAGTTGTGCTTTGACTTTGCCAGTGGAAGAGCGATTCATTTATCGAATAGTCCTTGTACATCGTTGACGGTGAATAATCTTTGTCCGATTTATTCAATGTAATAAAGAAGATATCAGTCTGTTTATCTTGGATCCATTTGACACCTTCCCGTACATTTGAGGGGTCTATATGGTCCATTGCAAGAAGGATCTGATCTCTGGTATAGGTACAGTGCAGGTCAAGAGGGCATTTAAAGCCCAGATCGATTTTCTTGTCGATAAAGTCGATCTTACTGTAGTTGTATTCCAATAATTCGATAAACTCTGCCAGCATCGTAGGAGAAGATTTCAATTCAGTTACGAGATCAAAATTTAAATCAGGATAAGCTTTCTCCAAGACAGAATATGTGAACATATTAAGCATGCGTCTTTCCTCAGGAACCATCTCTTTAAAGTTGATCTTTCCCCCGCTTTTGAATAGGTTAATGAGGAACCGCAGCCATCTCCTCGAATTTACGTAAGACAAACGCAGAAATGCATTTTCCATGATTTTTTCCAGTGGTTCATTAAAGTCTTTTTTTGCTCCGGCAAAAACACAGAGTTTTGAGAATGTTCCGCGTTTGTAGATATTTCTTACATCCAGATGATAGTAGTTTGTGAAATTTTCCAATGTCAGCGACAGACCACTGTCTTCAACAAAAGTTTCTATTCTTGAAACAAGTCCAGCTGTTGTGTCAAAGGATTTGCGGATGTTATTCAAAATATATTTTGCCGCCATTGGTTCAAGTTGAATGTAACAGCCTTTAGGGACAGAAATGAAGCCGTCCTTTATTTCTTTTTCCATGCTTCTTGATGTGTTTGCAAGAAGAGCTTTGAATTTGTCTTCGAAATTGTATTTTTTGTGTGCCTGTCCGATAAAGTCCAGAACAGTAAGGCATTCTTTATCCTCAGCAAGACGAAGTCCACGCCCAAGCTGCTGAAGGAATACTGTGAGGCTTTCGGTTGGACGAAGGAAAAGTACAGTGTTGACTTCCGGAATATCCACGCCTTCGTTGTAAAGGTCTACTACAAAAATGTACTGGATCTCTCCCTTTGTCAGTCGCTGTTTAGCCGCATTTCTCTCATCATCGGGCGTCTTTGAAGTCAGACAGATAGAAGGGAGCCCTTTTTCGTTGAAAAATCTGGACATGTACTCTGCATGCTCCACAGATACGCAGAATCCAAGAGCCTTGACCTTATCGAGGTCAGTCACATACTTAATTATCGACTCTATAGTCATCGCAGCTCTTTTGTCTGCGACTGCCCTGTCTATTGTAAAGAGGTTTGTAAGCTCGCGAGTATCATAACGTCCACTTGTCCATTTAAGTCCGCTTAAGTCGGCATAGTCTGTTACTCCAAAGTATTGGAACGGGGACAGCAGCTTTCTTTCTATAGCTTCCGGCAATCTTATTTCCGCTGCAATTCTGTCGTTAAAGTATGTTAATACAGATTTGCCATCCATCCTTTCCGGGGTGGCAGTTAACCCGAGGAGGATCTTTGGTTTGTAATAGGAGAGTAGTTTCTGGTATGAATCGGCAGCTGCGTGATGAAATTCGTCAACTATTATGTAGTCATAATAGTCAGGTTCTGTTGATGAGGTGAAATTCTGAGAATTGAAGGTCTGTATAGACATAAACAGGTAATCTGGGTTTTCCGGCCTGTAGCTGCCCACAAAAAGTTCTCCAAAATTTGGGTCTCTTAATATGCCTCTGAAACACGCAACGCTCTGTTTTAATATCTCTTCCCTGTGGGCCACAAAAAGCAGACGACTCTTCTCACCGGACCTGTTTCTGCAGAAATCCCTGTAATCGAAGGCAGATATGACTGTCTTTCCCGTTCCTGTCGCGGCAACGACCAGGTTTCTGTAGTGATCCTTGATCGTCCTTTCTGCTTCGAGCTGCTTCAATATTTCCTGCTGAAATGGGTATGGAGAGATGTCAAAATAGTATTGTCCGTCAAATGCGTTGCCGGAGATCCTTTCAGACTTCAGGGAGGCAGCAAGCTTATTTCTGTTGCTTTCAAAGTACATTTCAAACTCATTTGAATTCCAGTAGGACTCAAAAGTTGCGTTGATCTTGTCGATAGTCTCAGGCATGTCCTTTTTTGCAACTTTTATGTTCCACTCGAGGCCGCTTGACATTGCAGCGTTTGAAAGATTTGAAGATCCGACATAAGCTGTTGTAAAACCGGTTTCCCTAACAAAAATATATGTTTTCGCATGGAGACGTGTTCGCTTTGTGTCGTAAGAGATTTTAATTTCAGTGTTAGGAAGTTTGCTGAGTTCTACTACGGCCTTCAGGTCTGTAGCTCCCATGTAAGATGTGGTTATTACACGGAGTTTTCCTCCGTTTATTGTGAAATCTTTAAGTTCGTTTATGATCAGGCGGAGCCCGCTCCATCTGATAAAAGATACAAGTATGTTTATACTGTCTGAAGATGCGATTTCTTTAATAAATTCTGAAGACAGATCCGGTTCGTTTTTTGCTCCAGTAAAGAGGGAACTGAAAGCGATCGAAGTGACAGGTCGGGGGAGATTGGTTTTGGCAGTGTCCTGTGGAAGTCTGTTTTTGTTTTCTACAAGTGCAAGTAGCTGTTCTGCCCTTTCGTCTACTGACATTTCGCTGAAATCATGATTATCTGTCTCCTGGATGATGTTGGAAATCAATTTGTTTATGAATGAAATCTGTTCACCTACGCTCTTATGGCTGTCTTTTAAATGATCCAGACTTTTTTTGATGATTTTTGAGGTGTAATTGGCCAATACTAAAGAAGCTTCTTCTTTATCAATTTTTCCCTTATCTGCAATATATATATCTTTTGATGCTTCCAAAGCTTCGGCCAACGCCCGATCGATTATCTGTTCGTATAATCCAGTCTTCAGCATCAATTAGCCCTCAACTTTCATGGTTTATGAAAACGGGTATCAGTTCAAAGCACTAGTCGCAATGTATTGAAAAGAAAAAAGTGTATTATGAGTCCCGGTCTTAAGGTTTTTTAGTGCAATAATGAGGTCAATAGTACGATCCTCATTATATACCTTAATATTTTCATTCCAAGACTTAAAATAAAATTTCCCAAATATGTTTCTACAAAGCCGGAAATGCTGTAGAATTGTTTCCCATTACGGTTTGGATAATTCCCTGACGATAAATGCAAATATTGCTTTATCTTAAGGTTTATATTTGGGACAAATACCACATTGGAGGGATCTTTATGAAGGCCATAATTACAGTTCTTGGCAAGGACAAAGTCGGCATTATAGCGAAAACATGTGTTTATCTCGCGGATAAGGATGTAAACGTACTTGAGATTTCCCAGACGATCGTCGAGGGGTTTTTCAACATGATCATGATTGTTGATATAACGAACACCACCTGTGAACTCAGCGAACTCGCCTGCGGCCTTGAAAAGCTGGGAGAAGAGATCGGCGTGATCATTAAGTTTCAGAGGGAAGAGATCTTCGAAAGCATGCACAGGATATAGCAGACCGTTATGATAACTATTTCTGAAGCACGTCAAACTACCGCGATGATAGAGGAGGAGAACCTCGATGTCCGTACCATAACCATGGGCATCAACATTCTCGACTGCGCAGACCCTGACGAAAAGAAGTTCTGCGAAAAGATCTATGACAAGATAACTGCCAAGGCTAAAAACCTTGTAAAAGTGGGGGAAGATATTTCCCGCGAGTTCGGTGTGCCTGTCGTAAATAAGCGTATCTCGATAACGCCTGTTGCCATTGCAGCGGCGGCCTGCAAAACGTCCAACTATGTTGAGATCGCAAAGACTCTGGATAACGCAGCAAAAGAGGTCGGAGTGAACTTCATCGGAGGTTTTTCTGCACTTGTGCATAAGGGGATGACAGCGGCAGACAGGATGCTCATAGACTCCGTCCCGGAAGCCTTAAGTGTTACAGAACGGGTATGTTCGTCGATAAACCTGGCTTCAACACGCTCAGGCATAAATATGGACGCTGTAGCAAAGATGGGTGAAATAATAAGGGAGACGGCATATCTGACAAGAGACAGGGATTCCCTTGGCTGCGCAAAGTTCGTGGTCTTCTGCAACGCCGTTGAAGACAACCCTTTTATGGCAGGAGCCTTCCACGGGGTAGGAGAGACGGATTGCGCAATAAATGTCGGTATCAGCGGCCCGGGAGTCATAAAGAGAGCTTTGGAGTCAGTATATGAAGAAGACTTTGAAACCCTTTGCGAGACGATCAAAAGGACTGCATTCAAGATAACCAGGGTCGGCCAGCTTGTTGCCAAGGAAGCTGCCTCACGCTTGGGAGTCCCCTTTGGGATCATCGACCTTTCGCTTGCGCCCACTCCTGCCATAGGTGACAGTGTTGCTGAAATATTCCAGATGATGGGGCTCGAACATGCAGGAGCTCCCGGAACGACAGCTGCTCTTGCCATGCTTAACGATAACGTCAAAAAGGGAGGCATAATGGCTTCTTCTTATGTCGGAGGACTTAGCGGCGCATTCATCCCTGTCAGTGAGGACCATGGAATGATAGAGGCAGTCGAGGCCGGAGCTCTGACACTTGAAAAGCTTGAGGCGATGACCTGTGTCTGCTCCGTTGGGCTGGACATGATAGCAATACCCGGAGACACTTCTCCCGACACGATATCCGGGATAATTGCAGATGAGATGGCGATCGGGATGATAAACAACAAAACCACAGCCGTGAGGCTGATCCCCGTTTACGGTAAAAAGGTCGGAGAAACAGTGACATTCGGCGGTCTCCTCGGTTATGCCCCGATAATGCCCGTCAACCAGTTCAGCTGCGCAGATTTCATCAGGCGCGGTGGCCGTATCCCCGCCCCAGTACACAGCTTCAAGAACTAGGGAGAGCTAAAGTCAAGCAAACAGAAGTAAAAACGCAAAATTGTATTAAAATAACCGTCAATGGCTGTAATTGTTAATATTTCGCAATTATGAAGGAAAAAGGCCTAGACTGCTTAATGCAGTTTCAGACCTTTTTATGTAAGCGTTTTTTATTGGTTTAATGGTATATGTTTGCCAAAAGGGTATAGTAATTTTGTCAATTAAAGAACTTAGGCACCTTTAATTCAGTGGGATCTGCTTTTCGGAAAAATTTGGAGACATTACCGCAATAATCTTGGTTTTTGCTTAAATCAAGTTTCATCGCCGGAGAACCTTCTTTAGGATTGAATTCGGCAAAATCCGCCCAGACAAGATATGGGCTTATTGTGGACTCATAGTAATAATATCCGTTAGTTAAATCTCCGACTGTACGCCAAATTGTGGCTGCGGTGTATGGGTGTTCCGGGTCCAGGGATACGATGAAAGGCTGTGACGCATTTCTGGTTACGCTGAGTATGTGCGCTATTGCTTCGCGGAGGTTTTGGGGCTGTGGTAAGTTTTTGAGATAAAAGGATGCTCTTACAAAACGATCAATAGCTTCAGATGTTCCAGGCAATGGTTTGTTCCCGCCAAAACTTTGGTATTGCTTTAGGTTTTCCTGCTGTTTATCAAAGGTAGGGGAATTGGTCATTATTGTGTATTTGCGGTCATGATAAATAACAGGTTTACCGTCAAGGAATTCTATTATAGCTGAATCACCAGTTTTATCCGCCAGAGCAAGATGCAGAGAAGCCCGCGCTTCTGTTGTACCGACGCTGGGAATGAACATAGGAATGTTGATATCTACGATCTGGTATTCTCCTGCACGAATCGCCTGGACGACTTCTGCAACTGTTGAATAGTTATCAAGTACATACTGGGCCCATAAGGCGACAGAAATCCCCGGTTTTGTCTCATCACGCCTGCCGTAATCACTTTCATTGAGCCAAAGCAGATTTGCTTCAAGCCCCATTTCATTCAGCCCATCCGAGACAAAAGATTGTCCTTTAATAGTGGAAGCAGTTACAATACTGCTATGCTTAGCAGCCCATACCACGGCATTTCCTTCTGTAAGTCCGCTCCGCTTGATCCCTCTCGGCAGAAACCATAATTCACTATCAATATTTTCAGGCCAGTCCATATTTCGGCCAACAAGAACGGCTTGCCCATTGTTTGACGAAAGAACACGACTACAGGCAGATACAGGACTGTCTGCTAAAAAAATGAATATTCCAAAGAGAAAACATAGCAGATAGAAAAAAGGAAACGTGTTTTTAATAAAATTATACATGTACTCGACCTCCTTTATATTTTGTTAAATTTTTTAATGCACTTACCCTCTTTGTCAGCGGCCTCTTGGTGTATTTGATAATGAAGACATTGTAGACCTTTTTAGCTATAAAATTATGTTTTTTGAGTTTAAACATTCAGCTGTGAAAAGTCACAAAAACAAAGGACACTTTCGTTTCCAATGATGTTCCGATGAAATGTTGTGTCTCATCACTATGAGAGTTACAGAGGAATGGATCAGGCAGATAAGCTGATGACAGGATAGCTGAATGCAGACACGGCAGAGCTTCTGTAAAACTCTTGAATGCTGACACAGATGTTCTTCGGTTCAACAGTACTGCATTCAGGCTGCCCGGGCAGGTCAAAATTTGCTGATAACCTCAATAATATTCAAATCGATCTGATAGAAAAAATCGGTGCAGCATAAAAAATTGCAATAATATTTCTTGATTAAATTATCATGAAATATTTAATATCAAAATTTCAAATTTTTATTTGAAATATTTTATATCTTATGCTATATATATGATATAAAATATTTCAAATTGAATAAACCAAATATTTGGTCTGTAAGCAGTACATCAACATACATTTTTCACTGTAAAAGAAATTTTTTAAATCATTAAATTTTTTGAAAAAATGGGGATGACGTAGAAATGGCAGGACAGGAAGTAAAGACACTATTACTATCACAGAAGGACCTTATCGAGGCAGGCGTAATGGACATGCCCCACTGTGTGGATGTTATCGAAGGAGTATTGAGCCTTATCGGCAAGGGTGATTACCTCATGGGAGGCCCACTCGAAAACGAGCATGGCCAGATGATTTACTTCCCGAAGG
>Ga0074197_1002495_pt1 | contig 12702 bp, 9 predicted proteins | sample EPASupsiteSAE305_FD_64526 | JGI IMG/M metagenome (GOLD analysis project Ga0074197, IMG submission 64526) | Bioremediated contaminated groundwater microbial communities from EPA Superfund site, New Mexico - SAE3-05 reassembly with SPADES | ecosystem: Environmental > Aquatic > Deep subsurface >...
CTCTTTTTTATAACCTTTTACAGGAAACGGACGTTAAGAACTGCACAAGTCGCGGGCTTATGCGGGATAATTATTTGAGCAGCATCATTATTTACCCGGCTTTATTACATTAGATCAATATATTTAAAAAAATATAAACGAGGAGTGTGCCCTGATGGATCGAAAATATAATCGTGTTTTGTTAAAACTCTCGGGAGAGATACTTGCAGGTGATGCGCATTTTGGACTGGACTACGAAGCTATCAGAGGGATATGCGAAGAGATAGTAGAGGTTGCAAGAGAAGGTGTTGCTATCTCTATGGTAGTCGGTGGCGGAAACATCATTCGCGGTGCGCAGACAGTGAGTGTTGAGAGGGCGCAGGCCGATTATATGGGAATGTTGGGTACCGTCATAAACGCACTCGCCCTGCAGGATGCTCTTGAGCGTCTCGGTCAGCCGACAAGGGTACAGTCTGCCATCGAAATGAAGCAGGTTGCTGAAACTGTGATCCGCAGGAGGGCGATACGCCATCTGGAAAAGGGAAGGATCGTTATCTTTGCCGCAGGAACAGGTTCCCCTTATTTCTCCACAGACACAACAGCAGCTTTAAGGGCTTCTGAGATAGGAGCCGAGTGTCTGATAAAGGCGACCAAGGTAGACGGTATTTACGACAAAGATCCTGAGAAGTATCCCGATGCTAAACGTCTTAAAAAGCTTACCTACATGGATGCGCTAAGGATGCAGCTCAAGGTTATGGATGCTGCGGCCTTCTCGCTTTGCCAGGAAAATAAGATACCGATAATTGTTTTCGACGTTCATAAAAAAGGCAACCTAAGAAAACTTCTTATCGAAGGACAGGACATAGGATCAACAGTAAGTGATTAGTTCAAGAGGTATATAAAAGAAGCCCTGATTATTTGCCTGAAATCTTAAAAACAATTGCAGTGCCCAATAAAATCGCCCATTTTGTGTGAAATTTGGTATATACTATTGTTCAGGTCGGATGACTTGCAGTAGGCTGATGATCCGCTGAAGTTTTCAAGACTGATCGAATGCCTGCAGGAACGGCATATTAATCTTATAAGGAGTGATCTGCGTGCCTCAAAATTTGATGAAAGACTTAATGACCCGCAGTGAAAAGACGCTGGAGTTCCTTAAGGGGACGCTTCAGGGCATAAGGACGGGAAGGGCTCATCCTGCCCTTGTAGAAGACATAAGGGTCGACTACTTCGGAACCGCCACACCTATTAAGAATATGGGCACAGTAAGTGTTCCGGAAGCGCGTCAGATCATGATCAACCCCTGGGACAAGACTGCTATGAAAGCAATTGAAAAAGCCATTCAGGCTTCCCCACTTGGGATAAATCCACAAAACGACGGAGAAACAATACGTCTCAACCTGCCCGAACTTACTCAGGCCCGCCGTGTTGAACTGTCCAAGATAGTCAACAAGTCGGCTGAAGAAGCAAGGATAGCTATCCGCAACGTTCGCAGGGATGCCATAGACTCTCTTAAGAAGATGGAGAAAGATAGTGTCATCACTGAGGATGACCTGAAGAAGTATCAGAAGGAAGCCCAGGATCATACAGACGCATTTATCAAGAAGGTCGACGCGATGTTGGCTGATAAAGAAAAGGAAATAATGGAAAAATAGCTTCATAAAAATAAGACATATTCAGGGAGGCATTGCTTAGGCAGTGCCTCCCTGTGTTATATTATTCAAATGATGACAGAGATAGAGTTCCTCAGGAAAGTCACAGAGATTGGTGGAACAGCTTATGTCGCGGGAGGCTGGGTTCGGGACAGGCTAATGGGGCGTTGCCCCCACGACAAGGATTACGTGGTTTGCGGGATTAACGAAAACAATTTTACCTCAGGCTTTCCTGATGCTCAGAAAACAGGAAACTCCTTCCCGGTTTTTATTCTGTCAGTAGACGGTCGGCCCTGTGACGTAGCCATGGCACGGACCGAGAAAAAAAAGGGTGCCGGCTACAAGGGGTTTGTGGTCGAATACGGCCCTGACGTTACGATAGAAGAAGATCTTTTCAGACGGGATACGACCATAAACAGCATGGCATGGTCGTCGGAAGAGGATAAGCTGATAGACCCATTTGGCGGACAGGCTGACATCAATGCAAAGATGATAAGGGCGACCTCTGATCACTTCTGTGAGGACCCCGTAAGAGCTCTTCGTGCGGCCAGGCAGGCCGCCGAATTCGATTTCACTATTGAAATGCGGACCCTTGAGATGATGGAATGCTGCGGCCCAGAACTTCTGTACGAGCCGAAAGAAAGGATCTTTGGCGAATTGAAGAGGGCGATGATGTCTGACAGACCCTCCATATTCTTCTCGATGCTGGCGGAGGCGGGTGTCATTGCTGCTGTTATCCTTCCCCTTGGTGAGATTTGGAAAAGGCAGTCTGAAGATGGCGGGGAAGATTTCAGCTATGCGATGAGTCTGTTGGATAAGACTGCGAAGCTATGCCAACGGCCAGAGGTCAGGTTTGCCTCGCTTGTAAGATCGATTGGACTCTCACTTGAAGGTCGTGAAGATCTGTTGGATGAGATCGATCGAACGCTGAGGCTGCCGGGTGTATGGCGAAGGTGCGCTGAGTTCGCATCCCTGCATCTGCCTGAACCCGCAACAGGGAAAGCCCCCGCTGTCGCCGTGGATACTCTTACTAAACTTCAAAATCACCCCATAGGAATTGACGGATGCATAGCCATAACAAAAGCGGAGGGTACTATAGACTCTTATCCCTTCCTTGAGAACAGCGAGATGTATCTTGATGTAATGAAAAAAGCCCGTGCGGAACTCCCTGCCGGAATAGAAAGAAAGGCCAGAGGAGAGTGGATCCGCGCACGGCAAATAGAGGCAGTTTCAAAGTTAATATTGTGAAACTGCGACAAATACGGTCGCGTGAAACTGTAGTGAAGCAATGGTGAAACGATTGAAAAACCTAATGGACTTAGCTCCTGATAGTCTTCCCGGTATGCAGTTGTCAGGAGAGCACTGTTTTCCGATTAGGAAAACTTGTAAAATTTACCTTAGTGCTCGAACTATTTCGAATGCGTTTTGAGATGCCGGGATCAAGTGATTTGGGTCTTAGTAATAATAAAAGCAACAATAACTTGAAGCCAGAGACACTGGGCTCCCGTTTGGAGGCTTCCGGGAGAGACGATGAAAAGATAACGCCAAAGTTTGAATTGAAAACTTTTCAAGTAATTTTAGGTAATAATATTTGATAATAAAGAAGGGAGCAGAATACTCCCGCTCCCTAAAAACATTATCTTTCCCATAATTCACATCTGATTGACTATAGCTTTTATGCCATGACAACCGCTTCCCAACTGCTTCCCGCGACCGTTCCTGTCGCAACTTCGCGCGGCATCTTATGCCGCACTTCGCCAAAGTACTATTGAACATACGTCGAAGGAAGGCTCCGCAAGTGTTGCTAAGTCAGCGCCGCGCTTTTAGGGTTTTACGATAGTACCAACATCGCAATTGGGGCAGATCGCGAGTGATGACGACGCAACTTGTGATGTTCCGAACCGAGGCGTATATCAATACGTTGAGGTGAAGGAGCATCGCATGTTGCTAAGTCAGCGCCGCTATAAATCTCAATTGCTGCAATTGGGGCAGATCGGAGATGATAGCGACGCAACATGCAGTGGTCCAAGCGAAGGCGTATTGGTCATACGTCGACGCGCAGGACCGCAAATGTTGCTAAGCTAGCGCTCCGAGATGCCCCAATTGCAGTTATTTTAAAGTGCAGACCTTGCCATCAGCCCCAGTAATTACGATTCGGTCTTCTGCAATGGCAGGGGATGTAAGGACATCAGCATCGAAAGGAGCTCTCCAGACAACGTTTCCGGTTTTTCCATCAAGGCAGACAAGCACATTGCTGTTGGTTCCGAAAAATATTTTTCCTGAGAATGCTGCAGGTGAAGAATATACCGATTCATTCGCCTTGTATTTCCACACCAAAGATCCGGTCATGGCGTTAAGGGAGGTCACCCATCCCTTGATGTTCCCGAATAAGACATTTCCATCCTCCACAAGAGGGGATGTTTCTATCTGCGCTTTTGAGTCATAGTTCCATATTACAGCCTGGTGTTTGATCCTTGCGCAGTATATCTTGCCGTCCTGGCTTGTGAAGTAGAGATGCCCATCTTTAACAGCAGGTGCTGAAACGATTGGTCCGCCGACGATCGCACGCCATTTGAGCGCACCGGAGGCTGCGTCAAGAGCGAAAAGCTTGCCTTCGTTATTCCCTACGTAGACCACTCCGCCTGAGACCACAGGAGAGCCCTGAACTGCGCGTTCTGTCTTGTACCTCCATTTCTGCCACCCGGTTTTTATATCGACGGCGTACACAAATCCGTCGTTAGATCCGAAATAGACCATACCGTCCGCAACTGCAGGTGAAGAATGGATACTGTTGTGCGTCGTGAACTTCCATATCATTTTTCCTGTTAGGGCGTCCAGACAGTACATCCGGCTGTCGTAGCTTCCAACGAAAACCTTGCCGTCAACGATAGCAGGCGAAGATACCACCCAGTTGCCGGTAAGGAAGGTCCAGTTTATTTTCCCTGAATAGAGGTCCATGCAGTAAATGTTTCCGTTGTTAGAGCCAAAAATTATTGAGTTCTTGAATATTGCGGGAGAAGATCTCACCGCGTCAGGGATCTTTACAGTCCAATCTTTTCTGCCTGTAAAATCAACCTTGGCTGTATTAGTATCGACATTTCCGGTCCTTTGGCTGTTAGCACGAAACATCGGCCAATCCTGCGCAAAAGCAGGGATCTGTATTGCAAGTACAAGAAATAGCATGACTGTTAAAATACTCAGTTTTTTACGGTCCAATCTGATCGCCCCTTTTAATTGATTTGATTAGCTTAATCTCTTTTACAATATTGTCTATCGTCAAAAAGAATGATTGATAAAAAGGTGCTTTTTCGGCTAGAATATACTGTTGACTGAAGGAGTGACATAGATGATCCTCGACAAGTTCCGCAATTTTAGCATAATAGCCCATGTCAACCATGGGAAATCAACACTGGCAGACCGATTGCTGGAAGAAACAGGTACGATAGAAGGGCGCAATATGAAGGCCCAGCTGCTTGACATGCTTGATCTCGAAAGAGAGAGGGGCATAACGATCAAGCTTGTCCCTGTAAGAATGAACTACAAAGCCAAGAACGGCCAGGAATATGTGCTGAACCTGATAGACACTCCGGGTCATGTCGATTTCACTTATGAGGTCTCCCGCTCACTTGCAGCGTGCGAGGGAGCGGTTTTGGTAGTGGATGCAGCACAGGGTGTAGAAGCTCAGACTGTTGCCAACAGTTATCTCGCGATAGACCTTAACCTTGAAATAATCCCGATATTAAACAAGATAGACCTTCCTTCTGCACAGCCTGACAGAGTAAAAAAAGAGATAGAAGATATCATCGGGATAAACGCAGCCGACGCCATTAGCGTAAGCGCAAAGACCGGGGAGGGCATAGCGGATCTTCTGGAGCGAATAGTGCGTGATGTGCCGCCTCCGAAAGGCGACCCCGATGCGCCTCTGCAGGCTCTTATCTTTGATTCGGTCTATGATAACTATAAAGGTGTCATATGCTATGTCAGGGTGGTCAACGGAACCCTCCAGGCCGGGAAAAATATCAGATTCATGTCCACTGGGCGTGACTATGAACTTGACGAAGTAGGGATGTTCAGGCCGGACATGGTCAAGGTTTCTGAGCTTGGCCCCGGAGAAGTCGGATATCTGGCGGCAAGCGTAAAGACGATAGACGAGGCGCGCGTAGGGGATACCATAACAGAGTCAAGGCGTCCAGCAGCAAGCCCGCTGCCTGGTTACAGGAAAGTAAAACCTGTTGTGTTTTGTGGTTTTTACCCCGTTGAAAGGGAAGATATAAACCAACTGAGGGAAGCTCTTGAAAAACTGCAGATAAACGATTCAGCTCTTAGCTTTGAGCCGGAGAATTCCGCTGCGCTTGGGTTTGGTTTCCGCTGTGGATTCTTGGGGCTTCTGCACATGGAGATAGCAAAAGAAAGATTGAGCCGAGAATTTGGGGTAGACCTTGTTGCCACAGCTCCAAACGTTGTATATCAAATTGTGCTGACCAACCAAAGCGTAATCGAAGCTCATAAGCCATCAGATTTTCCTGACCAGGTAAAGATCGAAGAGATAAGGGAACCCTACATAAAGCTGACGATATTTATGCCAGAGCAGTTTGTGGGAGCAGCGATGCAGCTATGCCAGGAAAAAAGAGGTACGTATGTCGGTATGGACTACATAACTCCGGAAAGAGTCAGGCTTACATACGACATGCCTTTGGCGGAATTTATACTTGATTTCCACGATAGACTGAAATCCAGCACAAAAGGCTATGCATCGCTTGACTATGACCATATAGGTTTCAGGGCAGCCGACCTTGTAAAGGTCGACCTCCTTCTCCAGGATGAGCCTGTAGACGCCTTTTCCTTCATATGCCACACGGACCAGGCTTACCACAGGGGGCATGCAGTTGTAGGAAAGCTTAAGGAGCTTATCCCAAGGCAGCTTTTTGAGATACCTGTACAGGCTGCGATAGGGAAAAAAGTCATTGTAAGGATGAACATAAAAGCAGTAAGGAAAGACGTTCTTGCCAAGTGCTACGGAGGAGACATAACCAGAAAACGGAAACTCCTTGAAAAGCAAAAAGAGGGGAAAAAACGCATGAAACAGGTCGGAAGGGTCTCAATCCCGCAGGAAGCCTTCCTTGCATTCATGGATGTCACAAAATCAGAGGATAAATAATGACCCAAAGCATGAACCCTTTTGAGCCTCCCGCAGGGGGGCTCTCTCTTTACATACATGTCCCTTTTTGCGAGAGAAAATGCCCTTACTGTGCATTTGAGAGCAAGGTCTCCTCGGAGGGAGAGAGGGGGCTGTGGCTTGAAATGCTGAGTAAAGAGCTCGAGTGGTGGGAAAAACGCATAGGAAAACCATCCCTTTCTACATGCTACATAGGCGGAGGCACTCCTACTGTTATCACCGGACCTCAGTGGCTCAGGCTGGCTGAGATAATAGACAGCCATTTCATATTTGAGCCGGGTGCAGAGGTTACTGTCGAGGCTAATCCAAACTCCTTAAGGGCTGATCATCTGCTCTTTTGGAGGGACTGGAGGGTCTCACGGGTAAGCATCGGAGCCCAGAGTTTTGATGATGCCGAGCTGATACAGCTGGGCAGGCTTCACAGCGCCGCTCAGGCATACGAAGCGATATCCGCATCCCTTGCATCAGGTTTTTCTGTCAACTCAGATTTCATGTTCGGACTTCCTGGACAGACCTTCAGAAATTGGTCGAGGACCCTCAGCCAGGCGGTAAAGTCAGGAATAGACCATATTTCTTTATATCAGCTTACGCTGGAACCCGGTACTCTTTGGGAGTCAATGCCCGAAAAGGATCTTTCTGATGGTTATTTGCCATATAGGTGGGCCCAGTGGTATATGCCGCGAAAAGGTTATAATCAGTATGAAATTGCAAATTTTGCCAAAGAGGGGCATCAGAGCAGGCACAATATCAACTACTGGGAAGAAGGGGAGTATCTCGGGGTCGGTCCGGGCGCATCAGGCTTTCTTAAGGGCTGGCGATACAAAAATATATCCGGGATCACTGAATATTCCAGGTCGCTTGATCAGGGCGGCAGTTCGATAGCTTCAGGCGAAAGGCTATTTGGAGAAAGAAAGGCGTCGGAAGCAGCGGTACTTGCTTTGAGGATGTCAAAAGGAATTGACAGGGAAGAATTTTCCAATAAGTACGGAATCTTGGAAGAGAAGAAGATAATTGAAAAACTTAGTCGGTTTACTGAAGACCTTTACGATATTTCCGAAAAAAGGATCTCTCTCTCATCAAAAGGCATGAGGGTCGCAAACATGATTTGGTCTGAACTGGTTTGATTCTTATCCGGTGTACTTTATAATGTTTAGTGTAGATGACCGGGAATAATTTTTATTGTCCGCAACAGCAGTATTTATATTTGATATTTAGATCTTATATTTTTTTATCAGCCGGCAGGAGGGGTTCTCCTTGAAAGAAAAGATCCAGAACGCTATGCGCAATATACCATCAATGGACAAGATCCTTTCAATGCCCTGGATCGGGAAATACGAAGCTGAAATAGGCCGTGATTCAGTAAAATCAGTCATTTCAGGAGTGCTCGATGACCAAAGGGAGAAAATATTCAAAGATCCTGACGTGGCTTTTGACACAGGAAAAATCGCGGCTGAAGCCGAAAAAAGGCTGAAAACCCGAGCGCATAAAAGCCTGAGGCCGGTGGTTAATGCTACCGGAGTCGTTCTCTATACTAATCTGGGCAGGGCCCTTCTAGCAAAAGAAGCGGTTGATGCTGTAAACAGCGTTGCGGCGAACTACAGCACACTGGAATATTCGCCGGAAACCGGATCAAGGGGGCACAGGAACGACCACGTAGAGTGGCTCCTTTGCCGTCTGACCGGAGCAGAAGCGGCAATAGTGGTCAACAACAATGCTGCGGCTGTAATACTCTCTCTCGGAGCCCTTGCAAAAGATAAGGAAACAGTGATCTCAAGGGGAGAACTCGTAGAGATAGGCGGTTCTTTCAGGATACCGGAAATAATGGCACTTTCGGGCAGCAGGATGGTTGAAGTCGGTACTACAAACAAGACACATCTGCGAGATTATGAAAGAGCAATAACAGAAGAGACTGCAATGATACTCAAAGTACACCCGTCAAACTTCAGTGTAGAGGGGTTTACATCATCTGTACCCCGTGAAGAACTTGCAAAACTTGCCCGTGACAATAACATTATTTTTATGGAAGACCTAGGAAGCGGAATGCTTACAGAGTCTCATATCACATACGGAAAAGCGGATCCGACAGTCAGATCATGCATAGAAGCAGGTGTAGACCTGGTCACTTTTTCAGGAGACAAGCTTCTTGGGGGACCCCAGATCGGTGTTATTGCAGGATCTGCCCGTCTGGTGGATAAATTGAGACAATATCAACTCCTTAGGGCATTAAGAGTGGACAAGATGACTCTTGCAGCATTTGAGGCTACGCTGAGGCTTTATCTCAAGGGAGAGACGGGATCTATCCCGACATTTAGGATGATAAACAGGGATGCCGAAGATATGAAGAGGCAGGCAAAGAGGTTCAAAAGGAAGCTTTCAGGCCTTTTGGGCAAGACCAGACTTCGCTCAGTATTTCTTGATGTAATTCCGGTAAATGATACAGTTGGCGGCGGAGCTTTTCCAGGTTCTGAACTGCCCGGATATGCTGTTTCACTTAAACTTCCAGAACTTGGCAGTACAGGGAAGCTTGCAGAAAAGCTGAGGCTCCTCAGTGTTCCGGTAATTACAGGAGCTAGTGAAGACAGATTATTGTTCCATGTGCGCACCCTTTCAGAAAAAGATGAAAAGTGGATACTTGATGGATTCAGAGAGATGTTTTCATTAAACCGGGAAAAGGCAGAAAGCAGTGACTAACAGGGAATACCCATTCGTTTTAGGCACAGCAGGGCACATCGACCATGGAAAAACAGCCATAGTCAGAGCGCTCTCAGGGGTGGACTGCGACCGTCTCCTGGAGGAAAAAAAGAGAGGGATGACGATCGAGCTTGGGTTTGCCCCTCTTGACCTCCCGTCCGGAAAGACAATAAGTATAATTGACGTTCCCGGACATGAAAAATTTATAAGGCAGATGGTTGCAGGTGCGGCAGGTATTGACGCAGTGATGCTTGTTATCGCTGCTGATGACGGTGTAATGCCTCAGACGAGGGAACATCTTGAGATACTCACGTTGTTGGGTATCCAAAACGGCATAGCGGTCATCAACAAGACAGACCTGGTGGATGAAGAAATGCTGGAGCTGGCAAAAGATGAGATATATTCGCTTACAGCAGGTACCTTTCTCGAAGGAAAACCGCTGATCCCGGTCTCTGCACTTACAGGGAAAGGCATACCGGATCTTTTGTCTGAGATTGAAGGGATGGTCCTCTCTGCAAAGCAGAGAGACCGGAACGGAGCATTCTTTATGCCGGTGGACAGGGCATTCCACATCTCCGGTTTTGGCACTGTTCTGACGGGTACAGCGATGAAGGGATCTGTATCAGAGGGAGATGATGTCCAGATCATGCCGGCCGGATTGGCCTCCAAGGTGAGGTCACTGCAGGTCCACGGTGAAAATGTAGGAGCTGCATATGCCGGTCAGAGGGTTGCCATCAACATTTCCGGAACATCATTGGATAAAGTAAAAAGAGGGGATGCTCTCACTGCAGCTGAAAGTTTTTCGGCAACAGGATGCTTAGATGTTCATGTAAAAGTACTGAGTTCCTTCAGCGAGCCTGTGGAGCATTGGCAGAGGCTGAGGCTTCATGTCGGAACCACAGATACGATTGCCAGGATCTCGCTCCTTGACAGGGAGAGAATATTGCCCGGGGAATCTGCACCTGCTCAACTGCTCCCCGAAGAAGAGATAACTGTCTCTCATGATGCTCATTTCATTCTCAGGACATACAGCCCCTTGAGAACGATAGCGGGAGGAAGGGTCTTGCTTCCTGCAGGAGAAAGACCAAAGAGCAAAATATCAAAAGCATCTCTGATATCTTTCTTGAATAAAGTCTCAGAGAGCGAAAACGAAAAGGATCGTTTTGCCTCCCTTCTTGACTACAAAGGCATCCTGAAGGCCAGGGAGGCCTTCCTGTTGCTTGGAACGGATAAATCCCGGCTTGAGAGTATCGTATCGAGCCTTGAGGCTAAGGGCCGCATGGCAACGATAAAAACAGGCGAGACGACTTACATTTCGTCAGAAAAAATAAGTTTTCTTAAGGGGGTCCTGGGATCAGAACTGAAAAGATTCCATGGAGAACATCCTGAGAGAAAAGGAATAGAAATTGAAGAAGTTTCAAAGTGCCTTATGATCAACGATATTCGTTTCGTTAAAGAATTGCTCAGGATCTTTCTAAGAGACCGGTGGCTTGTTTTGGATGGAGACAGATACAGACTTTCAGATTTTGAACCATTTGATGAAGCCAAATTTTTTTCAGAGGTCTCAAAGTTCAGGGAACTGGCGATCACTGCGGGATACGCAATGCATTCAGTGGAAGAAGCAAGATCTGCCCTTGGTGTGTCTGAAAAAGAAATGACCAGGATGATCGCCTATCTGAAAGAGCGTAAGGATCTCAGCATCATTGGAGAGGGCTACCTTCTATTTTTGACCATTGAGGAGGACCTGAGAAAAAAGCTTGCCGGAATCGATGGTGAGATCACCTTAGCGGGAGTGCGTGATATAACGAACAGCAGCAGGAAATACATCCTTCCATTGCTTGAATATTTCGACAGTAAAGGAGTTACCCGCAGGGTGGGTGACAAAAGACTGCTTCTTAAACGATGAGACTGAGTTGATGTTTTAAAGTTTTGTGCTGTTATAGACTTGATTGTTTCAATTAGTAAATATTATTAAAAACTTGATATTTATCTGAATTTGCTGTACAATAGTCCGACTAAGGGTCGGAGGTGAAGTGTATGGCGCAAACTTTAGATACTATTAGAGAACTAGTGCGTCTGCACAAAGGATCCCGAATTTTTTACAGGGCCGCGAATGGCCGTAGAAAAGTCGAAGAGCGAAACGGGATCATTCAGGAAACATATCCAAGTCTGTTCACTGTCTACATTGAATCTCAGCAGAGTACAGTCTCCTTCAGTTATGCGGATCTTCTGACTAGAGAGGTTGAAGTGCAGCTGGAATCAAGCGGGGAGAATCTTTTCTAAAATAAGAAAAACATGCCCTGGCAAAAGCCAGGGCATGTTTTTTTATGGAGACCGATTTTAGCAGAGGTGATAGTTCTGGAAGAATTATTGATCAGCCCAATAAAAATCAACATAACACTTAAAGTGCTTTCTCAAAGGCCTGATGGCTACCATGAAATTATTTCTTTGTTTTGGAAGAAAAAAGGGATAGAGGGGTTGACAATTCAACCTCATGACGATGAAAATATAGGTGATATTATAATAACAGAGGGTATGGAAATCAGCGGAGAAAATATACTTGTCCGGACATTGAAGTGGGCAAGGTCAAAATGTTCGGAGATACCTCCGCTGCGAATGCACCTGAAAAAAGAATATCCTACCGGAAGCGGAGTAGGCGCTGGGAGCGGCAATGCAGCGGCACTGCTGTGCTGGTTGAGCAATAAATATGGGCTGGACATCGAAAACGACCCAGTTTCCCGGATCGGGGCAGATGTACCTTTTCTTGCAGGGAACGCTGATCTGGCGATCGTTAGAGGACTTGGGGAAAAGGTAGAACCCCTGACCGGAACACTGGACTTGAAGTGGCTTCTTGTATTTCCGCGATGGAGATCTGATACTTCATCTGCATATATGGAAATTGACAGATCGAGAAAGAATAATAAAACAGAACATCGGTACGAAGGATGCAGGGAAGAAATACTTACAATATTTGAAAAATTAAGATCAAAAGGGAAGATTGGCCTTCTGCACAATGATTTTCTGGAGGCATTGTCAAAGAAACACTCAGAGTACCGTACAGCTTTTGATATTGCTGAAAAGTCAGGCTCACTTGCCTGGGGGGTATCCGGCAGTGGAAGCGCACTCTTTATGATATTCAGGGACGGTTTCTCTCTTAATAATGCAAAACAATTTTTAGAACGGGAAGAATGGATTATAAAAACA
>Ga0074197_1002496_pt1 | contig 12688 bp, 10 predicted proteins | sample EPASupsiteSAE305_FD_64526 | JGI IMG/M metagenome (GOLD analysis project Ga0074197, IMG submission 64526) | Bioremediated contaminated groundwater microbial communities from EPA Superfund site, New Mexico - SAE3-05 reassembly with SPADES | ecosystem: Environmental > Aquatic > Deep subsurface >...
ATAGATACGTCGCGGAGAATTAAAGCTTTTTGATTTAGGGGCCAAATCACCGCTGAAGAGTTCTTTCAGAAAATTCTCCTCAACGCAAAACGTTGCAAATTCACTGCGGTGGTTTGCTCCGCAATTCCCCAGTGTAATTGGGATTTATAGCGAGTGATAACGACGCAATGCGCAGTGGAGCCTCACGAAGACGTATATCAATACGTCAAAGTGAGGCTCCACAAGCCTTGCTAAATTAGCGCTGCTATAAATTCCAATTGCCGCAGTTACCAATCAGATCGACGGCCTCTTCAATGGGAACTGGTCTGCTGAAGAAGTAGCCCTGGATGGTATCACAATTAGCACCCACAAGATAATCCCTCTGGGCCTCGACCTCCACCCCTTCAGCTATAACTTTGAGTCCAAGTTTATGTGCCATTGATATGATGTCGGGTATTATGAGTTCTTCTCTTTTATCGACAAGGATTTTGTCGATAAACTGTTTGTCGATCTTGACTATGTCGACATTAAGATCGCGAAGTCTGGAAAGGGATGAGTATCCTGTCCCGAAATCGTCCACAGAAATACTTATCCCCATGCTCTTAAGCATAACCAGTTTTTCATTCGCCATTATAAAGTCATCCATGAAAAGAGACTCTGTGATCTCGAACTCGAGGTCGCTTTTTTCAATGCCGCAGCCCTCTATCAGAACTTTCATGTCTTCGACAAAACCTGAGCGCATAAGGTCTGCTCCAGAGATGTTGACAGCAACACGAACTGCCCGGCCGGATCTCTCCTTCATCATCTTTACAAATAATGAGGTTTTTTTCACGATCAGCTTTGTCAAAGGTGTTATCAGTCTTTTTCTCTCCGCTACTTCTATAAATTCAACCGGGGATACGTTTCCCAGCGTATCTGACTTCATTCTTGCAAGCGTTTCAAAACCAGTTACTTTTCCTGTGCCCGCTTCGACCTGCGGCTGGAAGAGAACATAGATACTCCCCTCTTTGCCGTCATTTTCATCGTTAATTGCACGGATAATCTCTCTTTCGATAAGGCTTTCTCTCTCAATAACTGCCTCCATCTCAGCGTTGAAATACTGGTAACTTGCGCTTCCGTCTTCTTTCGCCCGGCTGACAGCAATAAGGGCTTTTTTGAGTATTCGTGAAGGATCTTCCTCTTCTTCAGAAATTTTGGCTATGCCAATTTCTACCGGCATATAAATGTTCTGATCAGAAAAGGTATTTTTTTTAAAAAGATCCTTGACCCTCTCAAGTGAACGGTCCAAAGAATCATTAGTAATGAGGTCTTCAGAGTATATGACCAGGCGGTCGCTTGCTATCCTGAATGTTATCCCGTCATCGTCAAAATTCTTTTTAACCTTTTCTGCTATTTCTGTGAAAACTTTGTCAGCGTATTCATAGCCGTAGAGAAGGGCCATATTTGCAAGATGGCTGAAGTTGAGCATAAAAATTGCTCCTCTCCATTTTTTCTGTCTTAAAAGATTATCCATAAAATATTTGAGTGATTCCTGGTTGGGAAGCCCGGTGTTGGTGTCATAGTAAGCAAGCCTGAGATAATTCCGACCGTTCCTGTATATCATCAGCATTATCCCGCCGGTAGCAATAAAGACGGTTACCAACAGCCAAATACTATTTTTCAGTTCTTCTGCCGCAAAATAAGCTGCTTCTCTCTGCTGTGAGCTTACAAAAAGAGCGCCGACAACTGCTCCTTTATCAATAAGGGGAATAAAAGAGTTATACAGTACTTTCTTCCCTGATCTGTCAATATAGCTTATCTCTTTTCCTTCACTGATAGAAAGAGCCGCCTCGGGAATGTCAATTTTTGTGCCTTTCGATTCATGTTTTGAGCTCTCCACAATTATTTGGTCCCTGTTGATCAAACTAACCTGGTCGATGTTTGGATCTTCGTTGAGTTCATCCAGCAATTTGCTTATTTCAAATCTGCCTAAGAATTTTTTGACATCTCCCGCGGAGATACCTATCTGGACGAATTCTCCTGACGGAAGTCTGTAATATGCATATTTGTAGTATTCTCCTGAAACCGTGTCTGCCCTTATCTCATCCATTGCTTCCTTTTTACCGCTCCTTATGAAATTATATACAGGATGTCCTTCCTCGGCTTTCCAGCCAACATATCTGTCAATATTAGAGTACATTATTATTCCATCTCTGTTATGGACAGATATTTGATCAACGTTCAGGGATGCTGCAAGAGCTTTTACCTCAGCCTGTGAAAACCGCCCATGATACAACATTACAGTTTTACTTGCTGCTATGAGTTTTTCTTCAAGAAGTTCATTTATGATCCTGCTTGCTGCCACTGATTTTTTCAGGCTGTAGGAATAATTTCGCGCAGCATCAATGGCATCCTCTTTGAAGCGATCATAGTTTTCATTTATCTTGCGTTCTACGGAAGAATACATCCCGATCGAAAAAAGAACAGAAATTACTAAAAATGGAATTATAAAAAACCATATGTTGATCTGTTTCAGAAGTTTTTTATCATTCATCATCAGCATCTCCCATTTCGATAGTTAGGGGCGGTCAAGCGATCGTTTAACAATTGTCAAATGATCGTGAGACCCAAAATCACCGTCGTCCCCGAGTGCTTAAATCGGGGATCCAGTGACTTTAAATTAAGTCTGTTACTAGTTTTTAAGGATCCTAAACCAAAGCTGCTGGATTCCCAATTAAGGCATTCGGGAACGACGGAATGGGGTCGATCCTCAGGTCCTCACAGCTGTTTGACAACGTTTGACGATCATTTGACCGCCCTGCAACTGCTTAGCAACCGCTCAGCAATTGCTTAGCAATGCCTTGAAAACAACCGTTTCACCATTGCTTCACTATTGTTTCACGCCGGCAATCTTCCGGCAGTCTCACAATTGTTCTATAAATACATTTTACTTCATAAAATAATAAAAATGACCGCCATTCAAACAAAGGCAGTCATTTTTGATATTTTTAATTTATTAATTTGATACTTTGCAAGACATCTCACCGTTTTGTCGGGATGAGAAGAACAGAAGAAAGGGCCTTTCTGGCAACATTTCCGCTTACGCTTCCAAGGAAAAATTCCTTGACGTATCCCCTGCCCTGGCTGCCCATAACAACAAGCTGTATCACCTGTTCTTCGACTGTTTTTATTATCTCTACAGCAGGGGAACCATATTTAACAAGGACATCGACTTCAATTTTTCCTCTTTCCTGAAGAAGTTTTTTCATCCCTTCAAGCCTTGCCGAATCTATCCTGTTGAATTCTTCAACTTTTTCATCAAGGTGCGGGCTTAGCTTCGCAGAATCCTGGACATGGAGGAGCGTGACTTTTTTAACCCTTCCTGGAGCCATTTCAAGTACCTTTGTAAAAGCTATGTCGGCATTGTTTGAAAAGTCCGTAGGGTATAGCAGATGTTTTGCGACTTCACACCCATCAATACTAATTCCCTCAACGTCGTTCCTCCTCGGCCTCATTATAAGCAGCGGCTTCGATACAGCGTGCATAAGGTCATTAGCCAGAGTACTGAAATAGAGTTCACCGGAGGAGGTCCGCCTCCGTGCTCCCACCACTATCAGAGAATAATCTTCTGCAACTGCTATCTTGTTGATCTCCGTTGCGGGATACCCTGCAAGCACCCTTGTTTCTACTTCAAAGCCCTCTTCGATAAGGTTTTGTTGGTTTTCTTTGAAGACCTCTTCGTATTTATGAAGAGGAAGGTTTGATTGTCCCCTTGTGTAGTCGATGACTTCGTCTACGGTCCTGTATTGGATCAGAAGACATTTTTGCGCATCGTAGGCTTTCAGCCTCCCTACACACCCCATGAGCTCAAGCGAGTCGTCAGACAGGTCAGTAGCTACAATGAACTTTTTAAACACAGCATTCTCCCTCCCTTTGTTAAATCAGCTGACCGGGTCAACGTCTGGTCGGTATCAGAAGCACTGAAGAAGGGCTGAGCCTGGCTATGTTCTGGCTTACGCTGCCAAGGAAAAACTCCTTCACGTAACCCCTGCCCTGGCTGCCCATCACAACAAGCTTAACATCCAGATCTTCGACAAGTCTAAGTATTTCAAGTGACGGTGATCCATATTTCACAACAGTTCCCACTTCGGCCTTGCCTTCCCGCTCAAGCATATCTTTCATACCTTTCAGCCTTGCCTCATCCAGCCTGTTGAACTCTTCGATCTTGCTCTCCAGATGAGGGCTGAGCCTCGATTTATCCTGTACGTGAAGGAGTGTGATCTTTTCTACGCTTCCGGCTGCCATCTCCTTTATATACCTGAACGCCATGTCAGCGTTATCGGAGAAATCTGTTGGATAGAGGATATGGCTGCTGATATCAAGCAAATTTCTTTCTGAGTCATCTTCCTCAGTAACTCCTGCAGGGTCTTCCGTCCTTATCTGCAGAACAGGGAACTGCGCCGAATGTGTCAGATCGTTTGCGATCCTTCCAAAAAATATCTCACTTGACGAGGAATATCTCCTTGACGCTATTACAGTCAGAGAGTAACCCTCTTCCTCACATATTCTGTTTATCTGCGCCGGAGAAAATCCGGGAAGGATCCTGGTCTCGACTTCAAATCCCTCTTTTTCAATCTCTCTCTTTTGTCTTGAAAGCGTCTTTTCATACTCGTAAAGAAGTTCGTTGGAGTATATACCGGAAAAATCGATTATTTCGTTCAGATCTCTGAACTGGACTAAAAGGCATTTCTTTGCTCCAAAAGGTTTCAGTCCGCCAATACATGACATGGAGATTGAAAAGTCTTTCGAGATATCTGTTGCAACAATAAATTTTTCAAACATCTGAATTCCTCCTTTCCGGTGTTGTTTGCCTGCCTAACCTTCTTTAAGAAATACATAAATGATGTCTCTTTACCCTGTTAGCGTAATTATACATGTTTTGAACAAAATTGACTAATATATTAAATTGATTTAATGTCGTCATTATTACACAGGGATCAAAAAAACCGGCCCCTCTTATTCCTCATGGAAGAAGCAGGGAGCCGGTATGAATGTTTTGTTTTTTTGTCAAATATTATTACTTTTTGATATTTTTTACATACTCCGGGTTGAGCAGGCTGTCTGGAGCAAGCCCTTTAAGAATCTGTATTACGGAGTCCGATGTACCCTGGGTTTCCCTTGCAAGACATTCATTGGTCCATCCTGCCAGGTGAGGCGTACAGATAATGTTGTCCAGTGCAAAGAGGGGGTTGTCCCTTGATGTAGGTTCCACACTGTAAACATCTATCCCGGCTCCCGCGATCCGCTTTTCACGCAGAGCTTCCGCAAGGGCGGCCTCGTCGACCAATGCTCCTCTTGCAGTGTTTACAAGGTATGCACTTTTCTTCATCTTTTTGAGTTTTTCACCGTCAATGAACCCGCGTGTATCATCACAAAGCTGGCAGTGGAGCGAAACAACATCGCTCTGCTCAAGGAGGGTATCCATATCGACAGCAATTGCTCCAGCCTGTGCTATCCTCTCCGGGTCAGCATAGGGATCAAAGCAGAGAAGGTTGACATTGAAAGGCTTAAGCATTTCTGCAAGGCTTGAACCGGCAGCTCCAAGACCTATTATGCCCACGGTCTTTCCGGTAAGCTCTGACGCCTGAAGGGATTCGCTCTTCCATCCGCCGATCTTCTGGATTTCAGCCGACTTCGGCATAAGCTTGAGGAGGGCCATCATCAGTGTAAGGGCATGTTCAGCAACACTGACCTTGTTGGCGCCGGGGGTGTAGGTAACTGCGACTCCATACTCTGTCGCCGCATCCACATCTATATTGTTCGGAACAGAGCCGCACTTTGCGATTATTTTCAGGTTTTTCGAGGAAGCAATGACGTTCCTGGTGAACTTGCCTCTGGCTGTACATACTACCGCATCAGCATCACCTATCAACTCGATAAGTTCCTTTTCATCCGTGTAGTTGCATTTAGGATCGCCAAACCTGACGTTCCCAACTTCACTCATGAGCATATGGAGTTCACGGACTTCACACTCAACAACAACGATATCAAACATATAAAAACCTCCGGGATCATTCATCTACATTGATCTGAAAAAACTGCAGTAGAATTACACGGCGGTTTTTCAGACAATGCGGGTATATTATCCATCAAAAAGAGGTTCGATGCACATGCCCCCGGACAACTCTGCGGAATATTTATGCAATTGGACTTTGCAGTGAACATTTAAGGACAAATATAAAATAAGGGGAAGGCCCCTTTTCTTCAGGCTCTCCCCTACGGTCATTTTTCAATATTTTAAAAATTACTGTCTTATGACAGGGATAAGCAGTACAGGAACAGGTGACTCGCGCGCTATGTTGTGGCTGACGCTTCCGAGGAAAAATTCATTTACGAAACCCCGGCCCTGGCTTCCCATAATGACCAGCTGCGCAGAAAGTTCCTTTACGCTTTTCAGTATCTCCGAAGAGGGTGAGCCATATTTCAGGACAGTCTCAACATCGGGGCATCCATTATCCAGAAGCACCTTTTTCATTGCTTCGAGCCTACCTGAATCTATCCTGTTGAACTCTTCGATCTTATCGTCAAGGTAAGGCGTTATCCTGTATTCATCCTGGATGTGGATAAGTGATATCTTATTTTTCACCAAAGGTATCATCTCTATCAGATAATTGAACGCAACCTCAGAGTTCTTTGAGAAGTCTGTCGCAAAAAGGACATGGTCTGCGACGCCACCCGAAAGTTTTTGTTTATCATATTCTCCCGCTGATTTGCCATCAGCAGACTTGAATATGTAGGTCGGTCTCTGGGCGTTGTGTATGAGTTCGTTTGCCATCGAGCCGAAAATATACCTGTCAGATCCCACGCTTATCAAAGAGTAGTTTTCATCGATCGCGATCTTGTTCACCTGAGAGGCAGACAGACCTTCAAGCACTCTGGTCTTCACTTTGAATCCCTGGCCCTCAAGTATTGATTTCTGTTTCTGAAGGTTCTTTTCGAAATCTTCATAGACAGTAGGTTTGTAAAAACTGTCAACTCCAAGTACATCCAAAGTGCCCCAAAATTGCAGGAGCAATATTTCCTCTGTTCCAAATCCTTTAAGACCTCCGGAAGAGGTCACCAACGCCATTGATTCTTTTGAAAAATCGGATGCGATTATCGCACGTCTGAACATTACTACTCCCCCCTATTATCAAACTGGAATCTCTGAAATGTTCTGTAATAATATATAACATCGTTATCGGGCTAAAGCAAGAGCATGAATACTTAGCCTATGCCAAGGCTTTCTTCATCTCATCAATTTTGGTAAGGATGGAGAGAAGGTAAAGCAGCACTATTCCGTTTGCGGTAAGTACCACCCCAATTACCGGCCCGGGGATCAGATTATTTATCAGCATAGATACTCCGAAAACTATCGAAAGAATGTTCAGCGTCGACTGGGTGAGAAACAGCTTTTTTATTATTGAAGGAACATCTGCAGATCCTCTCCCCTTCTTCCCTGATCTTGAGTGGATCATTTTTACCAAGGGTATCACCCCTCCGCCTATGTTCAGCAGGGCGATGATCAAGGTCAGGCAGGGTACAAGTATTCCCGGAACAATGCATGAGATTATCCCCATTGATGCAAAGATGAGTCCCATAAATACCAGAGGCCATGTTCTTGTAAAGGACCTCAGTGGCGTATTTCCGAAGGCTATCATCTGTATGGACATGATCACTACAAGAAGTCCTAACTGTGCGCTGCCCGAAAAAGGCAGAAGGCCAATAGTAACCGGAATGAGCAATATCCCCAGCAGTACCATGAACACTCCCGTTATAAGGATCACCGCACGGTCATCTGAAAGCTGCACACCTGCGGATGGTCTCTCCGCCGCATCTGGATAAAGGGCATATATTTTAAAAAGCACAGCAGTCAACGTAAAAACAAGCACCCCGTAAAGGAGGACTGAAAAGGAGATAAGTCCACCGGAAATATAATTTTTATCGATCAGGAGAATCGATATGAATACCGAAAGGGAATAGACTGCGGTGCAATTGACTGCAAGCGTCATAAGTATCCCGCCCTTTTTCCTCCACAGCGGAAATTTGTCTTTTGAAAAAAACATCTGCAGCAAAAGAAGTATGCCTCCGGGGCCGAAACATATGAATAATATGAACCGTGGGATCCCTTTCAGAAGATCGGGGATAAAACATGTGATTATTCCAATGCAGGCAACAAAGATACCCAGGATAAGAACAGAGAGAGGTCTTTGAGGAACGTCCCCGAAAGGTGTCTTGCCAAGTACCGTGATCTGAAGTGCATATATGAATATCAGAAGTCCGAAAAGACCGTTTTCATAATACGACACTTTACCTGCGTAAGAAGCAAAAAGCAAAAGCCCGGCAATAACCATGGTCAGGCCAGCAATCACCAGTATGACAAGGTCGATGGGTATATCAGCTTTTTTTGAAGACCATCCGCCAAACATATCCAAGCCTCCTCAGGGTCGGATCCGGTTTAAACGATGCGCCGGGCTTACAAATCATCAATTTAAGCAAGTAAAAACTTTTAGCAGTAGGTACCCTTTGTACGGTAGTTTTCCCGTCTTTCATCCGCAAGTTGTTTCATTAACTTGTCGAAGTCATCTCTCTTTTCCCTGTAAAGATAGTCAGCTTGCCTCACCGCTTCAGGGAATATGATCATGAGAGATCCTTTCTCGATCTCATCGAATATATATTCCACAGCCTCTTCTACGCTTACTGAATCAGCGGGAGGGTTTACCCCTGCGAATATAGGGGTACGGACATTTCCAGGGCAAAAAACGCTGAACTGCAGTCCATCGTTCTCCAGTTCGTACTGGAGACATTCTGTCATAGATATGACAGCGCTCTTGGTCGCCGCGTAAACAGCCTGATAAGGAATGGGGATCTTTCCGGCGATGGAGCCAGTATTGACAATGTGGCCGAATCCCTGCTCCCTCATTACTGGAATGGCAGTATAGGTCCCGTGGATCACTCCCATCAGGTTAAGGTCTATTATGAATTTCCATATGTCGAAGGTGATCTTTTCTGTCGGCAGGGTAAGGCCCATACCTGCGTTGTTGAAAAGAAAGTCAAGATGACCCGCATGTTTTTTTGCGTCAAATATTAGTTTTTGTACCTGGTCGAGTTTAGTGACATCTGTAAGTATTGGAAAAACTTTGCCGGGATATTGGATGTTCAGCCTATCTGATTCACGCTTGAGCCCTTCTTCATTGAAGTCTCCCATGAAGACTGCTTCAGCACCCCTTTTCAAAAGCTCTTCAGAGATTCCCAGGCCCAGGCCTGACGCTGCTCCCGTAACTGCTGCAACTTTGTGTTCAAAATATCCGCTCATGGCATTCTCCTTTCGAGGATCGTAAGATCCTGCTGCTCCTACCACAATGATCTTGAATTACCCACGTTAAATCATTAAACATAAAACGATTTAATTGAGAAGTTCCTCATGCGCTAAGGCAAGAAGTTCTCTTATCTTCAGCCCCTGCGGACAGTGAAGCTCGCACACGCCGCAGGATACACATCTGTCCGCGCCCCTGCCGGGTTTGAAGAAGACTTCTTTATAATGGTCTTTTACCGATGTGTCCATGGCATTGCGGTACTTGTTATAGAGGGCAAATACAGCCGATATCATCACCCCGTGCGAACAGGGCATGCAGTATTTGCAGTCTGTGCAGGGTATGGTGACACTGCTCCCGTACTCCTTTGCGATCATGTCGATAAGATTTTTGTCTTCTTTGCTCATTACGCCCGGCGCCGAATCGCTGAAGATCCTCAAATTGTCCTCAAGCTGTTCCATATTGCTTGTGCCGCTTAAGACAACTGATACTTCCTGCTGGTCATAAAGCCACCTGAAACACCATTCTGCAAGGGATCGTTTTTCAAAATATTCCTCGACCAGGTCCAGAACGGTCTTTGGAGCATCCTTCAGCAGGGAGCCTCCCCTCAGGGGTTCCATCACAGTTACAGGAAGTCCTTTCGATGAGGCATAACGAAGCCCTTCTACACCGCCGGCCTGATTCTTTTCATCAAGAATATTCAGCTGTATCTGCGTCATGTCCCAGGGATAGTAATCTATTATCTCTTTAAAGGCTTCGAAGCTGTTGTGAAGCGAGAACCCCTTATGGAGTATCTTCCCCTTTATTGCAGCTTTGTCGAGAAAGTCCGCTCCATCGTATTTTTTAACTTTTTCCCATACCGCGGGACTCAGGTTATGGAGCAGATATATGTCTGCATAATCTGTCTGAAGCCTCTTCAGCTGCTCGTCGAGATATCTTTCCATATCTTTCTGACATGAAGACATGGCAACCGGGCACTTTGTAACAAGGCATACTTTTTCCCTGTAACCATTCTTAAGCGCATTTCCGACTATTTGCTCACTCCCGGGATATGTGTATGCCGTATCAATGTAATTGACTCCGCTGTCGATCGCATGCCTGACCATTTTTATCGCTTCTTTTTCATCTGCCGGAAATCTCATACAGCCAAGGCCAAAGCGAGATACCCTTAACCCTGTTTTTCCAAAATCAACATACTCCATAAACATCACCCCAAGGTTACGATATCCTTTCATTAGTCTTAATAGTATACACTCTAATAAATAAATGAACTGATGTGTTAATAGAAAGACGATTTTGAGGGTCAATCCTAGTGTTACCCTTCTATTAAGACAAATGATAATGACCTATAATATAAAAAAAAACGGAAGGCTGGAGATCTATTTGAAAATTTTAGTCAGTGCGTGTCTGCTGGGTATAAATTCCCGATACTGCGGAGGGGGCTGCTTCAATGAAAAAATTGCCTCACTGATCGGAAACCACAACCTCATACCTGTATGTCCCGAGCAGCTTGGCGGTCTGCCCACACCGAGAGAGCCGGATGAGATAAGAGAAGGAAGAGTCTTTGAAAAAAGCGGAAAAGAGAACACTGATAACTTTCAAAAAGGGGCTGAGGAAACGCTGAGACTTGCCCGGCTTCTTGGAGCTGACATGGCAATACTCAAGCAGAACAGCCCCTCATGCGGATCTTCCATGATCTACGACGGGACTTTCAGCAGTAAAAAGATCCCCGGCTCGGGCATAACAGCATCTTTGCTTATTGAAAGCGGGATCAGGGTGATCAGCGAAGAAGACATTCTTGAAATAAGCAATTTGCCTTAACAAATGTGAATCTGCGGCAAGAACATGCCGCTGGGAATTAAAACTAAGGCTGTGCCTGGAGAATTTAAGGCAGCAGTTCCACCGCGGGACGTTCCTTGCCACAGTATTGATGTTTCGAGTGCGTTTCGAGATCAGAGAACCATTTATTCTCTTACAGAGTAAATTCTTCTTTGCTTAGTTTTGATAAGTTATTGTATATATGTACATAGCCCACAAGAGCTTTTTCCATATAATCAATCCTGACCTTGTCCACCGGCCTGTGACAATAATACTCCTGCATCGGCGAATATCCGATCGAAGGAATTTTGTGATGCACAGCAGCTACGGGCAGATCAGTCCCAAAATCCCAGTAACCGAATTTGACTTCCTGGCCTGCTTCTGCAAGAGCATTTGCGCATGCTTTTGCGACAGCGTGTTCTTTTTCCAATTTCCATGCTTCCTTTTTGTTTTCCATTAGTTCCGACCTGCCTGTATATGAAGTTCTCATTACAGCACCGATCTTCACTTCAGCACGAAAGTTCCTGTCTTCTGCAGATATTTCATCTATTACACGTTCTATCTGTTTTATACAGCTTTCTACAGTTTCATTTGGAGTGAAACGACGGTCATAGGTTATATGGCATCTGTCTGGGACTATGCACATCGATCCGGGAGTGCAGGAAATAACTGTAAGTGCAATGCTTGATTTACCAAGTTCCGGATCAGTGGATTTCTCTTTTTCAACGACCTGTTCTACCTTGTCTATGAATTTGGTGGCAGAATTTACAGCATTTACACCAAGCCATGGTGCGCTGCCATGGGAGGTTACACCCGAAACAGTAACCTGGATTTCGACTCTCCCCCTATGCCCAAGGTAAAGTTTTAAACTTGTTGCCTCACAAGAAATACATACATCGGGAGATATTCCTCTCTGTGGGAAAGTCTCATCAAAAAGTTTCAGCATGCCAAGCATTTCTGCCGGTTCTTCAAGAACAGTCATTGTAAATATTAACCTGCCTGCCAATTTGTATCCCTGTTTTTTTAGGGCAATGAGCGCTGCTCCGGCATAAACCATTGTCGCACCGCCGCCTTTTACATCAGATGCGGCACGTCCATGTATAACTTCTGCATCCTCGGTACCGTTCATATCCTGATTGAACATCCCGCAGACATCTATCTTGCCTCCGTAGGGGTCGTAACCTTCCCATTCACTTAAATCTCCGGTGTCCACATGGTCAAGATGCCCGTTGAACATAATGGAAGGACCGGGCAGATCTCCGTTGATAATTCCTACAACATTGCCCCATTCATCTCTAAAAACATCGCTGTAGCCAAGCTTCTTCATCTCGGACAAATAAAGATCAGCTACTCCTTTTTCTTCGCCTGGGAGTGATGGAACTAGTATTAACCTCTGACAAAAATCTATCATTTCCGGTTTCAGCATAGCTGCAATTGCTTTAAGTTCATTCTTCATTTTTATCCTCCTCATACAGAAATATTTAGGAAAGTGCAGGCTTATCCCAAAGCAGCAGCTTCTGTCCTATTCCCTTTTCAAGAGCCCGCCTGTACAGCTCATA
>Ga0074197_1002497_pt1 | contig 12688 bp, 10 predicted proteins | sample EPASupsiteSAE305_FD_64526 | JGI IMG/M metagenome (GOLD analysis project Ga0074197, IMG submission 64526) | Bioremediated contaminated groundwater microbial communities from EPA Superfund site, New Mexico - SAE3-05 reassembly with SPADES | ecosystem: Environmental > Aquatic > Deep subsurface >...
GACGGCCCCGCCGGAGTTCGGCCCCGCGCGGAGCCGCGAATATTTGGCCGCCATCTTCAGGTCCACGCCGCCGGAGATCTCTATCTCCGGGCGCTTGCCTTTATAAGAACGTATCAGGACCACAGCCTTCTTCATGGCCGCGAAATCCATATTGTCGAGCATTACCACGTCCGCGCCCAGCGGCAGGAAGGCCCTGAGCTGGGAGAGATCCTGTACTTCCAATTCAATTTTGAGACCGGGCTTGGCCCGGCGCATGGCCTGTATGCGTTTGCCCAGCACTTCGGCCCGGCCGCCGGCGAAGGCCACGTGGTTATCCTTTATCATGGCCATGTCGTAAAGGCCCAGGCGGTGGTTGCGGGCGCCGCCGCAGCGCACCGCGTACTTTTCTATCATGCGCAGACCCGGCAGGGTCTTGCGGGTATCGTAAATTTTGGTGCGGGTGCCTTTCACGGCCGCGGCGAACAGGGCGGCCTTGGTGGCCACGCCGCTCATGTGCTGCAGAAAGTTAAGGGCGGTGCGTTCGGCGGTGAGGATGGAGGCCGGGCCCTCTATCTTCATGAGCACGTCGCCTTTTTTAATGCGGGCGCCGTCTTTCTTGGCTATTTTTACGCGGGAACCGGGCGCGGCCAGGGCGAAAACCCTCTTGGCCACTTCCCCCCCGCAGACCACGCCTGAATCCTTGGCGCGCATCTCCCCGTAGAACCGTGTGCCCAGCGGCACAAAGAACCGTGTGGTCACGTCTCCGGGCCCTATGTCTTCTTTAAGGGCGGCCTTAATGACCGCGTCGAACTGCTTCATTAACGTAATTTTACCATTTAGCCCGCTTTTATCTGTAGGTTTTCTCGGAGCGGCGGCGCAGGGCCAGCAGTATTACCCTGCGGGCGCCGTCATCTATGTCGTAGAGTACCCGGTAGTCGCCTACGCGGATTCGGTACTGGGCTACAAAAAGAGCTATGTGTATGGGAGGGCGCAGGGCTTTCAGTTTTTTGCCCTGCGGCCGCGGGTTTACCGCCAAGGCGTCTATGGCCGCCTTTATCCGCAGCTGCGCCGGCCTGTCCAGCCGGGAGAGTTCTTTTTCGAAGGCTTTCTCGATGGCGGCGCTGGGAAAGCCGACCTCGTAGCCGGACATATCACAGGTCCAGCTTTTTCCAGAGTTTGGAGGAGGGCCGCCAGCCGCCTTTGCCGTAAGCCTTGCGGCCTTCGGCTACCAGGGAGACCAGTTGGGAATCACGCGCCTCTTCCAGCATTTCCACTATCTCCACCATCTCCTCATAGGGCAGCAGGAAATAGGTGGGCTTGCCGTGCTCGGTGGCGACTACCGGCTTATGGGACTTCAGCACGCTGGGAAGGGTGTTCTTCAACTCCCTTACCCCCATATGCGTCGCCTTCATGATCTGTGATATGGTCATATTCCCCTCCAAATGTAGCCGCATTTGTAGCCACATTTATAGTATACCAGATACCCCGCCGCAGTCAAGGCCTTATTCCACATAGTCTAGCAGTCCTCCCCGACACCCTACTGTCGGGTTGGAGGCTTGGGCGTTCCCTTCGCTCGCCTAAGCGGGCAAGGGTTCGCGGGACAAAAGAACGGACGGCCCGTGATCAGGTATTTGTGGGGATGTTGGAGCGGCGGAGTTTGTTGTAGAGGTGGCGCAGGAGGGCGCCGAAGAGGGCCATGAGGATGGCGAGCACGCCTATCCAGAAGACGATGGCGGCCACCAGGCCGGCCTTTTCATTGGGATCGTTGAGCGCGAGCACGGCCAGCAGCATCAGGACCAGGAAGAGCGCGGTGTTGGCCTTGAGGCCGCGCTTTAGCGCTTCCAGCCAGCCGGCCGCCCGGCCGGCAAAAACGCAGCCGGTCACGAAACCGGCCAGCGGCGACCAGGGAAAGGCCGTCATAAAAAGCATCATGCCCAGGTCCGGGATATAGGTCGCCTCGGCCCCCACATCCTTGGTCCAGACATCGACGGTCTGTATCAGGAAGCAGAACAGCGGCACCGGCAGCCAGCCTACCAAGGCCCAGACGGCCCCCTTGGTCACCACCGAATCGCGGTAGGAAAAACCGTCGCCCCAGGTCATGACCGCCTGATAGATCTTCCTGAAAGTAGGTATCGCGTCGCTCATTTCTTCCCCTTCCTGCCGGCGGCTTTTATTTTCACGCCGGTCATCTCGCGCAGTTCATAGAGGCGGTCGCGCAGTTCGGTGGCGAGTTCGAAATTCAGGTTGTCGGCGGCGTCCTTCATGCGGGCCTCGATTTCCGCAGCCATGGCCTTCACGCCCGACTTGGGGAAGTTCTTGGGCAGCGGCTCGGCCACGGAGATGCCCTGGCGCTTGGCCTGGGTGCGCAGCTCCTCGTATTCCACGAATTTCTTGATGATGCTCTTCGGTTCTATGCCGTGCTTCTTATTGTAGGCCACCTGCTTCTTGCGGCGGCGCGTCATTTCGGCCAGGGCGCGTTCCATGGAACCGGTCATGCGGTCGGCGAAAAGTATGACCTCGCCGCACATATTGCGCGCGGCGCGGCCGGAGATCTGTATGAGCGTGGTCTCGCTCCTGAGGAAGCCTTCGTTATCGGCATTGAGGATGGCCACCAGCGTGACCTCGGGAATATCCAGACCTTCGCGCAGCAGGTTGATGCCCACCAGCGCGTCGAACTCGCCCTTGCGGAAAGCGCCCAGGATGTCCAGCCGCTCCAGCGTGTCCATGTCCGAATGCATGTAGCGCGCCTTCAGGCCTTTATCGCCCAGGTAGGCGGCCAGGTCCTCGGCGGTCTTCTTGGTGAGAGTCAGCACCAGCGTGCGCTCTTTTCTCGCGGCGCGTACCTCTATCTCCGCGGTCAGCGCCTTTATTTGGCCGGTCACCGGCAATATCTTCACTTCCGGGTCTATCAGCCCGGTGGGGCGGATGATCTGTTCCACAATATCATCCTTGGAACAGGTCTTCAGCTCATAAGGGCCGGGCGTGGCCGAAACAAAAACGGTGGCCGGGCGGATGGCCTCGAACTCGTCGAATTTGAGCGGGCGGTTGTCCAGCGCCGAAGGCAGGCGGAAGCCGAAGTCCACCAGCGTCTGCTTGCGGGCGCGGTCGCCTTCGTACATGCCGCGTATCTGCGGCACAGTCACGTGGCTCTCGTCTATGAACAGCAGGAAATCGTCCTTGAAATAGTCGAACAGGCAGTCCGGCCGGCTGCCGGGCGGGCGGTTGGACAGGTGGCGGGCGTAGTTCTCAACCCCGGCGCAGTAGCCGGTCTGGCGTATCATCTCCAGGTCATAGCGCACCCGCTGGCCCAGGCGTTCGGCCTCCAGCAGTTTACCCGCGCCCTTCAGCACGGCCAGGCGTTCGGCCAGTTCTTTCTCTATGGAAACGGCCGCCTGCTCCACTTCGCCCGAAGTGGAAACGAAATGCGTGGCCGGGAACACCCAGATCTCGCCCAGCTCGCGGATTGTGTCGCCGGTGAGCGGGTCTATTTCCTTTATGGACTCAACGGTTTCGTCCAGCTGCACGCGCCAGGCGGTTTCGGCGTCGGCCGGGAAGATGTCCAGGTGGGCGCCGCGCAGCCGGAAGCAGCCGCGCTTGAATTCCATTTCATTGCGCTCATAGTGCACGCTCACCAGCTGGCGGGTGATCTCCTTGCGGTCCAGCCGCTGTCCTTTTTTGATGGTCAGGCAGAGCTCTTTGAAATTCTCGGGCGAGCCGATATTGTAGATGGAGGAGACTGACGCCACCACCAGCGTGTCGCGGCGGCTCAGTATGGAAGTGGTGGCCTTCAGCCGCAGTTTGTCTATGTGGTCGTTTATGGAGGAATCTTTCTCTATATAAGTATCGGTGGCGGGAATATACGCTTCGGGCTGGTAATAATCGTAATAGGAGACGAAATATTCCACCGCGTTCTCGGGGAAGAAGGTCTTGAATTCGGAATAGAGCTGGGCGGCCAGGACTTTATTGGGAGAAATGACCAGCGCGGGGCGCTGCAGTTTCTCCACCAGCGCGGCCACGGTAAAGGTCTTGCCGGAGCCTGTGACGCCCAGCAGGGTCTGGTTGGCCTTGCCGGCCTTTACGCCCGCGGCCAGGGCCTCCAGCGCGGCCGGCTGGTCGCCGGACGGCTTGAACGGGGCCACGAGTTTGAACTTGCCTTCCATAAGCCAATTCTACTAAACATGCGGGGCCCGCCATAAATGTTAAAATTTAGTCATGTCCGAACGAGTCCAGATCACCGTGGCCAAGAGCGCCGGGTTCTGCCCTGGCGTGAAGAACGCCATAGACAAGGTGCTGGAGCTCGCCAAGCACAGCAAGAAGACCATTTACACCCTCGGGCCCCTCATCCACAATAAGCAGGTCATAGAAACCCTCAAGGAAAAGAATATCCACGCGGTGAATTCAGCCGCCGAGATAAAAGAGCCGCACGCAATCCTGGTGATCCGCGCGCACGGCATCCCGCCCGAGGAGGAAGCCAAGATCCGCGCCCTGGACCTGGAAGTGGTGGACGCCACCTGCCCGCTGGTAAAGCACGTGCAGGAAAATATACAGAAGCACGCCCGGCAGGGCTACGCCACCATCATAGTTGGCGACAAGGACCACGCGGAAGTGGTGGGGCTCATGGGCTACACCGAGGGCCGCGGCTACGTGGTGGACGGGCCGGAGGAAGTGAAGCGGCTGCCCAGCATGGAGAAGGCCAATATAGTGGCCCAGACCACGCAGGAAGGCGACGTTTTCCTGGCTGCGGCTGAAGCCGCGCGCGGCATAGCCGGCGAACTGGCCGTTTCCAACACCATCTGCAATCCCACCAAGCAGCGCCAGAAGGAGACCGTCGAATTCTCTAAAGATTCGGACCTGGTAATAGTGGTAGGCGGCAAGAACTCGGCCAACACGGCCCGCCTGTTCCAGATCTGCGAGCGCCTGGCCAAAAAGGCCGTGCACATAGAGAAAGAGGACGAGCTGCGGCCGGAATTCTTCAAGGGCGCCTTTAAAATTTTCATAACCGCCGGGGCCTCCACCCCCTCCTGGATGATAGAGAAGGTGCTGGAGAAGGCGCGCGAGCTGGCCGGCGAGGCGCAGAGCCACGTGCTGGACAAGGTGGCCTTCGTCTGGAAGCTGCTGGTGACGGGTTCGCTCTACACCGCTATCGCCGCGGCCTCGCTCACCTATGTCTGCATGAAGCTGGAAGGGGCGCCGGTCTCCAAGAAATTCCTGCTGATGGCCGGGCTCTTCGCCTTCAGCCTGCACATGGCTAACCGCGCGGTGGAAAAGGGCGCGGCGGTGCCGGACAAGGCGCGGCAGCTGCTGTTCGTGAAATACCGGAGGCAGTCGCGGATAGCGGCACTGGTATCAGGGACGCTGGCCATCCTGCTGTCGGCGGCGCTGGGCTGGAAGGTTTTCCTCACGGCGGCGTTCTTCTGGTCCGCCGGCATGATGTACCCGTACAAGCTGCCGCTCGGTTTCGAGAAGTTCGGCAATTTCCCGGCCTCCAAGGATATCCTGACGGCGCTGGGCTGGGCTTTCATGTGCGCCTACGCGCCGGGGCTGTGGCACGGCGGGGCGCTGCACAATTCCACGCAGTTGGCGGTGTTCTTCGCTTTCCTGCTGGTGTTCACGCGCTCGGTGCTGTTCGGCATCAGCCACGCGCACAGCGACATGATAGTGGGTAAGGAGAATTTCTACAAGGCGGCGGGGCAGCCGCTGACCTACTTCACGCTGGCGGCCATCTTCCTGGTGCTGTCGGCCATCCTGTTCACGCTGAAGGGCGCGGGCTGGCGGCCGGAGCTTGCGGCGTCGCTGCTGACGGGCATGCTGTATTATCTGGGCCTCATGCTCTTCTTCTATTTCAGCCGCATTCCCGAGCGCACTACCGCCGAGACCCTGATAGACACGCAATTCCTCATCCTCGCCGCACTCGCCTGGAAAGCTTAAGGCCTAAAAGCCGCCCCGGACCAAGGGATGTCAAAAACAGCGTCGCGCACACCGTGCGCGCGCTTCCGGCTCTCGGCCTCGGCGCTTGCGTAAGCCTCGGCCTCCGAGGCGGTTTTGCCACCCCTTGGTCCGGGGCGTCTTTACTCTAGCTCTTTTTGTAATACGCGGCGGGCGCGGAAGAGGCGGGTCTTGAAGGCGGGAACGGTGATCTTGAGCACTTTGGCGGCTTCTTCCATGGAGAGGCCCTGGATATCGGCCAGGGTGATGGCCAGGCGGAAATCCACGGACAGTTTGGACAGGGCCTTGGCCACGCTCTCGGAGAGTTCCTTCTTGCGGACCTCGTCGGCGTGGGTGAGGTCCTCTATCTCGCGCACGTCATCCAGGCTCACCAGTTTCTCGCTCTTCTTCTTGCGGAACTTCATCCAGCAGTTGTTGGCGGCTATACGGTACAGCCAGGTGCCGAAGCCGGATTTGCCCTTGAACTTGGAGATGTTCTTGAAGGCGTTGATGAAGGTTTCCTGGTACACGTCGTCGGCCTCGGACTTGAGGCCCAGGCAGACGTAATTGGCCAGGTTATATATCTTGTCCTGGTATTTTTTAACCAGGATCTCGAAGCTGGCGGTGTCCCCCGACTTCGCTTTTTCCACCAGTTCGGCGTCGGTCTTGTCCATGAACTTATTATAGCAAGCGCGGGGGCGGGTTTGCGTAAAGGACCTTCTATTAATGTAAAATATGAATCAGCATTTACCGCGCGGTTAGCTCAGCGGTAGAGCGCCTCTCTTACACAGAGGATGCCACAGGTTCAAATCCTGTACCGCGCACCAGTTTTTCTGCTTCGCAGTTCCAAAATCCTGGACCAGGGGACAAAAAACATGTCAAACGACGAAAAACGCGACGACCTTCCGCTCGAAGAAATGCAGGGGGAGGAAGAAGTCGAACTTTTGGACGAGCCCAAGGAAACGCCGCACGTCGCGGGCGTGAACCCCGAGGAGACCGAACTGAAATGGTACCGCACCGTGTACCAGGGCGACTCCATGCCGCAGCTTACCCTGCGCGCCGTCATCATGGGGGCGTTCCTCGGCGGCTTTATGTCGCTGTCCAACCTCTACATCGGCCTTAAGACCGGCTGGGGCCTGGGCGTGGCCATAACGGCCTGCATCCTCTCCTTCACCATCTGGAAGACCCTGCGTACGCTGCTGCCTTTCCTGTTCAAAACAGACATGAGCATCCTGGAGAACAACTGCATGCAGAGCACGGCCTCGGCGGCCGGCTACTCCACCGGCGGCACCATGGTCTCGGCCATTTCGGCCTACCTCATCATCACAGGGGCGCACATGAGCTGGACGGTGCTCACGCTCTGGACCATCTTCCTCGCCATGCTCGGCGTGTTCATAGCCATCCCCATGAAGCGCCAGATGATCAACATCGAGCAGCTCAAGTTCCCCAGCGGCATCGCCGCGGCGGAAACCCTCAAGAGCCTGCACGCCAAGGGCCAGGAAGCCTCCGACAAGGCCCGCGCCATGGGCCTGGCCGGCCTCTTCGGGGCCGCCATAGCGCTGCTGCGCGACAAGGGCGTGTCCCTGCGGATAAAAGACCTGTTGGATTTCAAGCTTTCCCTGCCGGGGATGCTGCCCTTCAACGGCACCATTAAGGGCCAGCCGCTCGAAAAGTGGACATTCTCCTTCGAGGTCAGCGCGCTGATGGTGGCGGCCGGCGCCATAATCGGCTGGAAGATCTCCTGGTCGCTGCTGCTCGGCGCCACCATCAACTACGGCATCCTGGCCCCCTGGGTTTCCGGCATGGGCGCCATAGACTTAAGCAAACTCGGCTACCGCGCCATAGTGCAGTGGAGCACCTGGGCGGGCGCGGCCATCATGGTGACCTCCGGCCTGTTCATGTTCGCACTGCAGTGGAAGACCGTGATGCGCGCCTTCGGCGGCGTCACCAACATATTCCACAAGCGGCCCGACACCGCCGCGGACCCGCTGGCCCACATCGAAGTCCCCGCCTCCTGGTTCCTCACCGGCACGGCCTTCGCAGGACTGGGCTGCATCATGGTGCTGCACTACGCCTTCCAGACCAGCTGGTGGATGGGCCTGGTGGCCGTGGTCCTCACCTTCTTCCTCGCCATAGTGGCGGCACGCGCCACCGGCGAAAGCGACATCACCCCGATAGGCGCCATGGGCAAGATCACCCAGCTCACCTTCGGCATGCTGGCCCCGTCCAACATGACCACCAACCTCATGACCGCCTCCGTCACGGCCGGCGCCGCCGGGTCCACCGCGGACCTGCTCACCGACCTCAAGAGCGGTTACCTGCTGGGCGCCAACCCGCGCCAGCAGTTCCTGGCGCAGTTCTTCGGCATCTTCGCCGGCACGCTCATAGTGGTGCCCGCCTTCTACATCCTGGTCCCCAACGCCGCGTCGCTGGGTTCCGACCAGTGGCCGGCCCCCTCGGCGCAGGTCTGGGCCGCCGTGGCCAAGCTCCTGTCCAACGGCATCCACTCGCTGCACCCCGCGGCGCGCAACGGCATGTTGATAGGCGGCCTGGTGGGCATCTTCATCCCGTGCCTGGAACTGCTGTTCCCCAAGCACCGCAAGTACATCCCTTCCGCCATGGGCCTGGGGCTTTCCATGGTCATACCGTTCTGGAACTCGTTGTCCATGTTCCTGGGCGGCCTGATAGCGCTGGTGCTGGAGCGCAAGGCCAAGGAGACCGCCGAGAAGTACATAATCCCGGTGAGCTCGGGCATCATAGCCGGCGAATCTCTCATGGGTGTGGCCATAGCGCTGTCGGACGCCGCCAAGACCGGCATGTTCACCGCGTTCATTACGCCGGTGAAAGCCTTCCTGCGCATCCGCTAAAGAGCCGGCACCAAAAAGAAAAAGGCCCGGGAGACCGGGCCTTTTCTTTTTCAGCGGGCGCCTGTTATTTTACCAGGTCCGTCACCAGCTTCAGCATCGCGGGGCTGAAGGTAATGGTCACGTGGTTCTCGTTGACTATGAGCTTCTTTATCGGCTCCTTGCGGGCCGGGTGGGTGAGGTCGGCGGTATGGGCGGCGCTTTCCACGAAGGCCAGGCCGTCGGAAGGGCCGTCCTTCTCGGTCTGGGGCACGTTCTCTATGTCGCTCTTGTTGCCGGCCACCACGGCCACGGCGACGTCGGCCGGCACCGGGTAGGATTTGAAGGCGTTGATGAAGTTGCCGCCTCGCGCTATGGCGTTGTCTATGCCCAGCGAGTGGCTCACGAAGCCCTGCCCGCCGTGCAGCGTGGTGTAGGAATCGGGCGAAGCGGGGCTGACCGGGAACTTGCCGCTCCAGTTATACAGCACCTGCTGCTGCATGGGAAAATTGTCGCTGTAGATGCTGAACTCGAAAGTGTCTTTCCAGACGCCGTAGGCCAGCACCTTGTCCCAGCTCATGGGGGCGTTGGCGGCCAGTTCGTCCTTCATGAAGTAGTAGTTGAACTCCGGGTGGCGGAAGGCGAAATCCTGGCCGCGGTGCGGGGTGGCCAGCGTCACCAGGTTCTCCACGTCGCCCCGGTACGGCGTCCAGCCGGAGCCGTTGAGGCGGAAATTGGAAACGTACACGCGGCCCACCAGGCCGCCGGCGCTGTGGCCCACCAGCGTCACCTTCTGTACGCCGGTGTCCTGGCGGATCAGTTCTATGGCGTCGGCCAGGTACTGCGCTTCGTAGAACAGGCTGCCGTGCTTATGCGGGAAGGTGAGGGCGAAGACCCGGTGGCCGGCCGCTTCCAGGGCCTGCAGCAGGCCGGGCTTCGAAGCGTCGCCAAGCAGTATGGAGGGGGTGGCCCAGGCGCGGTTGGCGTTGTCGGACGCGCCGTGCAGCAGGATCACTACCTTGCCCTTGTTCACCTTCCATTTGGGCCCGTAATGCAGCAGGAAGGTGGAGGTGGGCGGCAGGTTGGAACCGAAGGCGGAGATTATCTCGGGGGTCTCGTGGCGGGACTTGCTCAGGGCGCTTTCAGAGACGAAAGGCCGGGCCGTGTCCTGCCAGCACTCTATCTTTTCCCAGTACTTGGACCGGATGGACCGCACCAGCGAGAGCCCGGCGGAAGGGCGGGCTTTCTCAAGCACGGCCTCGGGAGCCTGGGGTACCGCCGGGGCCGCGGCGGAAAGCTGGGATATGGCGCCGGGCTGGCCGGCAAAAGCGGCGTTGGTCATAGATAATACCAAGACAAGTTGGAAAGCGGTAAATTTAAGCATAAAATCCTTCACGTGTTGCGCACGTGAAGATATTGTCACAATTTTGGCCCGGGTCCAATAGAGGCAAAGGACCCAGACGCCGCCTGGGCCCCCCGGCCCGAAGGCCGGGGGAGCCTGGCGGGCCGGCTCAGTAGATGAACGTCATGGCGGCCATGGAATAGCCGCCGCCGCTGGCGCACAGCACCACGCGGTCGCCCCGCTTCACCTTGCCCTGCTGCACCATGTCGTGGAACGCCATGGGCACGCAGGCGGAACCGGTATAGCCCCACTTTTCCATGATGGTGTGGGTCTTCTCCATCGGGAGGCCGAACTTCTCCATGACTTCCACGATGGTGGGCTTGCGGATCTGCGTGAAGACATAGGCCTGGGCGTCCTGCGGCTTCATACCGAGCTTCGCCATGGTCTTCTCTATGAGCGGGGGCCACTCGTCGGTGTTGAGCGTGGCCGGGAATTTTTTGGGGACCTTCACCTTGTGGCTGCGGTCGGCCAGCACTTCGGCGTCGACGGGGCGGGCGGTGCCGCCGCCGTAGATGCCCATGAAGTCCCAGTAGGAGCCGTCGGACTTCAGCGTGGAGGCCATCTTACCCTGGTTAGGGGAGTAACCCAGCACGAAGGCGCCGGCGCCGTCGCCGAACAGCGTGGAGGTCCACATGTCGTCGGGGTCCAGGTGCTTGCTCATGGCATAGGTGCCTACCACCAGGGCATGCTTGTACTCCTTGCCGTCCAGGTACTTGGTGGCCATGTCCACGGCGGTCACGAAGCCGGCGCAGGCGCAGTTCACGTCGAAAGCGCCCTTGCTCTTGATGCCCAGCTCGTGGCCCACCTGGGCCGCCGTGGCGGGCGACAGCTGCGACGGGGTATCGGTGGAGATGATCAGCAGGTCTATGTCCTCGGCCTTCAGGCCGGCGTTCGCCAGGGCCTCGCGGCCGGCGTTTATGGCCAGCGTGGCGGAAGATTCTTCCTTGGAAGAATAGTAGCGCGCGCCATGGCCTATGCGGTCCATCACCTTCACCAGCTGCTCGTCCTTGAACTTGTCGAAGAAGTACTGATTGGTTACCAGGTTCTTGGGGAGATACATCCCCGTTCCCATTATTTTGAACATTTTAGTCTCCTCACCTTTTTTATTTTATTCCCTCAAAAACGGCTTTCAGCAGCTCGTCCTCGCTCATGCCGCGGAAGCCGCCCCACAGCACGCGCTTCATGCCCAGCATGTGGCCTATGCCCATCAGGGCCAGGGCCAGCAGTTCGTTGTTCTCTATGCTGAAATCGCCTGGCCGGGAAGCCTTGCGGATCTGCTCGGCGTAATTGCGCAGGATGTAGCCGTAGTAAGCGTCGGCCAGCTTCTGGTCCGTGAACTCGGCCTCTCGCATGATGCGGTAGCCGTACGGATGTTCGCGGATGAAGTCGAACAGCGCCCGGAAAGCCAGCGCCTCGGTCTCCACGCGGCTGCCGGAGCCGGCGGAGTAGGCCGCGGCCTTCTTCACCAGGCTGTCGCGCAGGCGGGTCACCACTTTCTCCAGGGCGTCCTGCTTTGAGTCGAAGAACAGGTAGAAAGTACCGGCGGCGAAGCCGGCCTTCCTGGCTATTTCGGAAACGCGCGCGCCGTTGTAGCCGCAGCGCCCGAACACTTCCTCGGCGGCGGCGAGCATGGTGGCCTTGTTGTCTCCGGGAGCCGGCCGCGCCTGGGAAGGCCCGGACAGCGCCGGCTGCCACCAGGGGAAGGTCTTGCGGCTGATGCCGCGCGCGCAGAGCGCCGCCGCGGCCTCCGAAGCCCCCGCCGGAACGGCGCCCTTCTCCCATACCATGAACTTCACGGCGTAGAAGTAGAGCGTGCCCAGCAGCGACCACGCGTGCGCCGAAGCCCGCTGCCCCTTGGAGAAGCGGCCCAGGCGGCCAGAGATCACCTCGGACAGGGGACCGTAGAAATCGCGGGCCAGGGCTTCGTTGGAAGCCTCGGCCTCGCGCATGGCGCGGAACGCGTCGAAGCGCCCGGCCACGGCCGCGAAGAAAGCCCGCGCTATCCCGTAGGCCTCGGCCTCCGGGTTCTTCTGCTGCGGCAGTTCGGAGATGGCCCGCACCAGGTCGTCGCGCAGCTCGCGCACCACCGCCTCAATGATCTCGTCCTTGGAAGCGAAGTAGCGGTAAAATCCGCCTACGGCGAGCCCCGCCGCGGCGCAGATATCGGCCACCCCCGAGGCGGCGCAGCCCTTGCGGGCGAACACCGCCCCGGACGCCTCTAACAGGCGCTCGCGGGTCTTGAGACCTTTGGGGGTTGCCGGGGAGGCCATTAGATGACCAGGCCGCCGTCCACGGAGATCACCTGGCCGGTCACGAAGGCCGACTCCTCGTTAGCGAGGAAGTAGTAGGCGTTGGCGATGTCCTCGGGCTTACCAAGGCGCTTGAGCGGGGTCTTCTCGGAGATGGCGGTGAGGATCTTCTCCGGCACGGTGCCGAGCATCTCGGTCATGGTGTAGCCGGGGGCGACCGCGTTCACGCGGATACCGTCGCGGCCCATTTCCTTGGCCCAGGTCTTGGTGAGGCCGATGATGCCGAACTT
>Ga0074197_1002498_pt1 | contig 12687 bp, 11 predicted proteins | sample EPASupsiteSAE305_FD_64526 | JGI IMG/M metagenome (GOLD analysis project Ga0074197, IMG submission 64526) | Bioremediated contaminated groundwater microbial communities from EPA Superfund site, New Mexico - SAE3-05 reassembly with SPADES | ecosystem: Environmental > Aquatic > Deep subsurface >...
ATACCGGTTGTTGCAAGAATCAAAAGCAAACTTGAATCAGACCCCGAACATGCATGAGAGGTAAAAGGTTCCACTCCGACATATTTATTTCTGGCTATACAAAGATTATTAAATCCGACTCCAAATACTGGGAATTTTTTAAACACCTCAACTGTCTCTTTATAATTGTCCAGCCTGGCAATGATACTAAACGAACGCGTCAGCTCTATACTGTGGTTTTTTGCGGTCGGCAAGAGTAAAGCAAAAATCAAAAAAGTAACCGCCAAAACCATCATTTTTCTAAACTTCTTTTCCGCAAAAGCAATAACAAAGATGCCCCCTAAAAATGCCAGATAGCTGGCTCTTGAATAGGTAAATGCCAGAGACACCAAAAGGAATACTGTAATTAATAAATACTTTTTTTCTCTACTATCAATGAATCGATTGATAGATAGCAACAATCCGAAAACTATAATCAGGCCCAAAAATGTGGGATCCAGGAAAGTACCCACCAGGCGGAACAGGTGCATATCCCAACCATAAACAAAAAACGGTTTGATATCCGGAAAAGCAAAAAGTTGAATCCAACCAAAAACTGCCGAAATAACCGAGATCGTCAAAAGACTGTTTGAAAGTAAATGACCGTTGGTAGAGCTTTTTTTAGCAAAATTCCAAACATAATTTAAAAAGAGTGCATAGGCGGCAATGCGGATCAGATAAAATAAGCCATATAAAACTTCATACTTAAAAATGAATACCGATAAAATGAATGAGAAACCAGCGGCTACCAAAAAATATTTAAGGTATTTGTAAACTTTTGGTTTTTCTTTTTCAAATAAAATTGAATAAAGCGCTCCTAGTCCAACCACAACGTCGATAGGCTGAAGAGGTGTGTTTAGATTGCCAATATTAAAACTTAACCTGATGATTTGTCCGAAAGGAAAAAGGACCAAAAACAAAAAAAGAAATGTGCTTTGCAGTGAAAATAAACTATCTAATTTGATTTTCTTTGTAATTCCCATTGTTTTGCCCATCCCAAAAACGAATGAAACGATTGTAACATACTGAAAAAAAAGCCCCGTCCTTGAAATAAATTTTGAATAAACTTTGCTTTAGGATAGAAAATTATTTTTAAAATATCGGATCTTTTTCCTTCACGCATATTTTCTTTTGCGTGTATATCGGAATACCGATTTATTTTTTCAATATACTCATGTAGGTTATCGGCAGTGTGGTGAATAATATAATTTTTAAGACAGCCTGTTTTACCTTTTATATTCCAAGTTTCGTGAACTCTCCTTTCCCATTTCCCCGAGTTTCTCCTACCCAATCTTAAAACCAGATCTTCCCCGATTTCCCTGCCCAAAAATATAATTTTCCTTTTTATAAAAAATCCGGAATAATCCGATGCATCCAAATCTAATATTTCTTTCATCAGCTCCTTTGATAATTTCTCATCCGAATCTAAAAATAAAACCCAATCAGATTTTGATTTTCCCAAAAGAATATTCCGTTCTTTCGCAAAATCGGTAATATTTTCTTTATTTAAAGTTAATGTCTGAAAATTTTTCATTTGGTTCTAAAAACATAAACGTTGCTTTCCGAAAAGATTAGGCTTCCCAAAAGTCTATCGTAGTTGTCAATCCCCTCGGCAATTATGTATCTATTTTCGACATTATCATCAACTTTTGCGCCGCGCACCGTCAAAAGATAAATATAATTGTTTGCAAAGTCATTCTCAAACTGATCATCCACCCCAATTCTGGCCAAAGAAAAACTTGATCCTCCGGAATTATTGATAATGGCATCGGTAATTTTTAGTTGAGTGGAGTATGGGACAAAATTTATTTTGCGGTCTGAAAGCCTCCCATCCAGGAAAAACCAATTTGTTCTTATAAGCCCGAGGATTCCGATTATTCCCAGAACCAAAGTCGTCCCGATTAATAAAAACTTTTTCTTAAACAATTTATCGATGGTATAAGCTGCCAAAATCATGGGAATCGGATAAATCACCAAATAATAATGCTGTGGAGGGTTGCCGTGAACAAAAAGACCTAAGTAAGAAACCACTAAACTTATTATAAGCAGGAAAAAAGGCATTTCTTTTCTTTTACTTTTAAAATACTTCTTAAACAAAAAGACCAAACCTCCAATAATTAAGATAAACAATATTGTAGATAAAACACCCGTGTAACCTACAAAAGAGTCGGTAAAAAATTTATATATCGAGAGGAAATTTTGAGACAGGATGGTTGAGTCAATCGTATTTTTATTGTACAAACCAAAAAAACCCAAGACCCGATAGGGCACCCAGCTTAAAAGTTTGATTGTTATGTCAAATTTATTCGAAATTTCATAAATCAGGAAAGCTATGTTGGGAATCAAAAAGCCCAGTAGGGAATATAAAATATATTTCAATCTTGGCCTGACCTTGTAGAAAATAAAACTAACGATGGCTGCCGGAATTAAAAGCACCGGGCTTGGGAAAAAACTCATGGAAAAACCTAAGACAAGACCAAGTTTAAATAAACTCTTTCCCCTGTCATTAATTGAATTGTTCAAGTACAAGAGATACGGCAAAAATAAAATTGCGGCAACCAAATTATATCGGGAGTTTCTAGTTTGCATTATCCAGGATGGAGATGTGGCAATCAAAAATGATGAAATGAGAGCGATATTTTTATTAAACAATTTTTTAACCACCAGATAGGAAACCAAAACTGACAGCGATCCTACAATACCCCAAAAAACATTAATGGCAATGGGGTTATAATTCCAGATCAGTAGAAGCGGTATATAAATCCAATATGCAATCGGTGAAATAAAAAGCCATTCGTGTGAGGTTCTGGGACCTATCAGAAAGGTTCTACTGCCATGAATAATATTCCAAATATTCATATAATCCGTTCCCATTTCCCCGTTAAATATGAAGTTTGGCAGAAACCTATAAAATCGCAAAAATAATCCGAGAGCAAATACGCCTAGAAGTAACAAATTATATTTTGAAAATTTTTTATTGAAAATCATCATACAGCTTGGTTCCTGGATAATAGGTTCTTTACGCGGCTAGCAATTTGAGCTTTAAGTAATACTTGATAGTAAAGAGGTGCAATTTTATTCATGGTAAAATGTTGACTAAACCTTTTCTTACCATTTTCTCCAAGTTTTTTAGCCAAACTGGGGTTTGAAAATATACGAATAATGGCCTCTGAAAGATCGTTTACATTTCCTTTCTCTACCATTATTGAGCAGTCTGAATTAACTATTTCCGAATAGGGTCCAGAGTTGAAGCATACTATTGGTTTTCCCAAAGACATTGCCTCGAGTAGAACTAGACCAAAACCTTCAAGAGGCCAAACTGACGGAAAAACGCCAAGTGAGAAACTTGACACCTCTTTCTCGAGATTTTCTACCATACCCAAAAATGTGACAGAATTACTTAATTTTAATTTGCTAATCAATTTTTGCAGTTGATGTTGAAAACTTCCATCGCCTATAAAATAAAGTCGAGCCTTGGGAAATTTCCGCAAAACCTTAGGCCACGCCATGATTAATAAATCTTGTCCCTTTCCTTGCTCCATCCGCGAAACACAATATACCGTTAGATCTTTAGGTATAGATGAGCTGGGTTTAAGCGGATTTATACCACAAGGTACGAGTTTAGTTTTAGCGGTTGATAAACCCGATATATTTAAATTATTAATTTTAGTGTTTTGGCTTGGCTCGATTACAAAATCGGGAAGTTTACTGACTAACCGATACAAGAATTTTGGGAACCCAAAAAATTTAGAAAATATTTCCTGAAGCGGACCGAATTCGACCCAGACAATGGGAATATTAAAAAATTTTGCCCATGGGGTAACTAATATTTTTTCTATAAAACCAGTCAGGAGTATTGTACCCGAATCGCGATTTTTGTAAGTTATATAAGCGTAATAGAAAACTGCAAACGGAAACAGTATCAAACCTTTAATTAGACCCTTCCAGTCCCCAATCACATCAACCACAATTGGAATCTTGACTGATTTGATGCCAAGGTTTTTGAAACTTTTATTAAAAGGTGAAAAAGTCGTCAATGCCTTGACAGATATTTTGTGTTTTTGAAACCAAGCCAAAAGTTGGGTATTAAAATTTTCTGCGCCTCCCATACCCAACGTTTGATTGATAAAAACCACACCTTTCAATTTTGGTAAGGTACCTTTTATAAACTTAAAAACATAATTGGTATCAACCGTAGAATGCTTTAATGTAACAAAACCGGAAATTGTTGCCAATTCTATGAAGGAGCTTAAGGTATGTCCGGACTTGTGTGATCCCCAAACCCCAGATTCCGAGGTGTCACCAAACAAAAAGAGGTTACGGGTAGCGACATCTTTTGAAAATCTTTTCCAAATCTCTTCATTGTTTGGTATGCGGACATCGAGCTCTCCACCATCAACTAAAAGACGAAATATTTCTGAAAATAATAAGGACTGTTGCTCGATGGTTAAATGTTCAAAAATATCTTGTGCAATTATTTTTGTTATAGAAGCGGACGGAAAAGGAAAGGGTTTAGTTATATCGTGAACTAGGTCTGCTCCAACATCGTTACGTATATCTATATTTATATAGCCTTTTTTATAATCCAAACCACAACCAAGATTTAATTTTTTCATTAATTCGAGTTTTTATTCCACCTGGGCATCTTTTTTAAAAAAGTAAGTGGATTATTACGCTTTTTCCATTTTGATTTAAGCTGACCAACACTACTTAAATATCTTACAGGGTTGCCTGCATAAACTGAGTTCTTTTTTAATACACCCTTTACCAGCGACCCCGCGCCGACAATTGTTCCTTCTCCTATATCTGTTCCGGGCAAAATTATAGATCCCGATCCTATATAAACATTTTTACCAATCACAACTTTACCGTATAAAACATCGAAATTGTCAATGTTATTTAGCGATGAGTCGTGAAGAATAATTTTACTAAATGCAGAAAGAACAGATCCGTCACCGATTTTCAAAAGTTTTGCATTCTCTAATTCGACATAAACACTTTCGCCAAAAAAAACATTCTTTCCAATCTGCGCACCGCTTTTCCTCAGACGGTATGAGGGGAACAATTTAAAAAAAACTTTGAGATATAAACGCTTAAACATTTTCGCCTATTATACCTTATGCACTCTAAGTGTTTTACGTATGAAGTATGCGATAAATGGGATAGATATCAAAGTCCCTATAATTGCCGAAATTCCAGCACCTATTATTCCATACATGTTCGTAAGTGGAATTACTGTGAGCCATAGGCCAAAAGCACTAATAATTGCGATAATGGCCGTATATTTTTGCTTTTCTTTTGCTATCAAAAGGGAACCTGTAGAACTGGCTACACCACGAACTACTCCAAGTACCGAAAGAAGCTTCACGACTGGAATTGCAGTTTCCCAACCATTGCCAAAAAGAATTTGGACAATAGGTTCCGCAAAAATAAATATAAATAATCCTGCCAGACCCATTAATATAAAATTAACCAGAGTATTTTTAAAAAATGCCGATTTCAACCTTGCTGTTTCACCGGAAATTTTAGAGAAGACCGGAAATGTCACACTGTAAAAAATATTACCAACTTCAGTTAAAGGAGCTGTTGAAATTTTATAAGCATTTTGATAAATTCCTAAAGGTGCTACTCCCAGAATCTTACCGACGATCATGTTGTCGCTCTGCGTATATAAATAGTCAAAAATTCCGTAAATAGTAACCCACTTACCCCTATCTATCACCCTTTTTGTTTTAACCGAGTCAAAAACAAACCTTGGAAAAGGCCTCGCTACAAAAAATGTATAGACCACCTCAAATATCGCCCCTACAAGGAGTCCCCAAATCATGCCGTAAACAGATTTTGAAAGAACAACCCCAAACACTGAAACTATTGATTCGACTGTAAAAATCGAAATCCTATACAAAAATTGATTATTAAACTGCAATTCCTTTTGGAACTTTACAATTGATGGGTTGATTAACCCCCTAATTAAAGGGACTAAAGCGGCAATATAAAGAAGATTTTTTGAATCGGGGGAGTTAAAAAATTCTGAAATTGGCCCTGCTGTCACAAAGATGAGAAGTGAAATTAAAAGACCTCGTACAATAGAAACCACCCAGGCGGTATTAATATATTTATCAATGTCGTCTTTTTCCTGAATCAAAAAAATATTTATTCCTGTCTCCGTAATCGTTTCCAAAAAACCCAAAACTATTGTGACTACTCCAAAGACCCCCAGACTAAATGGTGTCAAAACATGTGCAATGATAGCAATTCTAAATATTCCAATTGCACGGTATAACACCCTAAATGTAGTCATCCAGCCAACTCCTTTTAGAGCATCCTTAAAATAGCCCATCACTTGTTAAGTATACCTGAAGTAAACCCTCCAATCACGGCTATATCTGAAGTTATTTGAAGAACTGGTCCCCAAAGAGAAACTTTCCAATCCCCAAACTCCAGAAAAACTTTTTTGAATGACCAAAATAAATAAGCAAATAAACAAATTACAAAAACGGTGAAGAAAATAGGAGTTTCGGACGATAGAACTATTAATAACATCCCAACAAGGTATCTAAAAAAGACAGATAAAGCTTTGATATTGTGCGACGTAATACCTTTTTCCGGGAAGATCCAAATTTTTGATTTTACATCCCCCTTTGCATAGGCAAATATTTTCCAAAAAAAGTCTTTTAAAGTTTTAGGCATCCCCCACTCCACTATTGCAGATTTCACGCGTGAAATTCTTGCACCGAAATTTATGAGTTTGTAATTAAAGGCAGTATCCTCGGCTGTACCCTCTATTCCCTCTGGAAATCCGCCAATATCGACCCATATTTTTCTTGTGAAAGCAACAGATCTTGTTGAAGGCAAAAAGTTGTGATTGAATTTTCTGGGAGTTATACCAAGAAAAATCGATTCTGCTTTTTGCAGAGAAGTTTTGCCGGACATTTTATAAAAACCAGCCACAATATCGATAGTTTCTGTGTTAAAAGGCTCTGAAATATTTTTTATCCAGTCTCTATTCGCAATACAACCCCCATCGGTCATGGCTACGACTTTATTTTTGGCTAGTTCAACACTTAAATTTCTTCCGCGTGCCCTGGAACATTTTTCTGAAATAGATTTTATATATGAATATTTCTTTTGATAATGGCGGATTATTTCAAGTGTCTTGTCAGTAGAACCCCCGTCAACAATAATAATTTCGTCTACTTTTTTTCTTTGGTTAACCAAAGAATCAAGAAGCCTCGAAATCATTCTTTCTTCATTAAGTACGGTTATACAAATCGAGATATTCATTTGCCAATTTATTCCAGGTCTGTTTTTTTGCCCAAGTTTTTACATTTTTCTTAACAAAAGGTGACATTTTCCAATAGTCTTCTTTTACTTTATTGTTCCAAAATAATTTTAACTCACAATTTGCAGCCAATGCTTCCAGTGCTGCTAAATAACCACCAGGAACACAGTACTTGGCTCTTTTGTAAAAAGGAATAGGATCCACAAAACCATGAACAACACCATAGTTTTCGCACACTTTTCTAAGTTTTCCATCTCCACAAAAGTCTACCTCATAGTCACGGTGCACATTTAACCAGTCTATAAATTTAAGTAGTCCCGTATTTTCCTCAAGTCTCCCTACATAAACAATTTTCTTATCATCTTTAGCTAGTCTTAGATTCAATTTGCTGGCGGCGCCATAAATAATCAAGCTAAAATCAATGTTCAAATATTTCTCCAAAAACTTTCCTACTCCAACCGAGCCGGTAGATAATTTTACCGCCAGACGTTTCTGCCAAAGAGACGTTTTGGATAAAGGATTATCCCATTCAAATCCGTGAACTGTAGTGAACACTTTTTTATGAGGATAAAGAATACGAAAAGGTAAATACCAAATAAAAACATCGTGACAATGAACTATGTCAGCATTTTCAATAAACTTTATATTCTTAAGAAACCAATACCATATATATACAATACCCAAGAATTTTGCTCGGGGATATTTTATATTATCCTCACTAATTAGGGTTATTTTATGTCCTTTCTTTTTTAAAATTCTACTAACTTCTCGAATATGTTTCTCAACACCTCCTGTTTTTGGCCAAGCTCGCCTTGTTAAAAAAAGTATTTTCATTTCTTCTTACAGTATATTATCAACAAATTTGGCTTCCTTAATGGAGAAACTAATTTTACAATGCAACTCTTTAACCAATAAAGGTTGCGGAATGCATACAGAAAATCATGCCCTAGGGTCTTAAAACCTGAGGATGATAATTCTGCTGAAATAATTTTTAAAGTATATTCTCGCAAATGCATATTGTAATTTTCTCCCCTTTTATCAAGCTCTTTAAGATTTTCATTTAAAGGAACAGAAGTCACTAAATGACCACCTTTTTTCATTACTCGATTTATTTCATTCAATGCTGCCAAGGATTCTTCTTTATAAATATGCTCTAAAACATCTAAAATTGTCACGGTATCAAAAAAGGATTTTTTAAAAGGTAAATTAAAAATATCTGCGACAAAAAAATTACGACCGAATTGCTTTTTAGCATTTAAAACAGCTTTTGAAGAGATATCAGTTCCAAAAAGCTCAATATTCAAATTGGCATTTATTATCAAATTTTCTAAATTACCCGCCCCCAAACCCACATCTAGAAATTTACCTTTATGGGTTTTTATATATTTAAAAACCTTACTGATTTTATCGATATATATTGGGCTTCGGAGAAGCATTTGATTTTCGTTAAATAACTTTTTATTCCACAATTTTGAAGTATTTGGATTTCTAAAGCCTCTGTGCATAAACGAAGTTTAGCACAGCCTCAAATAAATAACATTTTATTCAAAAGTTTCCGACGTGAGTTGTAAAGGTTTGGATTTACCAGTACAGAAAATCATAATTCTTCGAAAGTGATAATATAAATTAATGTCCAAAAAGAAGGTTGGATGGAAAAAGGTTGTTGCTGTTAGTGTCATAACTACCTCATTGGGACTCGGTTTTTGGGCTTCAAAAGCTTTCTACACTATTAAAGAAGTTGTCGATGGCGATACTTTTGTTACCAATGAAAATCGTTATGTGAGACTTGATAGCGTAAACGCACCCGAACTTGAATTCTGCCTGGGTAAAGAAGCCAAAGAAGAAATGAAAAAATTGGTTTTGAACAAAAAGGTTTTCCTTAAAGTAACATACGTTGATGATCGCAACCGCTTAGTAGCTTCTGTGTACACGATGAATGGAAATGTAGGCGAAAAGATGCTGGTAAAAGGGCTTGCCACATTTAAAGATAAAGGAACCCAACAGGGAACTAACCTATCCAAAATCGAAAGCGCCGCAAGGAAGGCCATGATAGGTATTTATTCACCTATGTGCACACAAACTGAAAATCCTGGTAATTCCAAGTGCAACATCAAGGGAAATGTTGTCGAAGACGGAATGTTCTATCATCATCCAGGTTGTCAGTCATATGCAACCACACTTGTCCAACTATATTTGGGGGACAAATGGTTTTGTACCGAATCGGAAGCTATACGTGCGGGCTTTATCAAAGCTGATAACTGTCCCTAGTTATAAATCGTTATCTTCCCTTTCATCCCCACCAGTATATCCTTTGGGGAGGGAATGTTGGCTTTCACTATAAATTTCTTTCCGTCTGAAAAAACTGGGGAGGTCTCACTTTCAATTTCGCCTTTCATTCCATCAATTTTTATTTTGCATTTCTTTGATTCCATAAAATTAAAAACCTCTTTTTGTATTATTTCAAATTCAAAAAAATACGAGCCTGTATCAATAATTTTTACGGATCCGCTGGCGGGAGTAATGTAAAGCCCTGGAACTATTCCGTTGTCATCAAAAACAATTCCGTCAACGGGAGAAAATAAGTTTACCTGATCAAGTTTTGCCTTTGAAAGTTCTACTTGTTTTACACTGGCGTTAAGCGCAGCCTGTTTTTCGGCTTTTGTATATTTATTGTCATCTTGTGGATCAGGATATTTTTTAGTAAATCCATCCCAGTCCGCTCTTACTTTTTCATAATCTGCCAGCTGTTGATCTAATTCGGTTTGAAGAATCTTCCGGTCAAGTGAGGCAAGTAAATCCTGTTTTTTAACATTGTCACCAGTATGTTTAGATACATTTGAGATTTTCCCACTAAGCGCAAATCTTATTTCTATGACTCGGGCTTTAATTTCTCCTTCAATCTCCTCTGGCATCGATTTATAGTATCACAATAACTAAATTAAGAAAAATAGTCGAAGTTTATCATTTGTTTAGTGGTGTTGTATTCTACTGGGTGTCTGGGATGACATTAAAATCTTTTATATGGAAAGTAAATATTCTTAAATACTTAAAATAATTTAGCTCGATACGGTCGAGTCACAAAACTTTCCTAAAAAATCAACGCCTCGAAAATGATAATATTAAAAATACCAATCCTCAGAAAGCCCTCTTGATTAACAACTATAGCAATGTACTCGACGCCTTATAAATATATATTGACAGTCGGGTTCTAATAGTATAAAAAGGTCGTGGCATGTGGTTTAATAGGCTTTTGGGAGTTACAGTGGTCTTCTTGCTGTCCTTGTTGTTTTTTACCCCTGCAAAGGCCGAAAGTATTGTCTGGTCCAACTCTAACTTTACAGATTGCTCTGGCCAAGGTGGTACTAATTCTGATTGGAGTAATGTATGTTTTGATCAGAATGGAAATTTTAATGACTCAGGCACTATTGTTAACCACTATTATAGCAATTTCACCGATTATAAGGTTGCAGTTATACCTGGGCACACATATGTTTATCAAGATTCAGTTGATAATTTTTCAAATACGGGCACAGACATCGTCGTTAGGCAGATCTTCAACGAACCTGGGCTTAACTCTTTTGCAGAAGGTACATATACCGGAAGTAACTGGGCTTATATGAACACTGGTGCTCAATTCACTGATACTTTTCTAGCCACTTCTGATTATGTTTATATAGTATATTGGGCCGGTTGTAACAACTCGACTGGGTGTCATGTAAGTCATGCTTCTCTAACTGACCTGGGGGATTTAACACCGTCACCAGGTTGGATTTCTTTAACTCCCTTTTTGCAAGGCTTAGCAAGCCATTGGTCATTCGCATACAATAATAAACTTTATATTCTTGGCGGTGGAAATTTGGTGTCTCCCCAAGTCAGCGCTTTTGCTGGAATAAACACGGATGGAACTATTTCCACTTGGCAAAATACACTCTCAATGCTTCCCAGTATATACTGGATAACTGGGGTTCAAGACGATAACTATATTTATGTTTTAGGTGGCGCACACATACCTGATTATAATAATGTTAACAGTGTTCTCTTAGCTAAAATTGAGGATAATGGTGATATTATAAACTGGCAAGAACTTACACCCTTGCCTCAATATCTTTCGCAAGGTTCTTCGGTAATTATGGGGAATAAAATTTACTATGCAGGTGGAGATTCAAATAGTCACGATCTTTTGTCCTCCAAAACTAAGGAAATTTATATGACAGAAATTAATCCATACGACCATACAATCGGACAATGGTCTTTAGTAGGATACCTTCCAGAAAAAATGTATGGATTTGGCATGCTTGAGATAAACAGTTACCTCTACGTCTTTGGCGGTTATAGAGAAGGAGGTGTCAGTCCAAAGGTCCAACGCGCTCCAATCGACCCAAATAGTGGAACTATCGGGGTGTGGCAAGATTTAAATTATTTTCCAAAACCCATAGGAAGGCCTGGTTTTGCACATATCGGAAATATGATAGTTAGTGCGGGTGGGCATGATGGTACCTTATTATTAACAGATCTATATTACGCTTTCGTAAACCCTGACGGAACCATATCTCAATGGGTAGCCAGCTCGGATACTCTTCCAGATCATAATTGTTGCTCTCAGCTTACCCCGACGGAAACAAGATTTTATCTTTCTGGTGGACATGATGGTATACATTATTTCAACGGTGTTTACATGACAGACATAAATACAATTTTAGGGTTGCCATCATATACATTTCTTGGCTTCAATAAACCAGTGGATAACCAGCCCATCATAAATAGCGTCAAAGCTGGAAGGACTATACCAATAAAATGGTCGCTCAAAGACAAAGAAGGAAATTATATTAGCAGTCTGGACAGTACTACAAATTTTGGCTATAGTGGACCTGTTGCATGTGGTGGCACCGCCGTTACAGTTGAAGAATATACAAACACAAGTGACACAACTCTAAAATATGATCCTGATTCAAATCAGTTTATATTAAACTCTAAAACCGACAGTGCTTGGACAGGTTCCTGTAGAACATTTACACTTAACCTTAATGATGGAACAACTCACCAGATAACTTTCCAGTTCACAAATTAATCCACTGTATATAGTAACGCGCAATCCTTGAAACTTCGACGGAGCCCCGTAGGGCTTCGCCCTAAGGAACCAAACACTTAACTTCTTAACTTTTTACCCAATTCCTAAAGTTTTTATAAAGGCGTGGGAGCTCAATAAAAATCACGATTCCTAAAATTGTTATATATGCCAAAATTGCAAAAGTGAAAAATGGTTGAGATCTAAAATCGCTTCCAAGTAAAAAGCCATGAGCACCCACCAACAAGAAGACCAGATAATTCAAGACATGGAATTTTCTCCAATTGGCTTTAAGCCATGGGGTTGTCTTTCTGAAAAGAGC
>Ga0074197_1002501_pt1 | contig 12675 bp, 10 predicted proteins | sample EPASupsiteSAE305_FD_64526 | JGI IMG/M metagenome (GOLD analysis project Ga0074197, IMG submission 64526) | Bioremediated contaminated groundwater microbial communities from EPA Superfund site, New Mexico - SAE3-05 reassembly with SPADES | ecosystem: Environmental > Aquatic > Deep subsurface >...
CCCAAACCCATCGAAGCGCCCGCATAAGCCTGGTTGCCGAAGTGGCGCGCGCCTATCTCACCTGGCTTGCCGATCGGGAACTCCTGGCCATTACCGAGGAGACCCGCAAAAACGAAGAAGAATCCTTTCAACTCATCGAGCAACGCGCCACCGAGGGAATCGCCACCCAGCTGGATCTGGCCCAGGCGCGCACCAGCCTGGAGACCGCCAAGGCCAACCTGGCCCTGTACCGGCGTCAGGTTGCCCAGGACCGCAACAGCCTGACCCTGCTCGCCGGCGCCACCCTGCCGGAGACCCTGCTCCAAGAGGCCAAACCGCTGAGCGGCCGGGTGGCTCTTGCCCATCTGCCGTCGCAGCTCCCGTCGCAGGTGCTGCTGCAACGGCCGGATATTCGAGCCGCTGAGCATGAATTGCAGGGGGCCCATGCCAATATCGGCGCGGCGCGAGCCGCTTTTTTCCCCACCCTCAGCCTGACCGCCGATGCGGGCTCGATCAGCGGCGATCTTTCCGATCTCTTTGGCGCCGGCACCGGTTCCTGGCTCTTTTCACCGGCCATCAACCTGCCGCTCTTTACCGCCGGTAAGCTGCAGGCCGAGCTCGATGTCGCCAAGATCCGCAAGGAAATTTCGGTCGCCCGTTACGAAAAGGCGATTCAGGTCGCCTTCCGCGAAGCCGCCGATGCCCTGGAAGCCAGCGACACCTACCGGGAGCAATTGGTTGCCCAAACCGCCAATCTGGAGGCTAATCAGCAATATTACCTCCTCGCCAGGGACCGCTACCAGCAGGGCGTGGACAGTTTTCTCACCCTGCTCGATGCCCAGCGCTCCCTCTACAATGCCCGTCAGAGCTGCCTGACCCTGCAGCTGGCCCAGCTGGTCAATCAGGTCAATCTCTACAAGGCGCTCGGCGGCGGCTGGAAGGAGCGAACCTGATGGCCCGAAAGACGAAGGAAGACGCGCAGGCGACCCGCAGCGCCATTCTCGATGCCGCGGTGCGGGTATTTTCGATCCGGGGGGTTTCACGCGCCTCGCTGGCGGATATCGCCAAGGAGGCGGGCGTGACCCGGGGCGCGATCTATTGGCATTTCGCCAACAAGGTGGATCTGCTCAATGCCCTCTGGGAGCAGGTGCGCCTGCCGTTTGAACCCTTTGCCCAGGCGAGCGAAAACCCGGATGAGCCCGACCCGCTCGGCAAGATGAAGGAACTGTTTATTTATATTTTTTCGAGTTTGGCCGATGATCCCCGCAAGCAGCAGCTTTTTCGAATTCTCCTCAATAAATGTGAGGCGGTCGAAGATACCGGCACCATCCACTTGCGTCAGCTCGATAATCATATCGAGAATCTGGCCCGGGTTGAAATCGTTCTGCGCAACGCCGTCGCCAAAGGGCAGCTGCCGGAGAACCTCGATCTCCGTCTGGGATCGATCTTTCTGATTTCCTGTATCGATGGTATGCTCGCCAACTGGCTGATGCTGCCGGGGCTCTTCGATATCAATCAAGAGGTGCCGATTCTGGTGGAAGGATGCCTGCGGACGCTGCGGTCCGGATTGATCCGGCAGGACGGCTGATCGCGCGGGATTGATCTAAATGACGCAAATGAACGGATTGGCACCTGCAGACTGACAGGCTTCACCGGCAACGGCCATATCCAGGCGATCATCAACACCGAGGTGGCGGAGTTTGTGCAGCATTATCGAGGGGGGAGCCGAACAGCGGTGGATCTCAATCTCCGGGCGCGGTTCAATCCTTCCTTGACCCAGGCCTGGTTTGGATCGGTGATGGAGGTGATCAACAATGTCACCATGCTCGCCATCGTGCTCACCGGCGCCTCTCTGATCCGTGAGCGGGAGCACGGCACGGTCGAACACCTCCTGGTCATGCCGGTAACGCCCTTTGAGATCATGATGAGCAAGGTCTGGTCCATGGGGCTTGTGGTTCTGGTCGCCTGCGCACTTTCCCTGGTTTTTATGGTGCAGGGTTTCTTGAGAGTACGCATTGAGGGGTCGCTACTCCTGTTTTTTTGCGGGGCTGTTCTCCATCTTTTTGCCACGACCTCCTTGGGCATTTTCATGGCCACGCTGGTGCGTTCCATGCCCCAGTTCGGATTGCTGCTGATGCTGGTGCTGCTGCCCTTGGAGATGCTTTCCGGCGGAGTCACGCCCCGGGAAAGCATGCCGGTGTTTGTCCAGGCCGTGATGCAGGCTGCGCCGACCACCCATTTCGTCGCCCTGGCCCAGGCGATTTTGTACCGGAGCGCGGGGGGTGAAGTCGTCTGGCCCCAGTTCCTCGCCCTGATCGTGATCGGTGCGCTCCTGTTTGTGCTGGCCCTTTCTCGCTTTCGCAAGACCATTTCCATGATGGCCTGATTGTTTTAGGCGCTCAACCGTTGGCTGCCGTTCCAGGGAAAAGGTCACGGGGTGATCGCTTCACCAGAAGAACATTGGAGCGTTGCCGGGAAAATCTCATTTCCTTTCCCCCCTCAAATGCGATACACTCCTTTGCAGGGAACAGTATTCCTCGGGAAGGGGCGGGCATCGAGCTGCAATTTCAGGGTCCAGCCTTCCCCGGCTCAACTCGTTATTCCGGGGCTACCCAGACAGGAGCAGAGACTATGACATTCAGCAATGATACGGTGACACCACGTTTGACCGTCCGCCAGGGGTACTCAACCCACACCGATGCCAACGAGGCGGTGCGGGAGCTGGCAGCGCAAATCGAACAGCCGCGGAGCAAACTGTGCGTGGCCTTTTTCTCCGATGAATACGATCGGCAAGAGCTCAGCCGTGCCTTGCAGGAAAACCTGCCGGGGCCGGTGATAGGCTGTACCACCGCCGGACAACTGTCATCCCTCGGTTTTCAACGCGGCGGCATCAGCGGCATCTCTTTTGCCAGCGACCAGCTGATTGCCGTGCCCTACCTCATCCAGCCGCTAGCCACTCTGGTTGAACAGGTGGAGAAAATCGCCGCCGATGTCCAGGAAAGGCTCAATCTCTCCGGAATGCGGGCCTTCGGTCTGCTGCTGGTGGACGGATTGTCGACCCAGGAGGAGCTGCTGACCTCCTCCCTGTACAGGGCTCTGGGTGATGTCCCGATCATGGGCGGTTCCGCCGGCGACATGCTGAAATTCCAGCAGACCTTTGTCTACCATGAGGGGCAATTGTTGCGGGATGCCGCAGTCTTCACCCTCTGCCTCACCTCCCTGCCGTTCCATGTCTTCAAGCACCACCATTTTCTCCCCACAACCACCCGGCTGGTGATCACCGAGGCCGAACCCGAGCAACGCCTGGTCAGGAAAATCAACGGTGAACCGGCGGTGGAGGCCTATGCGCGCCTGATCGGCACCCCCGTTAGCCAGCTGAATGCCGCGGTCTTTTCGCATCATCCGTTGATGCTGCGTGTCGGCGACGATTACTATGTGCGCTCGGTCGCCGGTATCGAAGCGGATGGCTCTCTGAAGTTTCTTTGCGCCATCGATACGGGACTGGTCCTCACCATCGGTGAGGGATATTCAGCCCAGGAGGCCTTTGCGCAAAAAATTGAGCAGATCAGGCAAGAGATCGGAGAGCCGGCCGTGATTATCGGCTGTGATTGCATTCTCAGGCGACTTGAGATGGAGGAGCGCGGCATTGACGACCGAATCGGACAGCTGATGAGCAGGAATAAGGTTTTTGGTTTTAGCACCTATGGCGAGCAGTTCAATTCCCTTCATATCAACCAGACCTTCACCGGCGTCGCAATAGCGGGATAAGAGATGAATGAACCGGATGAGTTAACAACCGTGGCGGAACTTCGCGCCCGGCTGCGGGCGCAGGAGAAGACCATCGAGGTGCTGATGGACACGGTGGAGCGGCAATCGAGCGGAGGCGTTCCTTCGTTGGAACTGCTTTCCCAGAACCTGAGTCTCGAGCAGGTGGTGCAGCGAAAGACCGAGACCCTGCGGCAGCAGGGCGAAGAATTGCAGCGGGCCTTGAGCGACTTGCAGCTTACCCAGACCCAGCTGCTGCAGGCAAAAAAATTGGAGTCAGTGGGCCAGCTGGCCGCCGGCATTGCCCATGAGATCAACACCCCGGCGCAGTTCATCGGTTCGAATATCGATTTCCTGAGCGAATCTTTCCGGGATGTCAAACGGCTATTGGAGACCGTCCTGGAACAGATCCGGGCCCTTGCCGAGGGTGCCGAGGTCCGGCCGGCCCTGCAGACCCTTACCGACCTGTTTGCCGAGATCGATTGGGACTATTTGAAGTCGGAGATTCCGACCGCGATAGGGCAATCCCAGGAGGGGATTCAGCGGATAACCAAAATCGTCCAGGCGATGAAGGAATTCTCCCATCCGAGCAGTAAGGAAAAAGTGCACAATGACCTGAACAAGCTGATTGAAACGACAATCATCGTTGCCAGCAATGAATGGAAATATTTTGCCGACGTTCGCACCGATCTGGCCCCGGACCTGCCGCTGGTGTGCTGTCTGGCCGATGAACTCGGCCAGGTCTTTCTCAATATTCTGGTCAATGCGGCGCATGCCGTCGAGAGCAGGCTCAGTGCCGATCCCGGGGAGAAAAAAGGGACCATCGCCATTTCTTCCCGGCAAGACGGCCAACAGGTGGAGATCCGAATCGCCGATACCGGCCAGGGTATCCCGGAAGAGATCCAAGGTCGCGTTTTTGATCCATTTTTTACGACCAAGGGCGTGGGCAAGGGGACCGGCCAGGGCTTGGCCATTGCCCATGATGTCGTCACCCAAAAACATGGGGGCACGCTTTCCTTTGAAACCGAACCCGGTAAGGGAACGGTGTTTATCATTCGTCTGCCGATAGGGGGAGCCGCTCCCTAAGCGGCAAGGCGGCTTTGAGAGCCCAACCGCCGGGATTTCTTGTTCCGCGCTACGCCGAGGTTTCCCCCGATATCTGCCCGATCTGTACCCTGATCGGTTCCACCACCCCGACCTGCATCGCGAAATTGTTCAATCCCTGCAGCAGTGTTCTGGTAATCGTCTGTCCCTTGGGGATGATCATGACGCCGTTCTTGGCCATGATATCTTCGGCAGCCACCATGCCGTCACTTATCTGGCTGACATTGAGGCCGAGAATTTGTCCCCGGTCTTCCACCTGGATGGTCTCCAGGGCATCAAGCACCTTGGGATTGTAGCAGTTTTTCTGTTTGCGCATCCAGTTGAGCGCTTCGCCGCGTCCCCCTCCCCGGAACAACTGCAGATCAAGATCAATGACCGCCTTAAGGATCTGGGCGCCAATGATAACTTCTTCGAATTGGGAACTTTTTAAGGCATCGGTGTATTCGTCGTATCGTTTCTGCTGCAATTCGATCATCTTGGTGACGTTTTCCAGCCGCGGTATTTTTTCCAGCAGCGCCGCTCCGGTCAGGGGATGATTCCGGTACATCTCGGTTTCGGTCTCGGTCAGCTCATGCCCGGCATACACCTTGCTCAAGACATCGCCCGGCAAGGTGATGCAGCCGATCTGCGACATCAGCGCGGCGATCTCGTATTGCCAGGCGCTGGGCAGTTGCAGGGCTTCGGCGATATGGACCACATAATTTTTAATCCGCTGGCCGGAGCTGAAGGCAAGGGGGTTGGCAACGCCCAGGAGTTCGGAGAGAACATTGATGCTCCCTTTGAGGGTTTTTTGGAGGAGTTCCTTCTCCGCGGTGATCAGGCGATGCTGCCGCAGCGCCAGGGCAAGTGAGGTCACAAAGGTGGCCTGGGGACAGGGTTTGGTCAGGAAGCGGAAAATCTGGCCGTCGTTGACCGCTTCCATGGCGGTTTCCTGATCGGCATTGCCGGTCAGCATCAGGCGGACCGTATCCGGGTACAGATCCTTGGCTTTCGCCAGGAGCTCCACTCCGCTCATGCCCGGCATCCGCATGTCGGAGACAATAACCGCAAAGGGTCCCTGCTCTTTGAGGATGCGCAGGGCTTCGTCCCCCCCTCCGGCCGTCGCCAGTTCGAAACGCTTGTGCAGCTGTCGCTGGATGGACTGCAAGACATTGGGTTCGTCATCGACAAAGAGTATTTTTTCGGCCATATCCCTTCCCTAAATTTCAAGTTGCCGGCATTGTTCCAGCCAGTGATCAAAACGATGGCCTACCCCGGCCCGTTCGAGGTAGGCAATGTTGAGCACCGGTGCGTCCGCATGCCGGTCAGGGTGGAGCATGTAATAAATGACATCCGCGGCATGAACGGCAACGGCCGGACAGAAGGAGGGGGTGGGATACTGATCGAGGCAGTGGTGAAAAGATGCGGTTTCCATGACCGCGCCCGGCAATCCCCATAAGCCGAGGAGGTAGCCGCCGACATCGCCATGGGTGGAATTGAACATCTGTTGTTCGGCCCGGTGGATGGTCATATTGTCCCGTTGGGCCAGTTCGATGGTTTCAATATATTTATCCTGGAGACTGGAGAAAAGGAGTAATTTTCCGATATCATGAAGAAATCCGGCTGTGAAGGCGTTTTCCGTCATAATTTTGGAGTCGGTCTCCGCCTGGGTGATTGCCTTGGCAAAGGCCGCGACCGCCACGCTATGCTCCCAGAGAGCTTGCCCGGAAAAAATCTTGGTGTCAACCGGCTTGAGTTCGGAGAAAATCCCCACGGTTAGAACCAGGGATTTGACCGTGTCCAACCCCAGGAGATTGACGGCCCTGGCAGGACTGTCGATGCTTTTAAAAAATCCGAAAAACGAGGAATTAACTAGTTGCAGGATCTTGGCCGTCATCGCCAGGTCCTGTTCAATAATCGACCCGATATCAGCAAGGGCGCAGTCCGGCTCCCGTAATTTGCGCTGCAGCTGCGCATACACTGCCGGCAGACTGGGCAGTTTGCCCAGGCTCGAAACCAGGGTCTTCAACTGCTCGTTTTTCATCAGATTCTGGAGGGCGCAGGCGCGTTCCAGAACCTCGCGCAAGGTCTCCGGGTCAGAGGGCTTGGCAATGAATTGATGCACGACGCCCACGGTACGCAGGATCGATTCTTCATCCGCCTGACCGGTCAGCATGATGCGGATGGCATGGGGGAATTTTTCCTGCACCAGGGAGAGCAATGCCGCCCCATCCATGCCCGGCATCCGCATGTCCGAAACAACGATATCCACGGCATGCTCCGCCATGAGATCGAGGGCATCCTGGCCGCTTTCCACAAAATGAAAATCCATTTCCTGGCGCAGGGCACGGAACATTCTTTTCAGGCCCGAGAGGATGTTGGGTTCATCGTCTACAAAAAGAATCGATGGTTTAGTCACGGTATTTCTCCGGTATGATGATCGATAAAAAGAGAGGACGCCAAATTGGGGCAGTCGGTGCTATCCAAGGGCGGTTCAGAAAAAATTCCGCTGTCGCCTGGGCAGCGCACGGTGGACAAGAGTTTATGTGTTACGGTATTTTACGATACCATCGTGTAAAATCAAGGAAATCCGAGCAACCGGGCATCCTGGCCCTGTCACGACAAGAAATATTCGCCGTACCTCCTCCGGAACAGGCCTCGCCGCCGGCCGAACCGGGTTTGCCGTTGCGGTACGGCGCGGATGAAGTCCACCGGCGCGTAGCCCTGTTACAATCCGGGGATACCTATGTGCTGGATGCGGACCGCGTTGAGTCCTTCCTCGTAGGCCAGCAGTTTTCCTTCCTTGCGGATCAGGCGGAAGGCCAGGGCATAGGAGAGGACCCGGATGGGATAGTCGCGGGGCAGTTGCTGCAGATAGGGCTGGATGGTGACGAAATTGGTGGCGCCGTACTGCTGCATGATAAAGCGCAGGCCACCGTTGGCCGGGCCGATATTATAGGCGAGCAGGCCGAGGTACAGGTCGCTCTGCATCTGGCTGAGATAGTATTTGAGGGTGGCGGCGGCGATGAAGCCGTTATGGCGATGATCGGTAATTTCGGGCTTGCTGACGCCGAGGTGCCGTCCCGCGTCCCGCATCACCGCTTCCGGCACCTGGGTGATCTGAAAGAGGCCCTGGCCGCCGTCCTTGCTCTCACGAGGCAGATAGGAGGATTCGGCGGCGGCGATGCCGTGGAGCAGGTCGGGATCGAGGGCAAAGGCCTCGGCGGCGGCATCGATATCCGGGCTGTAGGCTCGGGCGCGCTCGACCATCTGCCGCAACTGGCCGGAATCGTGGCGGCGGTAGGCGGCAAAGACCTGATGGGCCAGCGTTACCCGGCCCGCTTCTTCCTTGCCGCCGACCAGGGTGCGAAAATGACCGAAGGCCCGGAAGAATTGCCCCTGGACAGCGAATCCGCCGACAATCAGGGCAAGACCGAGAGCAATGACCGCCGGCAGCAGCAAAGATTTGAGCTGTAACCGTCTTCGCAGGCGCCACCAGCCCATCAGCAGCAGGGCGGCCGCAACAATCAGGCCCAGCACCCCCAGGGCAAAGGGGAGGAGGTTGGTGAAAAACCGGGTCCCGGAAAATCGGTTGGCCCCGTATCCCAGCAGCACCACGATCCCGGTCACCGCGCTGACGGTCAAACCCGTGATTTCAAGCCCGGTCAGCACCAGCAGACGCCGGGTCGAGACCTGATTTTTCTTCTTGCGCGGTTTGCGTTTAGTTTTTGTAGTTGCCGCGCTCCGCGGTCTGGGTTGGGATTTCGGCTTTACCGCGGCGGGCTGTTTTGCTGGCGGAGATGTGGGTTCGGCGGCCGGTTTCTTCATTGAAAAAAATGTTTGTTTATTTGTAACTGTTCAGGTTGATAAGACTGTAGCCTATCAGGCGGTAGGTAACAACCACGTTCATTTGTGTCGTTTCGATCATGGGGGAAATCTAAATCCCTCACGTTTGTTTTGATACAAGCCAAGAGTATGTTCGTATACAGGAGCGTCAACTCCGGTCGCGGGTTGTGGTGTAAAAGACTAAACGCCTACAGGCTATCCACCTGAATAGCTACGGTTTATTCTAACCGTGCACTTCACGGGGAAGGATGAGATAACAGCGGAAGGAAACGCATTGTTCATCGTGTTTTCCCGGAAAAGACCACTTTTCAGTGCCCGGTGTCAATCAATACCCTTAAAGGAGAAGGAAAATGGAACTGTTTGAGGTCAATCGGCAAACTTGTAATCAAGACGGGATCTGCGCCGCCGTCTGTCCGGTCGGCATTATTGACTTTGCCAAGGGCAGCGTGCCCGCGCCCGCTGCCGGGGCTGAAGATATCTGTGTCCGCTGCGGCCATTGCGTCGCGGTCTGCCCCACCGCGAGCCTCAGCCATCGGGATATGCCGGTGGAGGCTTGCCCGCCGGTGCGGCCGGAGTTTGGCCTCGGCGCGGAGCAGGGCGAGCATTTTCTGCGCTCCCGGCGCTCCATCCGGGTCTACAAGGAGAAACCGGTGGCCCGGGAGGAGCTGGCCCGCTTGATCGAAATCGCCCGCTATGCCCCCTCCGGCCATAATTCCCAGGGGGCCCAGTGGCTGGTACTCGGCGACCGGAACGAATTGAAGCGCTTGTCCGCCATCGTTATCGACTGGATGCGCTGGATGCTCGCCCACATGCCGGAGGTGGCGCTTTCCCTGCATATCGACCGGACCCTGGAACGCTGGGAGGCGGGTTTTGACGTCATTCTGCGCGGCGCGCCCGCGGTCGTCGTCGCCCATGCGGCCAAGGACAACCGCATGGCCCCCTCGACCTGCACCATTGCCCTGACCTACCTCGACCTGGCGGCCACCACCATGGGGCTCGGCTGCTGCTGGGCCGGGTACTTCAATGCCGCCGCCTCCACCTTTCCGCCGATGATGGCGGCATTGGGCCTGCCCGAGGGGCACCAGAGTTTCGGGGCCATGATGGTGGGATACCCAAAATTCAAGTATCACCGGCTGCCCACCCGGAAAACCCCGGAGATCACCTGGCGGATGGGATGATAATCGCCTGAGTCAATAACAATACATGTATAGTTCCTGAAAGTGTCATTGCTTCAATACCCAGGCCGCCCTGAATTCTGTTGACAGGGCGGCCTGGTTTTATATATATACTTTTATATATACAGAAGGAGAATAGAAATGTCCATCAAGTACGCGCTTCTCGGGATCCTCGCGGAGGGGGATCTGCATGGCTATGAGCTGAAGGCCAGCTTCGATGCCAAGGTCGGGGAGTTCTGGAGCCTGAACTACGGTCAGATCTATTCCACCTTGGATCGTCTCGAAAAGGAAGGCCTGGTGACCCATGACCGCCAGGCCCAGGAGAAACGGCCCGACCGCAAGATCTTCAGCATCACGCCGGAAGGCCGAAATGAACTGGCGCAGTGGCTGGCCACCCCGGTTGCCAAGGTGCGGGCGCTCCGGGACGAATTCTTCGTCAAGCTCGTCTTCATGGACAAAAACCATCCGGCCGCGATTCTGGCGCTCATCGACAAGCAGAAGGTGCTCTATCTGCGGCACATGAACCGCCTCACCCAGCGGAAGATCGCCCTGAAAACCGAAGCGGACCCGGGCGATCTCCTGACCACGGAGCTCCTTCTCGATGCGGGCCTGTTCCACGCCGAGGCGGACATCAAATGGCTGACCCTTTGCGAGGCGAAGATGAAGGCGGGCGGCGACAACAAGGAATAACCCTGCCGGCTTTGGGTAGGCTGCAAAGCATCCGGGAGATAAGGGAGGAGACAGCGATGATCGAACTGAGACAGGCGAGCAGGAAATACCAACAGGGGGCGCGGGAGGTCTATGCCCTGCGGCAGGTCAATCTCCTCATCAACCGGGGGGAGTTCCTGAGCATCATGGGGCCGAGCGGTTCGGGCAAGAGCACCCTGCTGCATCTGATGGGCGGTCTTGATCAGCCGAGCGAGGGCGAGGTCTTCCTCGACGGCAAGCCGCTGCACGGCATCACCGACAACGAGCTCACCCTGCTGCGGCGACGCCATGTCGGTTACGTTTTTCAGTTTTTCAACCTGCTGCCGCTCCTGACCGCCGTCGAAAACGTCGGCCTGCCGCTGCTGCTCGAAGGCCTGCCCTTTTCTCAAGTAAAACTCAAAGCTGAATCCCTTTTGCAGAAGGTGGGGCTAGCGGAGCGGACCGGGCACCGGCCGGACCAGCTGTCGGGCGGCGAGATGCAGAGGGTGGCCATTGCCCGGGCCTTGATCGCCAACCCCGCAGTGCTCCTGGCCGACGAGCCCACCGGCAACCTCGATTCCCACACCAGCGAGGAGATCTTTCTCCTCCTCAAGGGCCTCAACGACCAGGGCCAGACCATTGTCATGGTGACCCATGACCCCAAGGCCGCGGCTTACGGCAACCGCATCCTTACCCTCAAGGACGGCGCCCCGGTCCAGGATATCGCCATCGGGGAGCAGGCCGCATGAATCTGGTCAACCTGCTCCGGCATGTCAGCCTCAAACATGTCAGGCTCCAGAAGGCCCAACTGCTGATCGCGGTGGCCGGCATCGGCCTGGGGGTGGCGGCCATGGTCGCCATCGACATCGTCAATGTCAGCGTGCTCCGCTCGTTTGCCGAGTCCATCGATCAGATCACCGGCCGGGCCGCCCTGGAGATCAGCGGCGCGGAATCGGGCTTTCCCGAAGCCCTGCTGGAACGGGTGCAGGCTGTGCCGGGGGTCGAGTACGCGGTGCCGGTGATCGAGACCAACGCCAACCTCGCCGATGGGAGCAAGCGCGCCCTCATGATCCTCGGGGTCGATGTGCTCCAGGATCACCAGATCCGCAATTACAGCCTGACCGACGAGTCCGCCGATATCCCGGATCCGCTCCTTTTCCTGGCGAAGAAGGATTCCATCCTCCTCTCCAAAACCATGGCCAGACAGGAAAAGATCGCCATCGACCAGGAGATCCGGCTGCAGACCGTGGAGGGGATCAAGACCTTCAAGGTGCGCGGCCTGCTCAACCCCGAGGGCCCGGCTCGGGTGGCGGGCGGCGATATCGCGATCATGGATGTCTATGCGGCGCAGCTGAACTTTGGCAAGGAAGGCCGCATCGACCGGATCGATGTCAGCTTCCTAGCCGGTGAAAAGCTCGATACCATGAAGGCGCGCATCGAGCAGGTGCTGCCGTCGGGCTATACCGTCGACACTCCGGCCGGCAGGACCCGGCAGGTCGAGATCCTGCTCGAACGGTTCCAGAAGAACATGGCCTTTACCAGCACCATGGTGATGTTCGTCGGCATGTACCTGATCTACAACATCATTTCGATCTCGGTGGTGCAGCGCCGCAAGGAGATCGGCATCCTCCTGGCCATCGGAGCCCGGCGAAGCGAGATCGTCACCCTGTTCTTCGCCGAGACCTGCGTGGTCGCGGCCCTCGGCTCCCTGTTCGGTATCGGGCTCGGACTGGCCTTCGCCAAGCTGACCGTCGGTTTTGTCGCCCAGTATATCACCGATGTCTATCTGCAAACCTCGGTCACCTCGCTGACCTTTTCCTCGGGGATGTTTGTCCGGGATGCCGCTCTCGGCATTCTCGCCAGTCTGCTGGCCGCCGCTTTTCCGGCCGTCTCCAGCGTCCGCTCCACCCCGCTCGCCGCCATCCGTGTCCAGGCCTCCGGCGGCGACGGCTTCATCCTCAGTCGTAACCTCAAACTGGCCTCGGCCCTTCTCCTTGCCCTGTCTCTCGGCCTGTTCGCCGCCTACAGGGCCGCTGACCCCGGTTCAGGGTTCCGGACCACAACGGTGACCGTCGCGTCGGCCATCTTCCTGATCGTCGGCATCTCCCTGCTGCCCCCGGCCTTTCTCCAGGGGGCGATG
>Ga0074197_1002507_pt1 | contig 12630 bp, 18 predicted proteins | sample EPASupsiteSAE305_FD_64526 | JGI IMG/M metagenome (GOLD analysis project Ga0074197, IMG submission 64526) | Bioremediated contaminated groundwater microbial communities from EPA Superfund site, New Mexico - SAE3-05 reassembly with SPADES | ecosystem: Environmental > Aquatic > Deep subsurface >...
CTTACGTTCCGTCCCACCGCTCGATCCGACGATTGATTTCGCATTCAAATCAGCGGCTTAGGCCGAGATGTGGCGGATTTTTAACGAATCCCGGCCAGGCCTCAAGAGCAGGGTCCGAACTGCAGCGCTATGTACGCGCCTGTTGTGGCCAAATTGGAAGTCGATGCGTTCGGCGATCTGCCCTGTCGTATAGCCACCTTGGCCATCGAGGACATTGAGGATTGCTGTTTCAAATTCGGCGAGAGGCATGGTGCAGGGCCCTCCTGGGGTCGTATCAGGATCGGAATGGGTGGCTGCGCCCAAAGCGCAGATAGCCACCACATCATTCCGGAGCCGATTGCGTTTTCTAGCCCCTATTTCGAGCACCACTACCCTCACCTCAGACCCAACGATCGGCGGTCAGTCAAAGCTGACTTGCCCGGCCCCTGAGCGATCCACCGAACGGCGCATTGGGTTGCCTGCAATACGAACATCACCGGAGCCGGACACAGCAACGTTGGCGACTTCTGAACCGTAGGCCCGGACATCGCCGCTTCCCATTACGACGACGAAGACGTCCTTCGCTCGCAGGGCGCCTGCATCCACATCGCCCGATCCGGAAATAGCAACATTCACGAGGTTCACCTTGCCGGAGGCAACAATCGACCCCGAACCGGAGATATTCAAATCCAATGATTTGCCTTGAAAGTTGTCCAACTTCATCGCGCCACTGCCGGAAATGCGAACGCCCTTTAGGTCGGGCGCAACCACTGCCACTTTGAGAGGCTTCGACATCGACACGGCACCTTTGATAGCAACCGAAAGCTTCCCGCCGCGAACGTCCGTCTCGACGAGGGGCAGGATGTTCTGTGGGCCTGAAATGGTGATGCTCGGGATGGAGCCGGCAGCGTAAGTCGCCTCCGCCGGGATAGCCAGTTCAACGGTATCGAACGCACCAACCTTCCGAACATCTGTAGCGTCCGGTCCGACCGATTTCACCACCTTTCCTTCGGTGACGACCTGGCCGTTCACAATGACGACGTTCGGAGAGTTGCGGCCGCTCGAGGACTGGACAACGGTGTTTCCGCTTCCTGAAACGATCATGCTCGAGGTGCCGCCGGCGACGACAACATTCGCAGAGCCGGCACCAGTGGTCGTTTGAACGATCGAATCGCCATCATTCGTTTGAACCGCTGCGGTCGAGCTTGCTGCCGATGAGCCTCCACTGGTCACAATGGTGCCGTTGTTCACGGCAATGGCGGTTCCCCCACCGCTCGCTGACACAGTGACCTTGGCCGCTTCATCGCTCTTGCTACATCCGACCAATGCGATAGTCATCGCAAGGGCCACATATGCCTTCAGGCTGCGTTGCTTCATGTCCGATGCTCATCCTTTGTGGGTGATCTTTTTGCCGCACCCGGTTGTTCCTGAACGGCCCCGTGCGAGAGGGATCGTCCAACGCCCTTACTGGGTCTCCGCCTGCTTGCACTTCTCGAATGCAAGCCTGACAAACCGTTCGTACCACTCCTTGACCAACGGGAGGGTAAGTGCACTCAGCGGGAGATCACGCGCAAAGTACTCGGTGACTGCCCGCGAGCAGAACCGGCAGTCCACATCCTCTCCACCGTATGCCTGGATGATCAGGCTGTACTCGTTCAATCGACCCAGAACAGGGTCCAGGTCGAATCCCTCTCCAGCACGGGGGACAAATGCGACCGACGCGCTTGCTCGGTCAGACACGCCTTCCTCGTGGGATTCACACCAGAATCCCTCTGCTCGCATCACTTCGGCTTCGGCTCGAAAGAAGCTGTGCAAGCCGATGTTCCGAAAGTGAGCTTGGGCGGCTTGGACGCGCGCTTCGCGTTCAGACGTCTTGCTTGCCGCCTGGATGGTCTTGCTAGCTTGCTCTTGAGCGTCAGCAGCTCGAACTTCTTGAAGGATTCTTTGGAATGTGGACATCTAAGTCGTTCCCTTGCTTGATTGACGATTGCCGTGCGCCGGACAGACGGTGGTCGTGCGATGCCAGATTCACCCGCTGCAGGCGTGTCCTATTCGGCGAGTCCTGTGATCACCAGGGTCTGATGCTAGATCGTTTGCAATTCAAATCTAGTCTGCACCTACCGCCCCCCGCATGTTCTCCACCAGCCTTTACCCCCACGATAGGTGGGCTGACGGGACTCACCCTCAACCCCTCTCTAACGGCATGGCTGCCGGAAAGTTCAGCATTGATTGGTTCTTGCTAGGAATCAATTGTGAGAGCGGCCGGCAAGCGGTGTCTGAATTTCGGATTCGGCCGTCTGGAACCGAGGCCGCGTAGTCTTCGGAGAAGTAGCTTCGGCGAACGGCTGGGCCACTCCGTACCCATTTCTGCGAAGCCAGCGCTCGACCTGGTAGTGCGAGCCAGCCCTGGGCATGGCGCCCTACTGGCGGGGCCTGTCCAGTGCAAGGGATAGCAGATTTACCCCGCAACCAGGCTCGACGAGCGATTGCGTCGGTGCCGCTGCTTACCTAGAGTTCCTCTGCAGTCTGCAAAGCGAACCCATTTCTGCGTAGGCCCTGGGATTGGGGAAAGACGGTTCTGACGGACGCGCGTGCGCCTGATTCCTGTCGGAATGTGCTTCAGAAGCCGTAGGGAGCATCGTGCCAGCGCCGAAGGACCTGATAGTCGTTCTCGGGCAGCACGATCAGTCCCCTCACGGCAGCATCGAGGACGTTCTCGATGTGCCCGGAGCGCACAAGGTTGCCGTGTAGGCCGTAGAAGTACCAGCTGAAGGGCGTACCAATATCTTTGTCGAACTGCCTGAGGCGCCCGTACAGAACGTATGGGTCAAGACGCTCGCCTTCCTCCAACGCTGCAACGTTGTGATTGTGTCCCCATACAGGTACGAACGAGACGGATCGACCGCCGGTGGGATCAGTCCAATCGGCCGTCTGGAATACCCAGCGCGAGCAGATCCGTTCGCCGGACGCTCCGGCACTCGACTCTGCCCAATCGCGAAAGAACCGGGACTCGCTGGACTGTTGCTTGTCGTAGCCTGGGGTGAACTCTCGCAACGTTTTGACGGACACCTGATTCGTCTCGAAGTCGATCTCATGCACCAACTGATCGCCGTCTCGACGGTGCCGATCGACAAAGTGCGCTTCAACCAACGAGGTGAAGGCTGCGATGTCGATCCCACGCCCCAGCCGGTAGGTTGGTTCGCCGATGATTCGCCGCTCGAATGACTTCTCGTAGCCGAGCCCGGGCCGCCCGTCTTGTAGTTCACGGACGGTGGCCTCTTTGCCCCATCCCCTCCAGGCGGCTTCGGCGAAAAGCTCCCGCTCGACGAACATTTGGTCCTGCCAGATCTCGAACTGGACAAAGTTGGCCTGGTCGCCGCCCCGATCGTGAACGAAGTAGTGCAGTACGGGCTGACCCTCGGCGAGGAGATAGCCCTTTTCTTTGTGAGCTCGGCAGATTGCGGGAACGTCACCGCCAAACTCTTCCAACTGCTGCCGGACCCACTCTCGATAGTCCGGTGCGACCACGGTGCCGTCAGCATCCAGAATCTGGGCCGGCTGCGCGCACCAATGATCGCGACTGGTGACGTACTGCAAGCCGCGATGCTCGCTACGAGACGCGAACGCCGCCAGCAGCGCAGCGTGCCCACTCATCACTGGGGCTGAAGCTACGATTGTCTCGATGATGTCGGTGTGGACGTCGTACTCGCGGCGCATTGGGAGTCCCGTGAGGCGTCGGCTAGCGCCCTACTTGTGGCGCAGTTTTGGCCGGAAACATCTTGTAGTACTCGTCGTACGAAATAGCGGCCGTCGGACCGGCCGCAACCAGTGATTGACAGAGCTGGATCAAGACCGCATAGACGTGCGCCTCATCACGCGGCAGTCCGCCAGCATCAAGCAGCTTCTTGTGCTTGCCCGTTTGGTGAAACCAGTCGAGCTCAGCTGCGTGCCAAAGGCTTTGCACGAACACGTCAATCGGATCTGGCTGCGTAGACTCCGTCTGTGCCAAAACTGCCGCTTGTGCGAAGGCCTCGAACTCCTTTGTCGGCCGGCGGATGATCTGTTGGTCCATGTAATTGCGTCTTCCAGTGATCGCCTGAGTCGGGAACCGCTCGTGAACGATCTCCGCCAAGCGTTGCCATGACTGGGGGACTTCAGCCTTATTGCACCAAGGCGGAGCCGCAGTCCCGGCCGCCACGAAATCCACAATGCCGGCTTGCCTCATACGATGCTCCGCCTTCTTACCCAATGCCACAACGATGGCTCCAGGAAAGAGGTTGATCTGAGGAACGAGGAATCGCTTTGCACACTCGCGCTCAATCCTTACCGGAAAGCGACCGCCCTCCCTCTTCGCCGAACACAGCACTGAATCCGTGATCCAGGTCCAACGCATCTGCGTCTCGAAGTCAGTGTCCGGCCAGCACAGATTCAGAATCGTGCGCAGATTCTTGTGGAACCGGTCGTTTCCGCTTCGGACGCATTCCCATGCGTAGCGACTGACTGAGCCAAGCATTCCCGTCGAAGTGCCATCGCTTGCATGATTCTCGGTCGGATGGGGGTCACCTGGCTCCGCGCAGACCAGAATCAGCCGGATCTCTTCTGCCCGGCCTATGGCCCCGCAGAATCCCCGAGGCACGTGCCCGGCTTCTGGATCCCATGTGTTCTGGGCGCAAGCTCCCCCCTGGAAACTGGTACAGGGCTCGTATGCGGGCTGCAAGAGGCGAAGAACGTCATTTGTGGGTGTCATCGGCTAGATCTCGCGTCAGCGTGGCGGGCGTCCCCCAATCATTGGTTCAGCACCCTGGCGGCGGGCTTGCACGTATAGCTCCCGACAAACGGCTGCCCCATATCGAACCGTCGAATCTTCAGGTCGCCCGTGACCTTTTGCAGTTCGCCGGTGCGCGGTGCATTTGTAGCCCCACAGGTTCCTGCAACTGCGTACTCGAATCCGATTTCGTCGCGACTCTCTGTGCACACCTTGTACGACGTGCCATCAAAGGTGTAGGTGCTGCCCGGGTTCCCCTTGATCTCAACGGATCCATCCTGGATTCGCAGGATGAACCTGTCAGTGATGACCTCATCGCCATACTTGGCGCGGCCGGAACACAGCAGATCCTCTGCCCTGGCCGTCAGAGCATTGCAAGCGACAAGCAAACCGACTGCCGCCGCCGTCACTACCCTCCGTTTCACATGCGCCATTTGCAAACCCCCGCTCACAGATCGATGCCACCAAGTTCGATCGGCCAAATTGCAGTTGGTAATCCGGCCGTGCGCTTCACGCCCTTCAGCAGGTTCGCGAGTTGCAGGTAGTCGAGATACTCCACCTCTTCCAGGCTGTCGGCAATCCTCATGACCACATCCCAGTTGGCACGCAGAAAGCGGGTGACGGCTACCAGCATCTGCTTTTTGAGGGCAACCAGCTCGCGCTTGTTGGATTCCATCTCGAGGTTGGTCTTGGGTTCCTCGAAGAATGTAATGTCGGCGCGCAATAACAGGTACGGAATCGCCAATTCCTGCCAGACGCGCATGTCGCCGCCGGCGCCAAACCCATGCGTTCCGGTGTCGATCTTCTCAGCCACCAAGCCTGCGAGACAGGTGAACAATTTCCATTCCAGCAACCCGTAGGAAAAGTCACCGTTCCTTCCGCCTGGGAATGACACTTGGCCTACCGAGGGAGAAAGCGTGTCGGTGTCTATGAAGGCCGAAGCGTCCTCAGGGATCCTCGCGCCAAGGGCATACATCACCGCGTGGCCAGCTTCATGAACTGCGGTCTGCCGAAAACCGCCGCGCCTCGGCCGAACAGCAAGAATCTGATGGTATGGCGTCTCAAAGGCGTAGTGGTTGGCCGTCGCCCGCATGACCAGAAAGCGCGCAAAGAGCGACAGGGGATGTCCGAACGCCACCACGACCACGACAGCTAAGAGGATGAATGCACTGAACGCTTGGGGATCGCTCGATGCGAGCGCCATCGCATGCCGCCAGCCGAACCAGCACAGCGCGACGCACAGGAAGCCGTAGCAGACAGAGGCAACGACCTCACCCAGCAGGACAGATCGTTGAAACGCTGGCATGAGGAACCATGATCCGGACACGAATAGGAGCGCGAACCCTACGACCGCACCTCCTAGCCGAGCGGCAATTGCGGTTGCCGTGGTCCCCCCATCCATTCCGATCGCGAGCGCCAAAAGGGCGGCACCGGCTACGCCGAGCACGCCGTGAAAGGCGATGACAATCGCGCGGGTGTTGTCGTCGTAGGCAGACCGTAACCGGTACCGCAGCATCACGTACGTGAGCCGGAAGAATTCGACCGGGCCGCGGCGCGACAAGGTTTCCCACATGGTCTTGGCCACGATAAAGCGTCCATATGGCTTCGACTCCGTGACGGGTTCTGCTTGGTTCTCGCTCATCCTGCTCACCTGGGTGCCTTTGGCGGCGTGCCTGCCATCAGGCTACCAATTGTCGTGCTCATCGTCTTCCTACGCTCCTCGGGGCGGCGGCAGATCACCGAAAAGGCGTTGGAGAACAGCGTCCAGGGTCGCTAGCGTCTCAAAATCTCCGCGACGCAAGGTTCTGTGCCCCGGCCGATCCCCTTTCACCCCATCCTTGTTCGCGCGTGACTGACGCGCCACCTTTTTGTCGCCAACGTCCGGCAAACGCTGACCAGGTAGCCCGCCAAACCATCGGTACCCGCGAAAGGCCAGCTGCTCGTCCACAATGATCCAAAGGACGCAGCCCGAGGGCCGGTCTGCCAGCTTCAAACTGACGCTGACCACGCTCGTCTTGCCGCCCTCTATCGCTGACTTCAACTGGACGTGACGAACGACGTCTTTGTAGCTCAGCACCAAGTCGTAACCGCCGGCGTCGAACTCAGAACGGAGCACCTCGACCTCAGCGACCCCTAGCTGCCATAGGCGCCGAAGGACCTCCCCCACGAAGACGTGCTCAATGATTCTTTCTCGGAGCACCGATTGAACGAAGTGCTGCTCGTTCTGCGCCGGTCCGCTGCCACTCTCGTGCATGCCGGCTCACACGCTATGCGGACTCGTCCCATCCGGATTCGTTACCGACAGTGCAGCCGGTCGAGAATCCCAGCGGGCCTGTTGGTGCTGGCGATGATCTGGGTCGATTTCCACGACAAGGCGGTCTACCTCGGCGGTGAGTAGCGCCGAATCGCTCACCCCCAGCGAGACGGCAGCCTTGCTGAGACCGTATCCGAATTTCTCGACCATGAGGCTTGCCAGGGCCGGCGTTTCAGCACCTCGGCGGACGTCGCTCGTGCGCCCGTCGGCGTATTGCCTGAGTTCCTCAATCAGACGGCCAACTGGCGAGTTGGCGAGCCGTTCAGCGGCGATTTCATCTGGCGTGCGCAGGTGGCGCCGCACCTCGGTTTGGAAACCTGTCACGGTCGGGCTCCATGGGTCGCGGTTGTGATGGTTGGATTTTGAGCGCTGCCAGCACACCCATATTGGCAAGCGTGGCTGAAGACTTCAGCTCGAGCGCGACGCTGAGAAGGCATCGCTCGCTGACAATCCTAATCGAACGGCGGAGTGACGGGCAGTTTCCGTTCGTTGGGCGACCCAGTGCTTGAGCAACACCTTCCCCTACTTACTCGACCACGTAGCTCGAATGGAGTCCGGCGCAGATGCCTGTGCCTCACTGAGTTGCCTCGACAGTTCGTTCGACACAACTGGGAACACGGCAACAATGAACTTCTCGGCCGCGCCAAGAGGGACACGGTCCTGGTTGGCAGCTACCTCGATCGACAGGCCCTGAGGATCGTTTTTGGCCACGAAGAGGAATCCAGTACTGGCCAACAGAGTAAGATCAAATTGATAGGAATACAGGTAACGAGGTTCCTTCTCGCTCAGACGGTCGAGAGGATTGGAGCTGGGGCCGTTGATAGGAATATCCCAGCCGATTGCCTTTCGCCCAATGTCTTTGGGCGCGCGCCCCCTCAAATAAACGTTGCAGAAGACGCGATCCGGTTGGACGAGCGGTTTTTCTGCCCAGCATTGAAGTTGCTCAACATCGGCCGGCAGACTCGATACTTGGCGTGCAGCGTCGGTCAGCTTCTGGTTGAACTCGGTGGCCGGTGGCCAGCTTTCCTGCTTGCCGCCGCACGCAGCAAGAACGGCGGCAACCGCGACGACCGAAACGAACTGGATGACACGATGGAAGGTCATGGACATCTTTCCCCTATACCTCATCTCGTTGTGCTGACGCGCCGACCGCTATTTGGTCGGCGGCTTCTCGCCTGGTCCAGCCGAACGAAGGATGTAGCACTCGCCCTCGACGGGCGTGATCTGGCCTGAATCACTCAGAGTCCAGCACGACGGTCCCGCGCTTTTTACGCCACCGTCGACGATTTGAATCGGAGGCTGCTTCGTGCCGCTCTCTTGGGCAAGGGAGCCCGGAGCGGGAGTTGATTCACTGTACAGAGTGACAACTGTCACGTCCTGGGTGTCTTTCGATGGTGCCCCTTGTCCATTGGCTCCCCCCGCATATGCGAGACCGGAACAGAGGCAGAGGGCGGCAAGTACTGGCAGATGAGCTCGTTTCATGGTGTCGATAGTATTGTCGGCCGGTCCGGCCGGCCCTGTATCCATATCGGCATGAGGGAGGCGAACCTGGAGACACACTATCAACGTGGAGCCGTATTTCTACCCGCAATATGCAAGCCACCCACCTTCGAGAGGCATAGCGCCCTACCGGCGCCGGATGTCTTCTCGCCAGGAAATCCTCTTGAGAATCAGCCACCGGCCACCAGAGCCGCATCTGGAATGCACGGTTGGTGCCAGACTAGACGAGTTCGTAGCCAGGGATCAGGCTGTCAGCTCTTGCCATCGCCGGACAACGACCTTCCAGTACGTTTCCGGTGACACACCCTCGTAGGCTCCAAACGAGAATCCGTCATTCATCTCGATAAGGGCAGTTTCGCCAGTGTGGAGCACGCCAAAGTCAATCACGTACCCTGCCGGCGCCTGCCCCTCTTTTGTGAGCGCATTGATGGCATCACCAATCAAGATCACATCTGGCTCGACAGTGCGGTCGCCACCATGATCCGCGAACCTCACCTCCAGCAGTTCACCATCAGCGACATAGGCACGCCATTCACTGACGAAGCGGACCGGGTCGGAAATCCAGACGGGTCTCGCTTTCGACTGGCCATTGAATCGCGGGTCGTCGACAAATTCCGCAACGAATCCGGTGAAACGCTTCCATCCGTCTGCTGGCTTGATGAATAAGCGTCGGCCCGCCGTCACCATAGCCCGGGCTTCGCGGAGCGAGGAAAGCCTCCTCACTTGGCGATACAGCAGGTGCTCTAGGCAAGACGGGTAAGGCGTATGGATGGGCAATTCCATGCCGATCTGCCGCAGTGCATGCTTGACGAATGGCACCGATCCAACAGCAACGCACCCCTCACCCAATCTAATCCGGCTGCGCTCAACCTGCCCGGTGGACGCCCGCTCAACCGGGAGTCCATATTTCACCGCGAGATCGGCCATCAGCTGTTCTTCGCGGTCAAGGGTTCCATTCCCCTGCACCTGAACCAGCAGCCCTCTAGATTCTTTCACCTGCATCGTTCCCCAACCTTTGAATAGGGCGCCCGGCCCATTGCTGTACGTCTATGCCCTTTCAGCACCCTGCTTCTTCGATTCCGATATGGAAGCAGCGGCGCTTGGCTCCCGATTATTAGTGAAGGTCTTCTTGACTACCGCTGGGCAGCCAGCGACGACGGTTCTGGATGCGACGTCGCGCGTTACAACGCTTCCCGCCGCAATCACTGCATCGTCCTCGATGCGCACGCCAGGCATCAGGATGGCGCCAGCCCCGATCCAGACGTTCTTGCCCACCACGATAGGCTTGGCCTTTGCGGAAGGATCGCGCGCGCGCTCGTCGGGGTCGACGTGGTGGTAGGTCGTGCAAAACTTGACGCCTGGGCCGACTAACGTGCGTTCTCCAATGGACACCATATCCCCGTTCGCAATCGTGACGTCAACGTTCAAGAACGCTTCGGGCCCAATTGAGAGCAGATCTGGCCGCTCAACGTGTAGCGGTGCCCAGACCGTGCATTTCTTGTGCAATCCTGGGAAGGCACTTCTGAGCACACGGCCCTTCTTGTTCTTGGATGCAGCCGAGTAGTTGAAGAAATGCAAAGCTGCGTCAGGCGAGTTGGAGCCGCGCGCCAGGAGCCAGAGGTAACGCATGAAGGTGAACATCGTTCTTCGTCAATATATTGGGTTGAGGTGCTCTGCCCCGGCCGGTCGATTGTGGCCGCAGAGAAGAGACCAGTCATGTGAGGGGCGCCCTGGAGGCGGCAACGGCTTGTAGAGACTGGTCGTGCTGCTCGAACGCCCTGCTGCTTAGAAGCGCAAGCGGTTCGGCTTCATGCCGTCGGCCAACATATTCGCCTCAACGTGGTTAATCAACTTGTTTCCGCGCCAGGCTTTGGAGAAGCGAAAGCCGGTCTTCCGCATGATAGGAGCCGCGATGCGTGCCATCGCATGCATGAACAGGTAATGGATCTTGATCATCGAGGAATGTCGCTGAATGATTGCACCGGCCTGGCGGAACGGCACTCGTTGTTGACGGGATCCAGCCCTCCCCGGCCCAAGACGAGTTATGCTCGTCGCAACCTCGCCGCTAACACGATCAGGGCCACAACCAGTACCGCTACGAAAGCGTACTTGTGTTCGCAGGCGAGCATAAAGGGCTCCGTTCCGAATGTGGGCCAATCTGATATCCCACCACACTGGTTCGGCAACGAGAGCGCATTGGCAATACCGAAGGCCACCCAAACGATCAGCAGCGGCAGTAGTACGCTTTTCATTCCAAGTCACTCCATCTAGGTCAGATCGGCAATCTGCGGCGAGACAATCAACCGCGGTAAGCCACCGCAGCGGCGCCGTGTCGCGCGAGCACTCGTCTGAATCATCGGCCCACTTTCAGCCCGAGCGATCCAGCCAGGGTTACTGCCTCTTCCCGAGTGTTACAGCAGTCGATCCAGAAATCTGTCCCAACAACTCCGATGGCGAACGGCGGCGCCTCGCGACACACATCTTGTGGGTAGACCACCACGTCGGCGCCATCGGCCAGGTACTGCGCCATCTCATTACACGCTTGGCGCGATCGGAGTTCCACCCTTGCAAGGTGCGCCAGTTGGCGCGGCCGTCAGGCCCTCCCGTACTTCCCTTCGAGATTCCGTTGCAACCATTGATACCCCTTTCCATGTCGCAGGCCGACACAACCGCCTAGGCGAGACTGCGGCTGGCAACGATCGCGCGCAGCCTCAGAGTCTCGTCCTGAGACGCGATCAGTTGATCGAAGCGCTTGTTGGCCAGCGTCGTCAGTAAATCCGTTGAGTTCTTGTTGGCGACGTCGAGGCCCTTGAGGATCTCGTGACCGACGCCCGGGCTGCTGTTGAGGTGCAAGTAGTCCTGCTTTAGGGTGTCGGTACAAGTTTGCTGCGCGTTGAGCTCCTGAGCTTGCATGCTTAAGCTCAAAGCCGGCTGGGCCCAGAAGATGCCGCGCAACGGAATCTTGCTCGAGATGCTCCTGTGCATAACACCGGCTGTGCCAACGCTCAGCATTCGGACCGGCAATCCTCGCTGTTCGGCGTGCTGTAGCGCGTGAACGTCGGGGCAATTCGCTGCAAGCCCTCCGTCAACGCACCAGTCGTTATCCACCTCCATTGGCGGGAAATGCGCCGGCGCAGCCGATGTTGCTCGCGTTGCGGCCAGGATCGAGCACGTACTTGCGTTGGCGCCCGACAAGCCGCGACTCGTCAGAAATCGAAGTTCGCCCATGGTCCAGCTCACTGTAGTCAGCAACAGCGGCTTGTCGATCTCAGAGAGCTTTTTGTTCTCGCTGCCGTTGAGACACTCACGGATTGCATCCTCCAGCGGCTCGGCGCTGTAGACCTCTTTGGAGAGGAGCTTCCTTGTCCCGACGAACCATCGTTTGGGGAAAATCTTTGGGCCCCACTTCAGAAGCAGGTCGTACACGTTTGTCGCTGGGATGCCCAGTGTGTCGCGCGCAGTTGTAAATTGATACAGCAACGCAGTTAGGAATTGATACACCTCGTTGTAGGGTTGCTCCTTTTGGGCGGCCCGTGATCAGCTACGAGGAGTACATGGAAATCGAGATTCTGCGTCGCCAGGGAAACAGCCTCAGGGGCATCGCGGTCGAGACCGGCATGGCAGTCAACACAGTCAGGAAGTATCTGGAATCGGGTCCGCCGCAGCGTAAGGCCCGTGAGCCAGTCGTCGGCAAGCTTGCGCCCTTCAAGGCCTATCTGCAGGGCCGCGTCGAAGCAGCGAAGCCGGACTGGATTCCGGCGACGGTGCTCAAGCGGGAGATTGAGGAGCGCGGCTACACGGGCGGTTTGCGTCGGGTGCAGGAGTATCTGCAGAAGCTTCGCCCCGCTGCACGCCCCGACCCGGTGGTCAGATTCGAGACAGAGCCGGGACATCAGATGCAGATGGACTGGATTGAGTTTCGTAAGCCGGGGCACAAACTCGGCATGCTCGCGGCGTTCGTTGCGACGTTGGGCTACAGCCGTGTCAGCTACGCGGAGTTTGTCACCGACATGCGTATCGAAACGCTGCTGGCTTGCCATGTGCGGGCATTCGGGGCATTTGGCGCCGCCAC
>Ga0074197_1002510_pt1 | contig 12626 bp, 9 predicted proteins | sample EPASupsiteSAE305_FD_64526 | JGI IMG/M metagenome (GOLD analysis project Ga0074197, IMG submission 64526) | Bioremediated contaminated groundwater microbial communities from EPA Superfund site, New Mexico - SAE3-05 reassembly with SPADES | ecosystem: Environmental > Aquatic > Deep subsurface >...
TATCGGAGCAGCGTCTTCGCAACGTTTATTTCCCTCCCTTCAAGGCCGCGGTGGATGCGGGCGTCGCCACTTTCATGACCGCCTTCAACGACCTTAACGGCGTGCCCTGCACAGCCAACCGGTGGCTTTTTACCGACATTCTGCGCGGCGAGTGGGGATTCACGGGTTTCGTGGTCAGCGACTATACCGCGATAGAAGAGCTGGTAAAACACCGCATAGCGAAGGACAATTATCAGGCCGCCGCGCTGGCCCTCAAGGCGGGTGTGGACATGGAGATGGTGAGCAAGCTTTATTCCGGCAATATCCAGCAGCTTCTGAAAGACGGGAATGTTTCCATGAAGGATCTGAACGCCGCCGTCGCCAACATCCTTCGCGTAAAATTTAAGTCCGGCATATTCGATTCGCCGTATGCCGACCCCGCGCCCGAGGGCCCTGCCCTGCTGACCGCCGCCAATCTCGCAGCGGCGCGCCGTTCCGCCGTTAAATCCTTTGTTCTGCTCAAGAATGAAGGCGACCTGCTTCCACTTTCCGGCAAGGTCGAGCGTATCGCGGTAATAGGTTCGCTCGCGAACGACAGGACGGCGGCGATGGGTTCCTGGAACGGAGACGGACAGGCGGAAGACGTGGTCACCATTCTGGACGGCATAAAGGCCCGCGCCGGGGATAAAATCCGTGTCGATTACGCCAAAGGCAGCGGACCGGATGACCAGGAGGGTGAAGATATCCGCGCCGCGGTCAAGGCGGCCAAAAAGGCGGACATAGTCATTGCGGTGGTCGGCGAAGGGCCCCTGATGAGCGGCGAGGCCGCTTCCCGCTCAAGCCTGAGCCTGCCTGGAAAACAGTCCGACCTGCTGGCCGCGGTTGCCGAAACGGAAAAGCCCGTCATCATGCTGCTGATGAGCGGACGCCCTCTGGACCTTAGCTGGACGCCCTACAGGTTCCCGGCGATAATGGAAATCTGGTTCCCCGGTACAATGGCGGGGCCGGCGGTTGCGGATGTGCTGTTCGGGGACGTTTCGCCCGGCGGCAAGCTGCCCGTTACCTGGGTCAACAATGTCGGACAGGTGCCGCTTTATTATAACGCGAAGAGCACCGGCCGGCCGTATTCCCAGGGTAATAAATACACCTCCCATTATTTCGACGGGCCCAACGCGCCCCTGTATCCTTTCGGCCACGGGTTGAGCTATTCGACGTTCTCCCTCTCCGACCTTTCCTTAAGCACCGGCGCGGTCAGGCAGCGGGACTCCCTGTCCGTTTCCGTCCGCGTAACCAACACCGGCGCGCGAGAGGCGGACGAGGTGGTACAGCTCTACATAGGCGCGCGTTCCTCAAGCGTTACCCGACCAGTGCGCGAGCTTAAGGGCTTCCGCCGCGTTACTCTCAAACCGGGACAGGGAGAGGATGTGCAGTTTTCCCTCGGCCCCGCGGAGCTTGGTCTGGTGCGTTCCGATATGAAGTTCGCAGTGGAGCCGGGTGAATTCGCCGTATGGGCCGCCACCAGTTCTGTCGGCGGTTTGGAAGGGGCTTTCAGTGTCATTCGCTAAGACTGTTGTGTTTGCTGCGGCCCTTGCGGCGGCCGTTCCGTCCTCAGCCTCTGATGTCCGCCCCGCTTTTTCCTGCGAAACGGGAGGCTTTAGGCAAGGGGAGGAAATTTTCTCCCCTTGTTTGAATAATCCCTATGGTTTTTCAGGACGGCAGGAGATTTTTACAGATGAGCTGATGCGCCTCTCCTTCGATTATTTTGTCGAACAGGCGGACCCCGCGACGGGGCTCGTGCGCGACAGGGCCAGGCTGGACGGGAGTGAGTACAAGGGAAACGCCGGTTCGGTCGCCAGCATGGCCGCCACGGGGTTCGGCCTTTCCGCCCTCTGCGTGGGGGCGGAGCGAGGCTGGATAAGCCGTGACGAGGCGGAAGCCCGCGCCGAAAGGACGCTGTCCTTTCTGGTTGAGAAATCTACCGAAGTGCGCGGCTGGTTCTATCATTTCGTGGACCCCTCAACGGGTGAAAGGCGCTGGAACAGCGAGGTGTCCTCCATAGACACAGGCCTGCTCCTTTCCGGCGCGCTGACTGCAAAGGGATGTTTTGGCGGCAACAAAAAAATAGCGGGGCTCGTGGACAGGCTTTACGGACGCGTGGACTTCAACTGGATGCTGGACGGGAAAAGGGGACTTCTGTCTCACGGCTGGCATCCCGAAAGCGGTTTCATAAAAACCGACTGGGACACCTACAGCGAGCATCTTGGCCTTGCTCTTATGGCAATCGGCGCGGCAAAGCCGGTTCCCCCGTCGCTTTGGACTTCCTGGCGCCGGGACGAGGTATTCTATGGCTCATACTCATATGTCAGCGCCAATGCGCCTCTGTTCGTGCACCAGTATTCCCATGTCTATTTCGATTTTCGCGGGATACGGGACACTGTCGCCCCGTTAGCCGACCTATTTGTCAATTCAATCTCGGCAACCTATGCCCACCGTCAGTTCTGCGTGGATATATCCTCTCGCTTCCCCTCTTATGGGCCGGATATGTGGGGTATATCCGCTTCCGATTTCAAGGGCGGCTATATAGCGTGGGGAGGCCCGCCTTTCCATCCGGCCATAGACGGTACCGTGGTCCCGTGCGCTGCTGGCGGTTCCCTTATGTTCACGCCCGAAATAAGCATTCCGACGCTTATGGCCATGAAGGAGCGCTATCCTAAAGCCTGGGGCCGTTACGGGCTGGCCGACGCTTTCAATCCCGCGGACGGGTGGTATGCTCAGGATGTTCTTGGCATAGATTTGGGAATCACTCTCTTAAGCGCGGAGAACCTCCGCACCGGCAATGTGTGGAAGTGGTTCATGTCCAATCCCGAAGCCCGGCTCGGTCTTGAGCGCGCGGGTCTGAAGCGGGGGGAAAAGTCTACGGCGAAATAGACGTGGATTACCGCCAACTCGGTTTCGAGGCAAACAAAAAACCCCGCCTTTCACAGGGCGGGGTTTTTGTTTGCAAACTCTCGGTCTTACTGCGGGACTATGCGCGGCGTGATGAAGATGAGCAGTTCCTTCTGAGTCGCGTTGTTTGAGGTCGAGGTGAACAGCAGGCCTATCAGCGGTATGTTGCCGAGCAGGGGGACCTTGCGGACCGTCTTGCTGTCCTCGGTTGTGAGCAGTCCGCCGATAAGGACGGTCTGCCCGTCGCGCACGCGGACGGTGGTGGTAATCGCCTGGCGGTGTGAATCCAGAACGTTTTCAGACGGGAAGTAGGTGGAGGTTTCCGGCCGCGTTATCTCGGGCGTTATGGCCATGGTGATGGAGCCGTTTTCGTTGACCTGCGGGGTCACCCACATGCGTATGCCGGTTGTCTTGCGGAGCGGGTTCTTGACGGTCTGGGCGAGACCCTGCGAGTTTATCAACTGACTGGTGGTGAATTCCACCACCGTGTCGGAGGTGGAGGCGATTTCTGCGGGTTTGTTGTTGAGCGTGAGAGCCCGCGGTTTGGAGAGGAATTTGCTCTCCCCGGAGGTCTGTATGGCTTTCAGGACCGCCGTCAGCTGCTGGAACGAGAGTATGCCGAAGTTCACGCCGCCGTAGAAGCTTTTCTGGTCCACGGTCATGGCGTCGGTCTGGGTGGTGAAGTCGTAGGTGTTTGATATGGGCCACACGCTTCCGTTAAGCGAGAACGGGAAGGAAATGATGCGGCTGTTGCCGGTGAAGCTGCCCAGCGTGCCGTCGGTCTCGCCGAAGGATATGCCCAGGTTTTTCATGTTGTTGGCGTTGGTTTCGACGAAATACGCCTCTATCATGACCTGCGGTATGGGCTGGTCCAGCGTTTCAACAATGTCTTCGATGGCGGGGAAGTTTTCCGGCAGGTCGGATATGATAAGGCTGTTGGTTTCAGGGTATATCTCCATCTTGCCCTGTTCTGAGAGCATGGACGAGACAGTGTCGAGGAAGCCGATGCCTACGCTTTTCCCGCTCTCCAGCTTGACCTTTGCCACGTCCTTGAGGGCTTCCTCGTCCTTTTTCTGAAGCTGGACCTTGCTTGTAAGGTTTTCTCCCAGTTCTCGTGAAGACATAGACGTGAGCTGGACGTTCTTGAGGTGGAACACGCGGGTGGCGAGGCGGGCCTTGCCCCTTGAAAGTTCCTTGACCACGAAGGTGTTGCTTACGCCCACCTGCTCGTAGGACAGACCGTGGACTTCAAGCAGGGCGCGCAGCGCGTCGCGCAGGGTGACGTTCTCCATGAGAGCGTAAAAGGATTTCGCGGGAAGGTCTTTCGAGACTATGAAGCTCGCGCCGGTCTGGCGGGATATGGCTTCGAGAATGATGGGAAGGGGCATGCCGCGCAGGTTGAGGGTAACGCGCCTCTGGGCAAGCTTGGTGTCGGAGGGCTGCGCGATGTAGCCGGATTTCTTGACCACCGGTTCCGGCTCCGGCTGTCGCGCGATAAGCGCCGCGGCGGCCTGGGCGTCGGCTTCATCCTGAGTGGTTTTTTCATCCGGTTCCGGCTGCTTCGCCGGTGCCGCTTCCTTCGCGGCCGCCGCCGTTTTTGCCGGTGCCGCCGGGGTTATGACCGCCGCGGTGTCGGACGGGCCGGTGGCCGGGACGAGGGAAATCATTATGCCGTTGCTCTGCTGGATGATGTCGTAATCGCCTTTCTGGAGAGGTTTGGCAAGGTCCAGGACGAAACGGACGACCTTTTTGCCGTTCGTGTCCTTCTGCTGGCTTACGCGCAGCCTCTTGATGATGGTCGAGTTGATGTTGTCGAATGTCTTGGCTCCAAGCTGGTAGTAGGTGTCTTCCAGATCGAGCACAAGCTTGGGGACGCGGGGAGGGAACTGCGTGGTAAACTTTACCGGGGTTTTAAGCTTGATGAAGATGGAATCCGGCTTCACGGAAACGTCTTCCACGGTTGTGGCGGCCAGCGCGGCCGCTGAAAAGAAAGCGCAGCAGGCCGCGGCGAACACGGCGGTCCTGAACAATCCCCCGGCAGTTTTCACGATGCTATTCATTCTTGCCTTCTCCTTTGATAGTGGAAGCGTTGTGGCGCTGTCGGCGCCGCTCCCCGAACAATATAATTATATTACAAAGATGCCAGTCTAGCGCACCCTTTTTTTGATCAGCTTCCCGTCAACTTCCAGCAGGGCGCTGTCACGGAATATCCTGATTACTTTTATGTTGTTCCGCTTTTCCCCCTGTTTCATCAGCATTCCGTTTATGCTGACTATGGGGGATATCGGGTCCCATATTATTCCCTGGATGTTCACGTCCTTCTGCGCGGGCTGCTTCTGGCCGGGCTTGGCGCCGGGCTGCTGTCCCCTGGCGGTCTGTGTGGAGCCGCGCACCGTTCCGGAGGAGGTTTCCACCGGGAGGATTATTTCCATTTCCTCTTTTTTCCTGATGTGGAACATGTTGCGGAAATTGGCGGGGGGTCTGTATTCCATGCCCTGCGGAGGCACTTCTATTTTGGCGGGCGCGGACTCGCCTTCCATGGAAATGTCCTCGTTCGACATGTATGTAAGGCCGCCGGCGGCAGCGCCCACTATCACAAGAGGTATCCAGCGTTTCAGGTTGAGCATAAATTATCAGTGTCCCGCGTCCGTTTTCCCGGAGGGTTGCTGCTCCTTTTGCCCGGGTTGCGCAGTGCCTGGCTGGGTGCCTGAGGGAGCGGTGTCATCCTCAAGGCTGAACTTGCCTTGCTTCTTTTCCTGGGTCGCGGGTTTGGTGTCGGATTTTTTATCCTTGGAGGCTTTGTCCGGGGCCTGCGCCGGCTTTTCAGGCGCAACGGGCGGCGCCACGATGCCTTCCTCCTCGACAGCCCGGAATTTGCCGGTCTTCACGGTCTTGACGGTCTGCTCCTGCTTTTGAGGGGCGGACTGGGCCGCCGCTTTTTTCTTCTGGGTGGGCATGCTCATGAACATGGCCATGTTTAATGACAGCCTGTAAACGCTTGAATTCGGCTGGTCTGAGACGGCGTTCATTCTCCATTCCGTGACGTTGACTCTTATCTGTTGCTTTTCCAGCGTGCCGAGGAAGCGCATCAGGTTGGCATGGGAGCCCGTGATTTCGGCCTTGATGAAAAGTTTCTGGTAAAGAGGCAATGTGCCTCCGGCTGTTGTCACCACTGGCATCATGTTGTCAGCGGTCAGGTCCATTTCCCTGGTCAGATCGCGCAGGTCGGACAGCCATTCGATGTATTCCGTATTCTTGGAAACATGGGACTTGTATTCCGTGGCGGCCGAATCGATGACGGAGCGCGCGCCTATGAGGTCGTTGCGGGTTTTCTGGATGCTGAAATCGGAATGCGCCCGCTGTATGCGGAAATAGAGCGGAACGCCGAAACCTCCAAGCCCCATTGCCGTTATAGCCATGACCACGGTCCAGCGGAATATGGTCGGGTTCTGGAAGACCATCAATATCTGGTAAGTCAGGTTATTGAGCGAAGCTGCTGTTTTTTTATTTTCGGCCATGGGTTATTTGGAGAATATTATGTTAGCGTCGATTTGATCGCCGGCTTTGGCTATGGTCACCATCGCAAGGGAAATTTTAGGAAAGTGCGCGACAATAACCGCGTTTTCCTTCAGCGTTTCCAGATAGTTTTCCAGCACTGTCTCGGGTTTTGTTTTCGCGTCGAACGGCTTGATGGTCACTCTCATCTCCAGTCCTGCGCCGCTCTTGCCCTTTATCCATATCGGGTCCGAGCCTGAAACATAAGTGAGAAAGGCTTCGTCCGGCAGGGTTTCCGCCAGCGCTTCCATGACCGGCACCCAGGGAATGCGCTTGCTGTAGAAGTCCTGTATAGGCGCAATGTCGCTCTTGATTTTATTGTTGGTTATTTCTATCTCGTCGTTGTTCTGACCTTGCGCCCATACGGTCTGTTCGTTAAGGACCTGCCGGATGCGTACCTGGCTTTCAAGGGACTGCGCCTTGGAGTAGAGGAACAATATCGTAAGGAAGACGGTAGCCAGCGTTATCACGCTTTCCAGATAGGGGAAAGTCGCCAGAAGGGAAATCGGTTTCTGGAGGCCTTTCGACAGGTTCATCGTCTTGGCTTCCATGTCCTGGGCGCCGAGGGCGAGTCCATACGCTATCAGGTTGCCGTCGTAAGGCTTGCCGGGGATGACCTTCACCGGGATGCCGCCCATCTGTTCGGTCAGCTTCAACTGGAGTCCCGCAGGAATGTTTTCCCCCTGCACTATTATGGTGGACACGCTTTTGAGGTTAAGCTGCCTCTGCCCGTAAATGAGGAGGCTCTGCAGGTTCGGGAACAGGGACTGGGCCAGATTGGCGGAGTCCGTGTGCGCCAGCTGCCATGAAAGAGGCATGTTTCCCAGTGAGAGGGCGGCCAGCGTCATCTTGCTGCCTAGGAGCACGCGTATTTCCGCGCCCTTGGGCGAGGGCGGGACTGCGTGCCATGCCGCGCGCAGCGCGGCCCATGTGCCGGCTTCGGTGCGCAGCGGCTTGAGGCTCATCGAGTCGAACTGCTGCCAGGTGTCCTGCACGAGGCTTTTCTTCGCCGCGCAGATGAGCACGTAGTTCTGCCCTTCCACTTCCATGGTCATCCAGTCTGAAATCAGGGTCGGAGAGTTGAGGAATTCGGCCTTCGGATTTTCGCTCACGATGGCGTCGATGTCCAGCGTCTTGGTGTGCTTGGCCGACGAGGCGAACGCGTAGTAGAAGACGGCGGCGTCCTTGATGCCTATGGAAACCATCTCCGGAATGTTCTCCAGCATCTTGGTTATGCGCTGGCCCATGGTCAGGCGCTGTCTTCTCTTGCGGCTGTATTCGCCGGCTTCTTCCTCGAGAGGCCGCGCGTCCGGGAAGTGTTCCATCAGCAGGTCAGAAAGTTTCTTGTCGGTAAGGGGTATGGCTACGCTTTTTTCAACCTTTATGCCCTTGAACTGGTTCACCAACTGGGTGATATAGACCATGTCCCCGTCCACATAAAGGCCCGAGGAGCGGCGGAACTTGGCCGTTGTTTTTCCGTAGAGTTCGAAAATCGAAGTTTTTTCAGTTACACGAGGCATATAGTGTCGCGGTGGATGAGAATATAGCGGGACAGGCGCATGTCGATAGTACTATCCCGTCGGGAATGCTCACGTAGTCCGTGGCTGAGGCCGTCAGAAGCCATTTCCCGGGAGGCTGCTGCGCGTATATGGAAATCTTCATGGTCGGGGTGCCGGACGGCATGGTCGGGGTGGAAAGCGTGCAGGTGTAGGTGCTGGAGCCAAGCAAGTCGGAGAAAGACTGCGGGGTGGACATGGTTTCAAGCAACTGGAGGCCGCGCGCCATCGCCGTCTGCTTCCTGTTCGCGGAAGTGTCCATGAAGGTGTCCTTTTCGCCTATCTTTATCATCGTGATTATGTGCTGGTGGAATATGGCTATCGCGATGAGGGAGAAGAAGACGAACACGGTTACCAGCAGCATTATGCTGCCGCGCCGGCCTTTCAGTCCCTTTTTTTGCCCGGTCATGGCGTCACCTTGTTCCACAGCACTTGCAGCCTTGTAGGATATAGCCTGGCGACGTTGTCTGTCTCCGGGGCTTTGTTGCTGTGTATTACCGAAAATTCGTAGTCCGCCGTCATGTCGCCCATCACGCTGAGCGTGTGTGTCGCGCTGCTGAGATGCACTGCCACGGCCATGGTGGAATTGGACACGCTGTCCCACCGTTCCAGCGCGTATCCGCTCTTGCGGTAGTTTATTGTCCTGCCGCCGTTCGCCGTTATGGAAAATCCGTAGCCTTCGTTCGTTATCGTCACCGTCGTGGCGGATGAGAGGTCCACTGTAAGCTGCATCCTGGCCATGGTGGCTTCCCTTACCGTAGTCGCCCTGTCCAGCATGAACATCGTCTGCTTGTTGGTGGTGGCCCACAGGTTGCTGAACTGCACGGCGAAAATGAGGAAGATGGTGCTGGCCACCGTCATTTCCAGAATGGTCATTCCGGCCGCGGAGCCGGCGCGCGCAGTAGCCTGCATCAGTAGGGCACCACCGCCGTCAGGGCGGTCATGGAGGATGTGTACAGGTTCATCTTGTCCGAATCCACGGTGACCTTGTTCACCTTCTGTCTGGAAGCTATCCATATTTCAGTGAAGGTAACGGATTTAACCGTGCCCGTGGAGACGAAATTGTACATCGGGCGGCGCTTTTCCAGCCAGCGCAACTGTTTGAGGTCATTGGCTATTATGACGCTTGTTCCCGCCACGGCAAGCATGAGCACCGTTACGCCGACCTGCACTTCTATCAGCGTAAACCCGGAGCGCTTTTTGCCGGATGAAACCTGAGCCATATGTATATTATATACAAATCCTGACTGTCGGGAACTATTTTAAATGATATATCCATATCATCCTTTATGGTTATCTAGTTTATGCCTGAAGGGAATAAACTGGCCGGACCGGGGCTTGCCCATTGAACACCAGCGCCGTCATAAGGCACAATTTATGCCTATGGCGGAACACGGCAGTACTACGCTTTATACGGGACCCTATCATGCGCTTGAATCGGCGTTCCTTGCCTCATTCCCCGGCGGAAAATTCGGCCTGTCTCCGGTTTCTTCCACGCTTGTCGTGGCTCCCTCAAGGCGGCTTGCCCGAAGACTTGAGTCCGCGCTTGTCGCGTCGCGCGGTTTCTCCGCCGGGGTGCATTTCCACACTTTTTTCAGCCTGTCGGCCGCGATAACGGCCGAGGACGGGGGGCTGGGCCGTCCTCTCCTGTCCGACTCCGGTCTGTCCGAATTTGCCCTGCGCCGGGTGCTGGGCGGCATGGAGCCCGCCTGGGCCGGGAACAGGGGTTATGTGTCGGCGGTGCGCGGGGCGGTGCGCGACCTTGCCGATTCCCTTGCCGATGAAGGCATTATGAAGGAGCACATGGCCGAAGGCGCCTTCGAGGATGAGCGCGACGAGCTGGCCCGTCTCCTGGAGATACGCGCGCGCTATGAAAAGCTTTTGTCGGAACTGCCCACCGCCACGAACAAGGATTTGTTCCTGACGGCCGCCGAAAAAGCTTCGTCCTCCCCGTTCCTGGACCGTTTCGACAGGATAATCTATTACGGCTTTTACGACCTGACCGGCCTTCAGTTCGAATTTTTCCGTAACGTTACCGCGGGCAGGAACTGCGCGGTCTACTTCCCTTATTTCGAGCATCCGGCCTGTTCGTTCGCTAAGCGTTTCGCGGAGGGCCGGATATATGGTCTGGCGGCCGAACATGTTCGTTTGCCCGAAAATTTCGGGTCAAGGGCGCTTTCCGGGGCGTTGTCCTCGATATTTACTGAATCCTCTTCCGCCGAAAGTCCCGGCCCGGACAGGCTGTCCGTGGTGTCGGCGTCCGGTTTCCGCGACGAGGTGTGGGTCGCGGCCAAGGAAGTGTTGCGTCTGCATGAGAAGGACGGCGTGCCCTATGGTTCCATCGGGGTGGTGGCCCGCGCGCTGGAGCCTTACCGGGACCACCTTCGCTCCGTGTTCGCTGAAAACAGGATTCCCTTCGAAACTTCAGGCAAGACTCCACTGCTCTCTTTTCCCGCAGCGGCGGTGATGGCCGCGTTCGCCTCCTTTTCCCGCAACGGGCTGGACGCGCGGGACCTGTACTCCTTGCTTTCTTTCGGCGCTTTCTGCCCGGAAAAGGTGAGCCCGCGCTGGAAGCCTCTGGTTGCGGCCTGCGGCTCATGTTCCGGGCTCCGCCAGTGGGAAACGCTTCTTTCGCCGGACAGCCCGGACTTTCTTTTCGCCGGAGACCGGCAGGCTTCGCAGGACTGCCGTGAACTTCTGGCTTTCATCCGGAAAATGGACAGGGAACTGAAGCATCTGTCCTCCCCGGGTTCGTGGAAGGAGCTTTCCTCCCGCTGTGCCGCGCTCATGGATTCTTATTTCCTGGCGGACCGTTTCAAGGGGGAAGCTCTTCAGGCCAGGAACGCCGTGACGGGTCATTTCGGTCCGCTTGCCGCTTACGACACCGTCGCCCCGGCTCAGGAGGGAGAATTCCTTGACGAGCTGCGCAGCCGTCTGGAGGCGTCGTCGCTGAAATATTCTCCATGTCCCGGCGGTGTGCAGGTGCTGGACGCGATGGCCGCGCGCGGCCTCCAGTTCGACTCATTGATACTGCTCGGCGCGAATGAAAAGATGTTTCCCCGCGTCATACGCGAGGACCCCGTTCTCCGCGACAAGACACGCTCCTTCATGCGCGACCACGAGGGGTTCTGGATATCGCCCAAGATAGAGGGCTACGAGGAGGAGCGCATGCTCTTCCATTTCGCCATATCCAGCGCTTCCCGGAAGGTGACAGTGCTTTACCGCCGTTCCGACGATGACGGCAAGCCGGAAGTGCGCTCCATTTATCTGGACAGGCTGGCGCAGGCCTGCGGTCTGGAACTGGATTCAAGACCCGGCGAGGTCAGGGACCCCCGCCTCGGCTATGTGCTCAAGCAGCCGCTTGAGAAACTGGGCGGGGCTTTTCTTGATGAAATTTTTCTTTCCAGGCGCGAGGCGTCGGCGCTGGCCGTCCTTTCGCCGGACTGCGGCCTTGCCGGAGAGCGGGCCGGCATACTGCCCGAAGGGACGGCCGCACTGGGCGCCGCGGCGGAAAACATGGCGGGTCCGTCTCCCTGCGGCTATGACGGCCTGTGCGGGGGGCTCGGCGCGGAAGACGCGCCAAAAAGTTATTCCGCCACCAGCCTGCAGACCCTGCTCAACTGTCCCCTCTCGTATTTTTTCGGCCGCATGCTGCGCCTTGGGGAAGAGGCGCCGGAGCAGGATTCCGAAACACCCGACAAGAGGAAGCTGGGCACGCTTTGCCACGCCGCTTTCGAACGGTGGCAGAAGGGACTTGCAGAAAACGGGTTCTGGAACTCTCCCGACCCCAAACGCTATGCTCAGGCCCTGCTCGCGGCGGCGGAGTCCGTCCTGCCGCCGGAGAACGCTTCCGCGATGGGCCTTTATCCGCTGGTCTGGAAATCCCGCCGCCGCCGTCTGCTCGCCTCCCTTGAAACAATGGCCGTGGAGGACTTCGAAAGTCTCGGCGGGTATGTGCCCGCCTTTCAGGAGAGGAAACTGAGCGGCGGACTGGAGGGGGTGCAGGGCTTTTCGTTCAACGGCAAGGCGGACCGCATCGATGTGTGCGACGGACAGGCCGCTTTCCGGGTGATGGACTACAAGATTACCGGCCGCGACTATTCCCTCGGCAAGGATGTCGCCTCGGGGGAGAAGATACAGCTTTTCCTCTATATGGAGCTTGCGTCCGCTCTTTTCCCGCCGGAACGGGAATTCAAGCTTGGGGGCGCCCGTCTCCTTTTCGTTGAAAGGGGAGAGGGCGTTAAGCCGTTCGCCGAGGTGGAGGCAGGCCAGTATTTCGCCGCCAGGGAGGCGACGCTTATGCTCATCGCTTCGGCGGTGCGGAGCGCGTCGGCGGGGGATTTCTATCTTCGCCCGGACAGCGGGGACTTCGGCTACTGTTCGTTCTGCCCCTATGGCGGCATCTGCCGCAAAAATCATCCGGCCTCGGTATACCGTGCCGCCCGGAACAAAAATTTGAGGGAGAGGGACAGTCTCGCGGAACGCGCCCGCGAGCTGACGCCCCGCAAGGAGGGCCGGCGTGCCGGGAAGACAAATGGAAAAGACTGAACCATTTATTCTGCCGGACGCCTCCGCCCGCGCTTCGGCGCG
>Ga0074197_1002511_pt1 | contig 12623 bp, 7 predicted proteins | sample EPASupsiteSAE305_FD_64526 | JGI IMG/M metagenome (GOLD analysis project Ga0074197, IMG submission 64526) | Bioremediated contaminated groundwater microbial communities from EPA Superfund site, New Mexico - SAE3-05 reassembly with SPADES | ecosystem: Environmental > Aquatic > Deep subsurface >...
GCCCTGAAGGGGCTGACCTCTGCGGTTCTGCGCTGGGTCAGTCTCCCCATGGACTTGATCGAACATTCGCTCAGCCCACTCTACGATATCCCCCATGGAGCGGGGCTGGCGGTGGTGATGCTCGGCTGGCTGCGGTATCATGCCGAAACAGCGGCGGCCCGCATCAATCAACTGGGCGAGCGTCTCTTTGCGCCGGACCGGAGTGCCGGAACCGGGGCGGAGCCGACCCTGAGCCGATTGCGTGACTGGCTGCGCCGGGTCAAGGCGCCGGTTTCGCTCCAGGACCTGGGAATCCCCGAGAGCGACATCCCCCGGATCGCCGAAAACAGCCAGGGCCTGGCCCGATTGTGGCGCTTGCGGGACTACACCCCGCAACGGGTTGCCGCCATCCTCCAACACTGCCGGTGACCTCCCTTGCTTTTGCCGCAACGAGCTCTCCGGAGGTGCCCGATTCCGCGACGCTGCCTCCCTGCCGACGGGCAGGGGGAAAGATAAAATTGATATTTCTCCATGACATTCATCGGTTGATACTGTAAATTGAGCCCGTTTTTCAATCCTTGATCCTTGTAAAAGGTAGGACGATCACGATGACGCGTAAAATCCCGGCGGGAATGGCTGTACCGGCTGATTGGCTCAGCAATTTCGACAGATATCTGATCAGCGAAGGGACGCATGAACGGGCCTACGAAAAACTGGGGGCCCATCTGGTCAGCTTCGACCAAAAAGAGGGCGTGGTCTTCGCGGTCTGGGCACCGAATGCCCGGCAGGTCGCGGTCGTCGGCGACTTCAACGACTGGGACACCGCCCGCCACCCCATGCATCCCTCGGACACCGGCATCTGGACCCTGTTCGTACCCGGTCTTGCCGAATTTTCCGTCTACAAGTACCGCATCACCACCCAGGACCTGCAGCAATTCGACAAGGCCGATCCCTTTGGCTTTGCCATGGAACAAACGCCCCGGACCGGTTCGGTGGTCGCCGATCTCGACCGGTACTCCTGGCAGGACGACCAATGGATCGCGGATCGAAGCCGCCATCAGGCGCTGGACGGACCGATTTCCATCTACGAGGTCCATCTCGGCTCCTGGCGCAAGGAGGCTGATGAGGTCTGGGGCAGCCGCTACCTTACCTACCGGGAACTGGCCGCCACCCTCATTCCCTATGTCCGGGAGATGGGTTACACCCATATCGAACTGCTGCCCATCGCCGAATTCCCCTTTGACGGATCCTGGGGCTACCAGGTCCTGGGCTTTTTTGCGCCAACCTCCCGTTTCGGCACGCCCGCGGATTTCATGTTCTTCATCGACCAGTGCCACGCCGCAGGTCTAGGCGTCATTCTCGACTGGGTGCCTGCGCATTTCCCCAAGGATGGCGCCGGACTCAATTTTTTCGACGGCACCCAACTGTATGCCCATGCCAACCCCCAGCAGGGCGAACATCAGGATTGGGGCACGCTGATCTTCAATTACAGCCGTAATGAGGTCCGCGCTTTTTTGATCTCCAACGCCCTGTTCTGGATCGATAAGTATCATATCGACGGCCTCCGGGTCGACGCGGTTGCCTCCATGCTCTATCTCGATTACTCCCGGGAGGAAGGGCAGTGGATTCCCAATGAATACGGCGGCAGGGAAAATCTCGCCGCAATCAGCTTTCTTCGCAAGACCAACGAGGTGCTGCACGGGATCTTCCCGGGAGTGCTCACCATTGCCGAGGAATCGACTTCCTGGCCCATGGTCTCCCGCCCCACCTATCTCGGCGGCCTCGGATTCAGCCTCAAGTGGAACATGGGCTGGATGCACGACACCCTCAGTTACATGTCGAAAGACCCCCTGTTCCGACGGTTTCATCACCATCAGATGACCTTTGGCATGCTCTACGCCTTTCACGAAAATTTCATCCTGCCGCTGAGCCACGACGAGGTCGTCCACGGCAAGGGATCGCTGCTGGGCAAGATGCCCGGCGACGAATGGCAGAAATTCGCCAACCTGCGCGTCTACCTGGGATTCATGTGGAGCTATTCCGGTAAAAAGCTGCTGTTCATGGGCTGCGAATTCGGCCAATGGCAGGAATGGAATCACGACACCGGCCTCGAGTGGCAGGCGCTGACCGCTCCCCGTCACCTCGGTCTGCAACGGTACGTGCGCGATCTCAACCTGGTATACCGCCATGAACCGGCCCTCTACCAGGCCGACTTCGACTGGAGCGGTTTTTCCTGGATCGATGCCAACGATTCGGACGACTCTGTGCTGTCGTTCATCCGCTTTGCAAAAAATCCCGATGACTTTCTTGTTATTATCTGTAATTTGACTCCGGTGGTGCGCGAGGGATACCGCATCGGCGTTCCCCGGCCGGGAGTCTACCGGGAACTGATCAATTCCGATCAGGATATCTATGGAGGCAGCGGGGTCGGCAACGGTCCGAGCATCGCTACCCTGGCGGAGCCGTGTCATGCCATGGACCAGACCCTTTCCCTGACCCTGCCGCCGCTCTCCACCCTGATCCTCAAACCCTGTTGATAAAGTTGCGTTCCTTTTCCCCTATATGACCTCAACCCAAAAACAAACATTATGAAAATCCGTCTGATACTCCTCTCTCTTTTAGGTGTTGCGATCTACATCATGCTCGCCAACTACAACAGCAAGATGATCAAGGACAAACCGGCTCCCCATGACCAGGCCCGGGTATCGGTCCCCCAGCCCCATCCTGGCAAAAGTTCGGCCCCGGAAACAGGGCACGCGGATCGTTCCGCCTCTCAGGAAATGACGGTCAAGCAGACCGGACCGGCTCAGGTCCCCGCACCCTCGGCACCCCTCGCCAAACAGCCTGAAGCCGCTCCTCAAAAGACAACGGAATCCGCACCGGTGGAACTGACGGTGCAATCGCAGACCGTCAATACCCAGGAACTGCAGCAGCTGCAATCCGAGCTCGCCCGGAAAGAGCAGCAGATCAACCAGATGCTGGACGCCCAGGAAACCCTGGCCGGTCAATACCGCCAACTGCTGGCCCGGTCGAATGCCGAAACCACCGAGACCGCCGCCCGGGACAAAATGCTGCGGGAGGCCAATGATCGGATCACAGCGCTGAACGCCGACAAGGAACGACTCGCCGTTGAACTGGCAGCTGCCCAGACCGCCCAGGAGCAACTGAGCAGCACCCTCGAAAAACTCAAGGCAGCCTGGACAAAGGCGGAACAAACCTTCAAGGAAAAAGAGACCATCTTCAATTCAACGCAGCAGCAGATCCAGCAGCAAACCGGAGAAACCGGCAAAATGAGGACGCAGCTCGCTGACGCCCTTGCCCAATTGAAGACCGCAGAGACGGATGTAGAGAAAACACGCCAGCAAATCCAGCAACAGGACGAAACGATCAACAGCCTCAAGGCGCAATTGATCGATGCAATCGCCCTGTCCCAGGCGGCAAAGACGGACCTGGAAAAAACGCAGCAAGCACTCAAGGAGAAAGATTCCCTCTTCAATGCGGCCCAGCAGCAGATCCGGCAGCAGACCGGAGAGTCCGACCGTCTCAAGGCCCAGTTGACCGAAACGATCGCCCAGTCACAGGTAGCCACGGCAGACCTGGAGAAAACGCAGCAAGCACTCAAGGAGAAAGATTCCCTCTTCAATGCAGCCCAGCAGCAGATCCGGCAACAGACCGGGGAGTCCGACCGTCTCAAGGCCCAGTTGACCGAAACGATCGCCCAGTCACAGGTGACCACGGCAGACCTGGAGAGGACACAACAAGCCCTTAAGGAGAAGGATGACCTCCTCAATGCGGTCCAGCTGCAAATCCAGCAGCGAATCCAGGAGCAGACCGAAGAATCCGACAGCCTCAAGGCGCAGTTGACCGAGGCGGCAGGCCAATTGCAGTCAGCAAAGGCGGGTGCGGAAGAACAGAAAGCTGTCCTGGAAAAGGCTCTGGAAGAAAAAACAGCTGCTTTGACCGCGGCCACCCTCACCATCCAGTCACTCAAGCAGGAGGTTGCCTCCCAACCCCAGGCCGTGGCGACCATACAGAACCTGCTGGACGAGCGGAACAAAGAATTCGAGCAGGTTAAAAATGAGACTGCCGCCCAGATTCAGCAGCTGCGCCAACAGGTGACCGATCTCGGCACAACCGGCTCACAGGCCGCCACGGAAGCAAGCAAATACAAGGCAGAGGCGGAAGCGGCCCAGAAAAAAATCGCGGAGCTCGAATCCGCCCAGGCGCTTGCCCAGACCGCCCTGCAGGAAGCCGAGAAAAAAATGACGGCTGCCATCGACAGCAAGAATATCCTGCAGAATCAGCTTAACGATAAAGAGGCCGCCATCAGTGGTTCCCAGGCGCAGATCAACGACATGCTCGCCAAAATAACCGCAAAGGACGATGAAAAAATTGGCCTCACCAGTCAAGTCACGGCTCTGCAGGCTGACCTGAAGAACATGGAGGAGATCAAGGCTACCTTTGAAAAACAATCAGCGGACCTGGCAGAGGCCGAGACCAAGCTGAAAGAACTCGCTGCCCTCCAGATCAAGAACGGGGAATTGACCAAGTCCCTGGAAGAAAAGACCGTAGCCCTGGCCGATGCCGCAAAACAAGGTGAAGAGCTCGCTGCCCTCCAGGCAAAAAATACGGAATTGGCCGCACAGCTCGAGACAAATGCCGCCACGGTCAAGCAGATGGAGACCGACAAAGCGGACCTGGCTGCTCAACTGGCTGCTGCCCAGGCCCAGGCACAGGAGGTCGAAACCCTGAAAAAATCGCTGGAGGAGAAAACCGCTGCTCTGGGACTGACGGAAACCAAGATCAAGGGGCTGGCCAACGCCGAAGAGCAGATCGCCGCCCTGCAGAAAAAGCTGACCGACAACGCGGTTGCCCTGCAGGAAATGCAGACCGCCAAACAAGCAACCGAACAGAAGGTCATCGCCTCTGAATCCGCCCTGAAATCCCAGGCCCAATCACTGACCGCCAGCAATGAGAAAGCGAAAACGCTTGAAACCGAACTGGCCGCGGCTCAGACGCAGATCAAGGAATTGATGGATAAACACCACCTGCAACAGCAGCAGGACCTTGTCCCCAATCTTAACCAGCAGATCGCCACCCTCCGCGACCAGGTGGCTCAGATGGAAACGGCCAGCGCCCAGGCGAAAAAAAATAAGGACGAGGCCGAGGCCGCAATGCAGGCCAAGGCCGACGAAGCGAAGGCCGCAGGAAATAAGCTCCAGATCTTGCAGACGGAAAAAGACGGCCTGGTGCAATCGCTCAATGCCAGCCAAGCAAGCGTCGCCAGCCTGCAAAAGCAGCTGGACGAATTGAAAGTTCAGGCCCAGACTCCTCGGCAACCCGCTGAAAAGCTGACCGATACCGCCGAGACTGTCACCAGGGACCTCGACAAGGACGGGCTGGCCGATGAGGCCGATCTTTGCCCGAATTCCCCGGTTGGCGCCCCGGTGAATGCCTTGGGCTGTCCGGCAAAAGAAGGAATTGTCCTGGATGGAGTCAGTTTCAAATCCAACACGGCAATCTTCCTGGCCGGTGCCCCGAAAACCCTGGATAAGGTCGCGGCCTCGCTCAAACAGTTGCCCCAGGTCAAAGTGGAAATCGCGGGCTATACCGATTCGGCCGGCGACCCCAAGCATAATCTGGAACTGAGCACCTTACGATCCCAGGCCGTGGTCAAGTACCTCGTCGACAAAGGAGTAGCGACTGCGCAATTAACCGCCAAGGGGTATGGCCCGGAAAACCCGATTGCCGACAACGCCACCTCGGCAGGCAAGCAGAAGAACAGGCGGGTTGAGCTGCACCCGATGGCCCCATAGCCCGTTCCGTTTTGTACCGACCCGGAAAAAAAGCCCGGTCACCTCTGAGGTGGCCGGGCTTTTTCATTTTCCTTTTCTACACAGTCCGAGGCGGCGTCATCGTAACGGTTCTCCGGAGAAACGCTTTTGCCGCAATCCCTCGCAAGACCCTTTATACCAGCTTGGCCAGGGCCAGATTGATCAGGCCTAAAACAAAGCCGAGCAACGCGCCGAACAGGTTGATATATTTGAACTGCTCCTCCATGATCGAGAGCAGCAGCCGCTCCAGCTGCAGGAGGTCGAGCGAATCCACCTTGTCGGTCACCACCCGTTTAATATTCAGGGACTCGACCACCCCCGGCACCTCCTGCAGCAACATCCGATTGACGGTCAGGATGCTGTACTCCGTGATCCCCTGGCGGACCCCGTGGGGCACGATCTTGGAGAGCCTGCCGATCGGTCGGGTCAGGAGCGTATCGACCATGGAATTGACCATGGAGTTGACCAGCCGCTCCGTCTTGCTCGAACGAAACAGGGCTATGCACTCCGAGACAAGGGCATCACGGATTTCCAGGCCCTTCTCCTCTGGAAAAAACTGGCTCGCCAGCTCGCCCAATGACCGCTGACCATTGCCCAGCAGCTCCTCCATGCCGACATGCAGCAGGGCGCTGACACTGGTCAGCGCCCCTTCCGTCCTGAAGATCGCCAGCAACTGGGCAGCACAGGCCCGGCAGATGGAGTCGAAGCGGTCATCATCGACTCCGGCGAGCAGTTCGGAGAGGTGTTTGTGCAGCAGGGCGTCGATGTTCTCCACTAAAACCGTTGCCATACGGTCCTGAACCTCGGGATTTTGCAGCCAGGCGATCAGGTCGTCCTCCTTTTCCTCCAGGTATTCGCCGATCTTCCCTTCAAAGGTATCCATTTCAAAAAAACCACGGGCCATGGCGCCCACCGGCCCGAGCGAATCAAGGAAATGGTCGATGCCGCCCTGGATGCCCTTGATAACCTCCCGGCGGAGCACCGGGTCGGACAACTGGGTTCCCACCCGCCCCAGAATCGTGGCCGACTGGTTGCGGATAACGTTCCTGAGCAGCACAATCAGCGGCTCCGGCAAGAGATCATTGATGGTGCGCCCCTGGGCTGCCGAACGTCGCAGGCTGGAGGCGAGGTATTCGCCCAGCCACTCCTCGGTCTTGCCGCTGGCCAGCAGATCAGTGATCACCTCGTTGACAACGAGATAGAGGGACTGCCTGTTTTCCGCGGAAAGCAGACTGTTGAGGTCACGCTCGGCAAGGTCGGCAAAGCGGCTCACGATCGAGGCGGTCATCTTTTCCTCAAAACCGGGACTGGCCAGATAGCTGTTCACCCCCTCGCCCAGCTGGTATTTCAAGGTCTTGACCCCCACCTGAAAATAGGCCTTGAAGCGGTCCGGTACGATTTCGGGCAAGGAGCCCAGGTCCCGCTTGAGAATCTCCTCGACCTTGCGGTCAACCAGGCCGGCAAGATGCTCCTGAAAGGGCTCGCCCGAAATGGCGGCCCCGATATCCTTGCTGGTCAGGAGATGGCGTCCCACCATTTCCCCGATGTTAATCGCCAGGGCATGGCGCTTGGAGGGGATGACACCGGGGGTCATCGGCACCCTCAAACCGAACAGATACCAGGGTCGCAGAGGCCTGAACAGCATGCGGATGGCGATCTTGTTGGTGAGATAACCGATGAAGGCGCCGATACAGGGGTGGGCCAGGGCGCTGAGCAGGGCGGAATCGATGGGGAGCAATGTGATCAACCTGTGGAGTGAAGATTAGGGGGAAGAGAGGAGCGGCGGCAGCTGGTCGGGATGGGCGATCAGGTGGTGCGCACCCGCCCCCCGCAGTTCGTCGGCGGTGCGAAACCCCCAGAGAACGCCGACCGCATCCATGCCGGCGGCGCGCGCCGTCCGCATATCGATTGCGGTATCGCCGACATACAGGATTGCAGCCGGAGGCAGGTCCAGAAGAGCGGCAATTTCAAACGCCGCAGCGGGATCCGGTTTCTTCGCGACCCCGGGCCGCTGACCGAGAAGCGGGTTAAAGGTCCAATGCGGCAGCAGCCGTTGCACACAGAGCCGGGTGAAGGCATCGGGTTTGTTGGAGAGGATACTGAGCCGCAAGCCGGCGGCGGTCAAGCGGTCGAGCATCGGGGCAATCCCCGGATAGGGAACGGTGCGGTCGTGCCAGTTTTTCAGATATTCCTGCTGGAACATAGCCACTGCCTCCTCCACCACCCCGGGGCTACGCTGATCCGCCGGAAGAATTCGTTCCACCAGGGTCCGGACCCCGTCGCCGACAAAATAGCGATAGGCGTCCACCGGGTGCTCGGGCAGCGCCCTGGCCGCAAGCATCCGGTTCGCGGCCGTTGCCAGATCGTCCAAGGTGTCGAGCAAGGTCCCGTCCAGATCAAAAAGTACCGCTCTATAACGCATCGTGCTCCCCCTTCCCGGTCCGATGCCGGGAATATGTCCATTGCCCCGATTCATATCGCCACCGGACGCCCGCGGATGGGCTAACAAGGGAATATAACAGGGGCTCGCCCCTACCGTAAATATTTTTATAGCCGGCTGCCCACCGGTGCGTCGGCGACAGACAGGCGCGGATCGGCCCCAAGGGAAACAGATCGGGTTGAAAAAGCAATAGACTTGGAAAAATGAATATTTTAAGATATATATCTTTTAAGGTTTATGTTTGGAACAAAGTATCCGGCCCGTGTCTCTCAAATCCTTTCCGCCCGGCGCCCCTTTCGAAAAAAAACAGCTTTGTGCATACGGCCCGATCTCCGAAACCTCCATTCCGCCACTGCGCAGTGAATCGATGAGCCAGGAAACACACCATCCCGACGTCATGATCGACCTGGTCAAAGTGACCAAAGTGTACCCCCCCGATGTGCAGGCCATCTCGGATATTTCCCTCACCGTCGCCAAGGGGGAAATCGTTTTCCTCACCGGGATGAGCGGCGCCGGCAAGACCACCTTGCTCCGGCTCATCAGCCGGATCGAGAAACCGACCAAGGGCATGGTGGAGGTGGCGGGCTTCGATATCGCCAAGTTGCCGCAGCGCAATATCCATCAGCTGCGGCGGAAGATCGGCATGGCCTACCAGGATTTCAAACTTCTGCCCGAAAGGACCGTGGCGGACAATATCGCCATTGCCATGGAGGTCGTCTACCGCCCCCCATCCTTTATCGAAAAACGGATCAGGGCGCTGCTCGATCAGTTGGATCTGGTCAGAAAATACGCGACTCCCACCGGGGAACTGTCGCGGGGAGAACAACAGCGGGTATCCATTGCCCGCGCCGTGGCCAATTTTCCGGAGATCGTCCTTGCCGATGAGCCCACGGGAAATCTCGATGCCGAAACCACCGGAAAAGTCATGAACCTCTTTCATCAGCTCAACTGCCAGGGAACCACCATCCTCATCGCCACCCATGACCAATCCCTGTACCAGCGGACCAGCCACCGGATTATTGAACTCCGCTTCGGCAGGTTACGCTCCCAGGTGTCGGATCCCCCTGAAGAAAACAGCGAAGAGGAAGCGGCATCGTCCCTCTTTCCTTCTTCGGAGGCATAAGGCATGCGCTTTCTCACCGTCGTTTTGCAGCATACCTGCCGCAACATGCTCTTCACCTGGAAATCACAGATCATGACCCTGTTCACCGTGTCCCTGTCGGTGCTGATCTTTTCCTTTTTTTATCTGATCTACTCCAATGCCCTCCATGTCGGCCAGGAGCTCGGCAACGACCTGCGGCTGATCGTCTACCTCGACGAGGACCCCTCCCCGGCCATGCAGGAACAATATCAGATGAAGATCCTCAAATTCGACCAGGTCGACCGCATCGAATTCATCAGCAGCCAGCAGGCCTTCAAACGGTTCGAACAGCAGCTGGGCGACAACCGCGACGTGCTGACCGGAGTGCCCGCCGATTTTCTGCCGCCCTCCATCGAGGTCTATCCGGTCCGTTCCCTGGACAATCTCTCCCGGATCAAGCGCTTCTCCGACTACCTCCAGACCCTGCCGGGTGTCCTCAAGGTGCAGTACGGCAAGGAATGGATCGAACGCTTTTTCTCTTTTATCCAATTGATGCGGGTGGTGATCCTCCTTTCCGGTTCGCTGCTGATCATGACCACCACCTTCATGGTGGCCCACACCATCCGCCTGACCTTGTTATCCCGGCAGCAGGAGCTGGAACTGCTCCGACTGGTCGGGGCCACCAACAACTATATCCGCATGCCGTTTCTTCTGGAGGGTGCACTTCAGGGGCTGCTGGGGGCAAGCTGCGGCATCGCCGCGCTCCTGCTCCTGTTCAACTGGATCAAGCTCCAATTCGCCGGCCCGACCACCCTCACCCTCCTGCCCTTCACCTTTTTTCCCTGGCCGGTGATTCTCTCCATTATCGGCATCGCCACCCTGCTCTGCGCAGCCGGCAGTTTTTCGACCACCAGAAGAATTCTTCAACTCTGATCGGCCATCCATGCGCTTTCTCCTCGCCCTTGCCCTGTTTTCGACCTGCCTGTTGTCGCCGTTGCTCTGCGCGGCGGAGCAACCGGAAAATCAACAACCGCACTCCGTCAACATCGGCAAATTCCGCCAGGAAATCTCAATACAGGAAGAAAAACTCGAGCAAAAACCGCACTCCGTCAACATCGGTAAACTCCGCCAGGAAATCTCAATGCACGAGGAAAAACTCGAGCAGAGCAGCAAAGAGGAACTTTCCCTGCTGAACGAGATGGAGCGCCTGGATGAGAAAATCACCCAGCAGAAGATGAAAATCGATGCCCTCAAGTCGCGGGTCAAAGAACAGCAACAGGTGATTGACGCCAAGGAAAAGGAACTGGCAACCATCACTCATAATAACAAGGACCTGCGGCAGCATTTGACCAAACGTCTGCGGGCCTTTTATCTCATGGGAAAAACCGGATTGCTCAACATCGTCTTTTCCAGTCAAACCCTGCCCCAACTGCTCCTGACCAATGACGCCTTCCATTCGCTCATCACCTATGACCAATCGGTTTTTGCCGCCTATCGGGAAAGCGTTGCCGCAATCGACCGGATCAAACGGTCCCATGAACTGGAAAAATCGGTGCTGGAAAATTTTCTGGCGGACGCTGACAAAGAAGGCCTGGTCCTGCAGCAGGCCGCTGAAGAGAAAAACAGCTTGCTGAAACGGGTCCAAACCCAAAGAGGGCTGTATGAACAGGCCTTGAAAGAGATGAAAAAAGCGGAGAACACCCTGACCTCCACCTTGACCAGCGGCAACAGGACCCAGGAGGGGCGAAAGGCAGGCGATTTTTTACGCAACAAGGGCAAGCTGCCGCCTCCGGTATGGGGAGAAATTATCAGCCTGTTTCGACAAGCGTCTCCCGAAACCGAGGACACCACCTTCACCAACGGCATCACCATCCATGCCCCGGACCGAACCGAAGTGTACGCCGTTTTTGAGGGTGAGGTTATTTTTTCCGGATATATGCGCGGATACGGAAAAATGCTGATCATCGACCATGATCAGCAATACTATACCGTCACCGCCGGGTTCGAGGAACTTCGGGTCAAGGAAGGCGCACTGGTCAAACAGGAGCAAGTGGTCGGCCTCACCGGCAAAAGCGCCACCCTCTTCGGCAAGGGACTGTATTTTGAAATTCGCCACGGCGTGCTGGCTGAAAATCCGCTCGACTGGCTGCAACCGGGGATCCTTACAACCCCCTGAGCTTCCGCCCGTCATGCGAGTCGAGTTTTTTGCAACTCCAGTGAATAACCGTTGCCTCACCCTCCGATTCCCGTTAAATTGCGCAGATTAAGCCGTCTGCGGCTGTCAGTCTCTCCCTTTGAGAGCTGCGGGCCGCCTGCACCGTTGTCTTTCTTTGAGCGCCCTTCTCCATCTCTTTCACCCGGTTTGCCAACTGCCACATGAAACGCCCGATTGCCCTGCTGGTCATCTTCCTCTTTTCCTGCTGCTGGACCTCCGCCTTTGCCGCCGAAAGCAAACAGGAGCGTGACATTTATAAGGATCTGGAAACGTTCGCGAATGTTCTGACCCTGATCCAGCAGTATTATGTCGACGAGATCGATTCCCACAAGGTGGTCAACGGGGCGATCAACGGCATGCTCGGCTCGCTCGACCCCCATTCGGCCTATATGACACCGGAAGATTTCAAGGAGCTTGAAGAGGAAACCTCGGGCAGTTTCACCGGAATCGGCATCGAAATAACGATCCGCGATGGCGTCCTCAGCGCCGTTGCCCCCATCGAGGGCACCCCGGCCGATAGACAGGGGGTCAAATCCGGGGATCAGATCATCCGGATCGATGGCGAACTCACCAAGACCATGACCCTCATGGAGGCAGTCAAGAAACTGCGGGGGGCAAAAGGGACCTCGGTGACCATCACCATTCATCGTGAAGGCTGGAAAGACACCAAGGATCTGACCCTGGTCAGGGAGGCCATTTCCCTGGTCTCGGTCAAATCCATGGAACTGGAACCCGGATTCCCCTATATCCGGATATCCAACTTCCAGGCGGCCACCACCAAGGACGTCAAAAGCGCCCTGAGAAGCCTCATGAAAAAAAATCAGCCACAGGGCCTGGTGCTCGATTTACGCAACAATCCCGGAGGACTGCTTGATCAGGCCGTTAAAATAGCAGACCTCTTTCTCGACAAAGGGGTGATCGTTTCGACCAAGGGAAGAGGCAATCAGGAGCAGATGGTGTTTGAAGCCCATCAGGACGACACCACAAGCAATTACCCCATGGTTGTCCTGGTCAACGGCGGCTCCGCCAGCGGTTCCGAGATTGTGGCCGGGGCCCTCACGCATCATAAACAGC
>Ga0074197_1002515_pt1 | contig 12604 bp, 12 predicted proteins | sample EPASupsiteSAE305_FD_64526 | JGI IMG/M metagenome (GOLD analysis project Ga0074197, IMG submission 64526) | Bioremediated contaminated groundwater microbial communities from EPA Superfund site, New Mexico - SAE3-05 reassembly with SPADES | ecosystem: Environmental > Aquatic > Deep subsurface >...
AGCCGAAGTGCTCACGCATTCAAGAATTGTGAGGCTTTGAGCAGGGAGCCGCATCAGCCGCGGCGCCCGCTAGTTTCGCGCCACGCGCCACTCGAGCGTCTGTCCCGCGCACATGGGAACCGCGCCTCCGAGGAGTTTCGGCACTTCCCATGGACTGCGCTCCAGCGTGATCGTGCGAGAGTTGAGCGGCAGCCCGTAGAATGCCGCCCCGCGTTCCGTCATGAAGGGGATGAGCGAATCAAGGCTCCCCAGCGAATCGAAGAGACCGACGAGCGCGGGCAGGGCGCTCGGCGACGAGTAGACTCCAGATGCCGCCGCGCCACACTCTTTTTTTTCGCGCGGATGCGGCGCCGAATCGCTGCCGAAAAAGAATTTTTTCGAGCCGGAGAGCACCGCGGCGCGCAGGGCGTCCCTGTCGCGGACGAACTTGAGCACGGGCTTGCAGTACAGGTGGGGATGCATCGAATCGCCGATCATGTCGTCGATGGTGAACAGAAGGTGATGTGCGGTGATGGTAGCGGCAAGATTTTCGGGACCGATTTCGACGAAACGCACGCTCCGCGCGTCGGAGAGGTGCTCCAGCACCACGCGCAGCCGCGGATGGCGGACAAGCAGATGTTCGACCTGCGGCAGGAAGGCCCGCTCGCGCTCGAGCACGGGGACCTCCGGGTCTTCGCCGTGGATACAGAGTACGAGGCCCCGCGCCTCCATCGCGTTCAAGGCTTCTTCGACCTCGTCGAATGAGCGGGGACCATCGGCGGCATTGGTCGTGGAGCCCGCAGGGTAGTACTTGCCGGCCACCACGCCCGCGCGGGCCAGGGCCTCGACCTCGGCGCCCCGCATCCCGGGCAGAATCTTGAAAGTAAAAAGCGGCTCAAAGCGTTCATTTTCAGGAAGTGTGTCGAGCGCCCCCCCGACCTCGGCCCGATACGCTTCCAGGCGCGCAAGGTCGGAAACAGGCGGCAGTGTGTTGGGCATGAGGAGGACGCGGCCGAACTGACCCGCATGCCCGCGCACATATGCCGGGAGCCGCCCGCCCTGCCGGAGATGGGCGTGAAAATCGTCGGGCATGCGAATAGTAAATCGGTCTTGTATCTGGAACATTTCGGCCTCCTGAATATGAGCTTGCTTGACCCACTGTGGACCAGCGCATAGAGTACAGGTATGGATAAATATATCATCGAAGGCGGCTACCCCATCAAGGGAACGCTCATGCTTTCTGGCAATAAAAACGCGGCCCTCCCCTGTATCGCCGCTTCTGTGCTGGCCGAAGAACCTGTCACGCTCCGGAACATCCCAGCGATCGAAGATGTGCTTGTGATGTTCGACGTCCTGCGGAATCTCGGCGGAACGGTCGGGCAGCTCGACGCACATACATGGCGCATCGATTCGCGGAGCATCTCAAATTACGAGGTCCCCGAAGAACTTGCGAGAAAAGTGCGCGCTTCGATTCTTTTTGCCGGTCCTCTGACGGCACGCTTCGGCAAGGCAATCCTTCCGCCCCCGGGCGGCGATACCATAGGCCGCAGGCGCATCGATACGCATATCCTTGCGCTTCAGGAATTGGGCGCGCGCATTACTCTTGAGAATATGCTCACGTTTTCGGCGGCGAAACTCGTCGGTGCTTCGGTGTTCCTGGATGAGGCCTCGGTGACCGGCACGGAAAATGCGATTATGGCCGCGGTGCTCGCCGAAGGTACCACCGTGCTCATGAACGCGGCGTGCGAGCCGCACGTCCAGGACCTGTGCAGAATGCTCATCCAGATGGGCGCCGAGATTGAAGGCGCGGGGTCGAACCGGCTCACCATTCATGGCAAAAAATCCCTGGGGGGAACTGATTTTGCCATCAGCGCGGATTACATGGAGCTTGGCTCTTTTGTCGGGCTGGCGGCGGTTACTGGTGGGGACCTGCGAATCGAGGGCGTGTGCGCAGACGATATTCCGCCACTTAAAGTAGGTTTTTCAAAGCTCGGTGTCACATGGGAACTCAAAGGCACAGTGTTGAGGCCCAATACGATGGGCGAGCTTCGTGTCGTGCCCGATATCGGCGGACAGATACCCAAGATCGATGATGCCCCCTGGCCCGGTTTCCCCGCCGACCTGACCTCGATCATGACCGTCATCGCAACGCAGGCTGAAGGCGTCGCCCTCATCCACGAGAAAATGTTCGAATCGCGCATGTTTTTTGTGGACAAGCTGATTTCGATGGGCGCGCGGATTGTGCTCTGCGATCCACACCGTGCCATCGTGTACGGGCCATCGAAGCTTGTCGGGAATGTGCTTGTGTCGCCGGATGTGCGCGCCGGCATGGCCATGGTCATCGCCGCGCTCTGCGCCGAGGGAACGAGCGTCATTCACAATGTGTACCAAATCGAGCGCGGATACGAGAACCTCGTCGGAAGGCTCTCGGCGGTTGGCGCACACATCTCTTATTGTTAAGAGCCGGCTCGCCCCGCGTCCTCGGTGAGCATCTTCTTTTTCAGCTCTTCGAGCATTGTCTCTGCCGCCTGCGGCGACGATTCAAGCTGCGTGAATTGCTTTTCGAGGCTGGCGCCGCTTGAGGCTTCATCGAGTTCTTTCGTCGCTTCGGCGCTCGCTTCGATTTCGTCGACCTTGCGTTCCATGCGCTCGAAGGTCTCAAAGGCGCTCTTGTTTCCGGACAGGCTCGACATGGTCTGATTGATGCGCTGCTGAGCTTCGGCCCGCTTTGCGCGCGCGATAAGAATGTTTTTCTTGCGGTTTGCCTCTTCGATCTTTGACTGCAGCTGGCGCAAGGCATCTTTGAGTTTTTCGACCGATTGCTTCTGAGCTTCCCACTGCTGTGCAAGCTGAGTGGCATATCCCTCGAATTCCTGCTTGCGCAGGAGCGCTTCCTTGGCGAGATCGTCGCGTCCGGCACGCACGGCGAGCATGGCTTTCTTTTCCCATTCGTCAGCTTTGGCTCTGTTTTCAATCATATCACGTTCGAGTTTTTTCTCGTCCGCGATTGCCATCGCCACTGATTTTTTGGATTCGATGAGCTGCTCATTCATGTCGATGATCATCTGATTGAGCATTTTTTCAGGGTCTTCTGCTTTTGATATAAGAGAATTGATATTTGAAGAGATCACAGTTTTAAGACGGTCGAACATACCCATGATTTACTCCTCCGCTTTATGAATATAGCTCGCGAGCTTCTTGTAGTGCTCGAGCAGCGCGAACGATATCGATTCAATAGAAGCCAGAAATTCTTCTTTGTCAAGCGTGGCCTGCTGAAGCGTATCGATGACAATGATATCATTGCCGCTGATCGCGTATGCGCCATGCAGGAGGTCTGTGGCATTGAGCTCAAGCAGCATCCGGAAAAGCTGTTCAGCATTTTTCTTCGGAACCGGCATGACATCGGCGCTGATGATGACGAGCGGATCGGAAAGGCTCACCAGCATTTTCGGATAGCCTTTGTTCTCGTCCTCGATAAGCCAGGAATTGTTCGATATCTCCTGATACGAAATGCCAAGATCGATGAGATATTGTTCGATTTTAGGCAATGTGGACATCACCACCTCCTTATTCGCCAGTTGACGACTGGCGATTGTACGCTCAGCCGAGCGTGATTGCTCCATCAGGAAAAGCCGTAATGACTGCCTCGCATGTCTGGCAGCGTCCCCGGCCAGGATGCTCGATGTCGATGAGAGTATCGCATGCGGGGCATCGGACGGAAAGAGGATATGTGCCATCGAAGACATTTTTCAGACCCTGTATTGCGCTCTGAGAATCGGCCGCGGTCGTGAAATACCCTTCAAGGCCTAGAATCCGCTGCATTCGCTCCATCCGTGGACGCATGGCACAGAGAATGATGTCGCCATGCCGATCCCTCAACCTCTGCCGGAGTACCAGCATAAGTCCGATGCCTGCGGGGCCGATGTCTTCAATAGTGGAAAAATCCACCACAAGATAGTGAATGCTTTCGGAAAGAATGGCATCGAATGATTGAGCCACCGCTTCAAGGTTTGTGTCCGTGACTGCACCGACGAAACGAGCGACCGCACAGTCGGGGAAATCGCCGGAGGTCTGGGACGAAATGATGGCATCCGATCCGGGCTGAGGGATTTTCTGGATGCGCGAAAGAAGTCGCGATGGCATACCCTATCAATAATATGAGCTGAGGAGGAAAAAGTCAAACTCTGGCTAGGGAGCGAAACCTCCGTCCAGGCTCACAATGGCTCCGGAAGCAATGCAGGGATCCGCATCGATGAGGTTGAGGCTTGTACGGGCGACGCACTCGGGCTGCGCGAGCGAACCTGTCGGTATGAGGGATGCGTGACGGATCTTCGTTTCATTGTCGAGATATTCGGTTTCAGTAGGACCGGGGCAGACAAGGACCGCGGCGACGTTGTGTGATGCGCCCTCCGCAGCGATGGATTTTGCCAGCACGCCAAGCCCCGTTTTGGCCGATGCATAGGCAGCCGTTTTCCTGTAGGCACGAATGCCATCGGTTCTGGTCCCGCCCAAAAAGAGGAATCTGCCATACTTTCGCGCTATCATGCCTGGCAAAAAGCGACTTGCCAGCGCTCCCGGAAGCGCCAGATTCGCGAGCGTAAGCCATTCCCACTCTTCAGTCGTGCATTGTGCAAGCGGCTTTTCCTGAAATGGACCAAAGGCGCAGATGACAATGTCTGGTTCGGCTCCGATTTTGTCGAGACGGGCGTCGAGCGCATGAATAAAGCTGCCGGGACTGGAAAATTCGGCATCGAATGTCTCGTGAAATCCGAGTTTCATCCCTTGTGTCCGTTCCGAGGCATGCCTGCCGTGCACAAGGAGTCTCGCGCCGCGGCGGGAGAGTTCGATCGATATAGCCCGGCCAATGCCCCCAGAGCCTCCGACGACAAGGGCGAATCTTCCATGAAATGTGGAGTCGTCCACTGGCAAGCCTTCAGGATTCGCTGTACTCATATTTCTATAGTATAATAAAAACACTCTTCTTTTAAGACTTGTGTGGCGCAAGCCGTGATATGCCTGTTAGAAATTCAATGTCGTCCGCGCCGATCTCTCCTGCTGTTTTTCTTGCGCAAGCTCTCGCGATGACCGACTGCAGCTCGCGGATATTTCCGGGCCAGTCGTGGACGGCGAGCTTGTCGAGCGCGCCATCCTCGATGTCATAGATATCTTTTGAAAATTGAGTGCAGAAATGACGGGCAAGCAGCGGGATGTCTTCTTTTCTTTCGCGGAGCGGCGGGATTTCTATGACGAAATCGGCGATGCGGAACAGAAGATCGTTTCTGAATCTGTTTTCGGCCGCCAGATCGATCGGATTCAGACACGAAGCGCTGACGAGCCGAAATTGAGCCGAATGAGAGTGGGTACTGCCAAGCCTTCGATATTCGCCGGTTTCAAGCACGCGCAGCAGGCTAGGCTGGGACGCGGCCGAGAGGCTTCCAATCTCATCGAGAAAAAGCGTTCCATTATCGGCTTGTTCGAGTGCACCGCACCTTGAACAGGCGTCTGTGTATGCGCCTCGTTCGGTGCCAAACATTTCGCTCTCAAAGAGGGTCTCCGGAATGGCGGCGCAGTTCAGCGCGACAAAGGAATTGAGCTTTCTTTTGCTCCATGAATGCAGAGAATGGGCGGCCAGCTCTTTTCCGGTTCCTGTTTCTCCTATGATGAGCACAGGGCGTTGTTCATCGGCATAGGAACGAATTTGGGAAATCATGCGGCGGAATTTTTTGCTTTTGCCTATTATTGGAGAACATTCGTCTGCAAAAAGACATGTGAAGGATTGTATTTCAGCTCTTTCCGCACATGATGAATCGAGATTTTCTTCCACTGCCGAAAAAATAATTGAAGAGATTCTCTCGATTGGAAGGGGCAGATAGATGACGTGTACTTCACAGAATGGCAAAGATTGCAAGGCTTTCAATCGGGAATTGCCCGGCATAAGAGCATGCATCTCGGATTCCAGGATGATGAATACGGAAAGCGGTGGACTTCTTTCCTGGTTCCCGATTTTTGCACTCAAAATACTTCGATGAACGCATTCCAGATGATAAGCGTTGAACGCGCGATCATGGGAGGCAAAGCCAATGAGGAGGATCGCGGGCTTGTGTTCCTTCATTATCGCTGCCAACTCGAGTAAATCTCCGGCGATCGACACTTCGAATCGCTTGCTGAGCGCCACAGCCAATGCCCGAATTCTCCTGGAATCCTGATCGTAATAAAGTAATTTTTTCATTATGGGATTATGTGTAACAGATTCAGGACTCTGTTTCAAGAGAAGATTGGGCAAAAGAGGTTGAAATTGGTTTATCGCCCCGCGAACCATCTCAGAATGGGCCCGTAGTAAAAGAAAATACCGCTTCTCGTTGTGCTCATGTGGCGTGGTATCCAGCGTTCTCCGGCGGGAATGGGGTCGCCCGCAAGGATCAGGGTGGGGTTTCCCTTTTGAATGGCCTGAATGAGCGCGAGTTCTTCCTGCGGCCGATACATGCCGTGCATGCTGCCCACAATGGTAATGCCCGGATATGTCGCGCGGATGTTCTTTTCTGCTTTAATGAGGGTGACCGGACTGCCGCCAAGCAGAAATATCGAGCCATTTCTTTTTTCGATTGCCGAAAGAAGCAGTGTAAGCACTTTTTGAGGTCTGTAGACTTCGGGGTCCTTTTCCATGGGATGAGCATCGATGTTCTCTATCTCCATGGATTCATACAGTGCGTCGAGCAGTATCTGATGGATAAACGGTACGGACCAGGAACGCAGCGCTTTCTTGCCATGAGCGTGAGCCCGTTCTGCCAGGTTCCGATCCCGGGACAGTATGATATCGGCGCTGGCAATCATCGAACCGTATTCATCTCGATTTTTGGCACTCTGCCACTGGCTTGTATTTATAAAACAAATCTGATGGTTTCTTTCATCATCCCAGAGATATGGAAGCGCGGAGAGCACAAATTGGGAAGGAAAATCGATTCGCACATTATCAAGAATTGCGTTTGGTATATTCAAACTTTCCATATATTTTTCTCGAGGGTGATTGCCCGAACTGCGGAAATTGCGTAGGTTGCGGCAGTCTCCACGCGCAAGACAGGTCCTTTCGCATGGTGTATGGCAAAGCCCATCTGCGCAAATGCCGCACAGTCTTCTTCGGAAAAGCCGCCTTCCGGCCCTATGCCGATAACGATTCTATTTTGGACGGCCGAAAGAAGCGTGTGAAGCGGCATGGATGCTTGCCGCTCCGATTCATGAAAGAGAATACGAACCGCGTGTTCTCTTTCAAACCCCATCGCGTTCAATTGCGCCTCCAGCGATTCGAGATGCCCTGCCGCCACAATTTCGGTGTGGACGGGGGAACCAGATTGCTGAAGGGCCTCCCGAATGATGCGCCGTCGCCGTTCAAGTTTTGAGGACCTGCGGTCTGAAGGATCTATTCTTACACAATACCGAGTAATGACAGGAATAATGAGCTCGACTCCGAGTTCCACCGCCTGCCGTATGATGAGATCGAATTTCTGGCCTTTGGGAAGAGCCTGGACGAGAGCGATGCGGAGGCGTTTTTTGTCGTCGATGCTTTGGGAATCATGCGCCGCGGACTCGGGTGAAGAAGCCGGAACAAGCGCGACCTTCGCACCGCGCGGTTCGTCCGACAGAAGAGTACAGGTAAATCGGGTGCCGGTTTCATCCATCGCATCGAAAGAATCGCCGCGGTGCATCCGTCGCACGCTGACAAGGTAGTGGCTTGTTTTTGCATCGAGCACGCAGGTTTCTTTGCCGCTCTGGTTGCCGGGAAGCACTATCTGGCGCATGGGGAAGCACCCGCTCACTTGTCCGCGTCGTGGAGCTGGGCCAATGTCTTGGTATTCTCAAGGCTATTCTCGAAGTCCGGCGATGCTATGAGATCAAGCGCTTTCTGCAGCTGCACATCGTATTCGAGGTCGTAGACCCGGGCCGGCTGCGAGCGTTCGGCCTCATCGCGGACGAGCTTTTCGAGGATGGTCTCGGGGACTGCATACTTCTTCGCAAGCTCCATGGCAAATTCTTTTCGCTGTTCAGGGGTCGGCTGAGGAACGCTTTGCAGATAGCGCGCAATATCGCCGGCATCATAAAGCCGCTGGACTTCCGCAAATTCTTTGTCGCTCAGTTCAGGCTCGGCGACACTGATGTCGGGTTCGATGCCAATTTTATCGATATTGACGTCACTTGGAGTATAATAGTGTGCCATCGTAAGTTTAAAGCCGGCTTTGTCGAGAGGGAATATCTGCTGCACAGAGCCTTTTCCGTAGGTTTTTTCCCCCAGGAGGAGTGCGCGCTTCGTGTCTTTCATCGCGCCGGCAAAAATCTCGGAAGCCGAAGCAGAGCCTTGATTTATCAGGACGATCATGCGGTTGTTCTGGGGAATGGCAAGGTCCGGTTTGGCCTTGTACTCGTAATTCTCGGAGATCGTGCGCCCTTTGGTGGAAACGATCACGCCGGAAGACAGGAAAAGGTCGCTGACATCGACGACCGAGGACAGAAGCCCGCCAGGATTTGAGCGCACGTCGAGCACGAATTTGTCAATGCCTTTCTTTTTCATGTCTTGCAGCACGATTTTCATCTGAGGCTCGGTATTGGGATTCCACTCGATTATTCGGATATAGCCGACATCCCCTTGTGCTGTTGTGATGATGGCATTTTTGACGGCCGGAATTTCGATCTTGCTCCGCGTGAAAGTGACTTCGAACTCGTAGCTGCCCCTTTTGAAGGTGAGCGTTACCGTCGTTCCCGCTTCGCCCCGAATTTTCGCAGAGGCCTTGTCGGCACTCAATGGCGCGGTATCTTCACCGTCGATTTTCGTGATGAGGTCTCCCGAACGTATGCCTTCTTTCCAGGCAGGGGTATCTTCGATAGGCGAAACAACCTCGATATAGCGAGGCGTGTCCTCGGTCGGGGCCGTGGCCTGCTTGGAGATATACAGACCGACACCGCCGTAGGTGCCGGTGGTATCGGACATAAGGTCAGACATCATGTCCTCGTCCAGAAAGGTGGAGTAAGGATCGTTGAGCGAATCCATCATACCTTTGATGGCGCCCTGATAAAGCTTGGCAGGATCGGGCTCGTCGACGTAATTCTGCAAAATGAACTGGAAAATGTTCTGCAGCAGCTGAGAATACTGTTTTGCGTCGGGGGTCTTGGTTTGCTGTGCATATAGTTCCGGTACGGAAACGGTGACGAATGTGAGCGCAAGGATGACAACAAATGAGAGCACTGAGATCAGTCGCTTACGCACTACGGGAGTATCAATATTCTTCATCGGGACTAGCTCCTTTCCCTGGAAACTTGCATCTCGTTACAGTATCATAATAGCCAAATAGTTGTATTTTTGCTACTGTCTTGACTATACAGGGTTGCGCTACTAGACTCCATGTCGATATGCGCCGTTCTCCTTTTTTGTTGACAGCCGGGATTTTGGCATTCTTTCGCGTTTTTGTGCTTGGCATTGCGGCAGTTTCGCTTGGAATGGGCGATTATGGCGGTGTTTCGTCGGCCATGCTCCGGATATTCCAGCTATACAATCTTCTGTTTGTCTATATTGTGATTCTTCAGTATTTCAAACCCGGTGCGCGTGAGTTCCTTGAGACACCTTCGCTTTTGGTGGCATGTGCGTCTCCTGTGCTCAGCGTGCTTGCGCTGCTCGCCTTTGTGCATCCTTCGAATGCTTCTGTTCCTGTCGATCTTGTGAGAACCGGTGGCTCGATACTTATTCTGATCTTGCTGGATGTATTGATTTTGGGTTTGCTCGCACTGGATGCGCTCCGGTATCATCCTCCCCGTGAGGGGAAACCGGCGCTCGGGCAAGAAGCGGGCAGCGAAAAGCCGCAAGTTTCGGAACATGCCCATGATGATCCTGAACACGAGGTTTCCTGATGGTTGCAATGCTCGACTTTCCAAAATGGCTATCCCCTGAGATTATTCCCGGTCTGCCGTTCCGATGGTATGGCCTTATGTATTTGCTCGCCTTTGCCGTAACGTGGCTGCTCTTCAGAAAAGAGTCGAAGAGGCTCGGGGCGCCATGGTCGGAAGACGAGGCGGTGAATTTTTTTATCTGGTCGATAGTGGGGCTTCTGCTCGGCGGCAGGCTCGCTGGGACGCTCATCTACGAGCCGACGAATTATTACTGGATAAAGCCCTGGTTCATATTTTGGCCCTTTGACGAATCGGGGGCCTTTGTGGGCTTCCAGGGCATGTCCTATCATGGCGGATTTGCCGGGCTCATCATTGCTACGCTGATCTGGTGCAGAGTCCACAAGTGGAATTGGTTTGATTGGGCCGATCTCATCGCGGTCTCGGCGCCTTTGGGGTATACTCTTGGCAGGCTTGGCAATTTCATAAATGGTGAGCTCTGGGGCAAAGTGAGCACCGCACCGTGGGCGATGATTTTTCCGAATGCGGAGCGCTTTTCGGCGAAAGAACCATGGGTGCAGGAAGTCGCGCGCAAGGTGGGCATTCGTCTCGTGTCCATGAACGACATGGTCAATTTGCCTCGCCATCCTTCGCAGCTCTATGAGGCAGTCTTGGAAGGCATTGTTCTGTGGCTTATCCTTTGGTTTGTCGTGCGCAAGCATCGTACGTACCGCGGCAAGAGTGTCGGGATATATGCGCTGGGCTATGGCGTGGCGCGTTTCATTGTTGAGTATTTTCGGGAACCTGATTCGGGTCTGGGCTATATCCTGCCGCTCGGAGACCCGAATGCGCCCACCGCGCGCTTTGTGTCGGTCTTCAATTTTTCAATGGGGCAGATTTTGAGTTTTCTGATGATTGTGGCGGCCATCATTTTTATGGTGTACGCGCACAAACATTTCAAGATTAACCCTGGAGATCCAGTCTTTGTCGATGCATCGAAGACAGGTCCCGGCACAGATGCGGGCGCAAACACGGGCGCGCAAGGGACCTCTCGGCATACTTCGAAATTCGATGCGCTCGAGGCTCGCAAGCTGAGAAAAAAGATAAAATAGCGGAGGTGCACCATGAGGGTGTCTCTCGTTCAGCTCAATTCGACTATTGGCGATTTTAAGGGCAATGCCGACCGCATGCTCGTCATCGTCAACCGAATCCTCGCCACCTTTTCGGCATCCGAGAAGCCGGACCTGATCGTGTTTCCCGAACAAAGCCTGTGTGGTTATCCGCCCATGGATTTGCTCGATCAGGAATCATTTTTGTTTGGCTCAGTTGCGGCGCTGCGCCGCCTGCAGAAGCTTTTGCCGGAGAATATCGCGGTAGGTGTTGGCTATGTCGACAAGAACCGCGAAAGGGCGGGCAAATCGCTCGTCAATACATATTCGGTCCTCTGCAATGGCAAAGTGCTTTTCACGCAGGCCAAGACTCTCCTCCCTACCTACGATGTATTCGATGAAGCGCGGTATTTCGAGCCGGCCCGCACGCGGCAGGTATTTGCGCAGGACTGTGGGCGGGTCGGCTTTGCGATCTGCGAGGATTTTTGGTGGGAAGCGCCCGACGCTTCGCAGAAATATACGATCGATCCCGTGAAGGAACTGATGGATGCGGGGGCAGATGTTCTTATTGTTCCTTCCGCCTCGCCCTTCATCGCGGGGAAATTGACCACGAGGCTCAACCTCGCCGAGAAGGCGGTGCGCGCTGGTTCGATCCCCGTGCTGTACTGCAACGCGGTCGGGGCCAATGATTCACTCGTGTTCGACGGGCGTTCCTTTGCGATGGCGGAGGATACGTCGATCCGCGGTGTGTGCGGCTGGGGGGAAGAAGTCCTGACCTATGACACCAAGACCGGCAAGGCGACTCGCCTCGTGCTCGACAGTCCAACGCAGCGGCCTGAAGGCGCGGAGGAAGACGTAAATCCTCATATCAACCGCTACGATGAAATTCGGCGGGCGATAATCGTAGGTATTCAGGATTACCTCAGAAAATCGGGTTTCTCCCGAGTGTGTCTCGGGTTGTCGGGGGGCATCGATTCGGCGCTTGTGGCAGTCCTTGCCGCCCAGGCCATCGGTTCTCGGAATGTGACCTGTATCTCCATGCCGAGCAGGTTTTCGAGCACGGGCTCGCTCGATGATGCCGTTGAACTCTGTCGCCGCAACAAGCTGCGCCTCGAGCGCATACCCATTGAGGTACCTTTCACCGCGTATCTCAACGCGCTTGCCGTGCCATTTGCAGGGCGGCCTTACGATATCACCGAAGAAAATCTTCAGGCGCGCATTCGGGGTACTCTTCTCATGGCGTGGTCGAACAAATTCAACGCGCTGTTGCTCACGACAGGCAACAAGAGCGAAGTCGCGACGGGCTACTGCACGCTCTATGGCGACATGAACGGCTCGCTCGCCCCCATCGCGGATCTCTACAAGACCGAAGTCTATGGGCTTGCCGCGTACATCAATGAAATCGCCGCGGCACAGGGCGGCGAGGAGCCGGTCCCCGAGGCGATTATGAACAAGGCGCCGAGCGCCGAACTCCGTCACAACCAGAAAGACCAGGACACCTTGCCCGAGTACGCAGTGCTCGACGGAATTTTGCGATTATATATAGAAGAAAATCGCACGATGGACGAAATTGTCGATGCCGGTTTCGACCGCGCCACCGTACGCCGCACCCTCGAAATGACCGCCAAGGCCGAGGACAACCGCAGACA
>Ga0074197_1002517_pt1 | contig 12603 bp, 12 predicted proteins | sample EPASupsiteSAE305_FD_64526 | JGI IMG/M metagenome (GOLD analysis project Ga0074197, IMG submission 64526) | Bioremediated contaminated groundwater microbial communities from EPA Superfund site, New Mexico - SAE3-05 reassembly with SPADES | ecosystem: Environmental > Aquatic > Deep subsurface >...
AGTTTCACGTGTACTTTCGTGCTCTCATCGATCCATGCCGCATGCACCTGTCCGATCGATGCCGAAGCAATCGGCTGGGGATCAAAACGGATAAACGGCGAAGAGGGAAAAGCCTTTGCCATTACCCGCTCATAAGCCGCTTGATGCATCGGGGGGAGATCATCATGAAGGGTTTTGAGGGCATTTAGATATGATTCATCAAAAAAATCGTTTCGCGTTGCCAACACCTGTGCCAGCTTGATAAAACTCGCCCCCAAACGTGTGATCGTGAAAGCAAGTTTATCGGGTGAGAGAGGCGAAAAGCCTAAAAAACTCTCCCTCTTTTTAATCAGCAGATAAAAGGACAATAGAAGCCGAAAAACACTCCAAAGCCGTCGTGGCGAATAGAGAGAACTTACGATCGCAGCGATTCGATATCCTTTTTCGTCGCAATTCCAAGCTCTTCAATCACCTCTTTGATCGCAGTTTTAAGCTCCTCTTTGAGACGTTTCTCTTCGTCTTCCCCTTTGGTTTTCAGGCTCTCTAAAAAGCTTTTGGTATCGCTGGTGTTCAGTTTCCCTTTCTCTTCGAGTTTTTTTAGCTCCTCTTCAACGCGCTCTTTTAAAAGAAGCGCTCCACCCATTCCCGTATACAGTAATTCTTTTAACATGGTAATTCTCCACTGTTTAGATAATTGTAGTATAGGCTTAAATCATTAATATCAGTATCTTTTTTTTGTCACTTTATTTGAAAATCTTCAACTTAACGTGAATGAGCGGGTGATAGTCTATATCAGTTGCACCCGTAAAGCTTCTCGCACTGTTCCAAGCCACCTTCGACATTTTCAAACCACTCTAAAAAGTGTTGTGCCATTATCCCTTTGAACAAAGAGCCGTGTTGAGGAGCAATCATCTCAACCTCGTATTTTCGTACACATTGAACCCATGCTCGACAAAAACGGTTTGATGCCATGTAACGAGAGTGAAAACTCTCCAAAAACACACGGTGTTCTTCAAAATTATCAACGTTTTTATTGAGATTTTGAGGAGAGAGAACCGCTGCTCCGATATCACCGGAAAAAAGGATTTTTGAGCGGCTGTCATAGAGCGAAAAATTTCCCGGAGAGTGGAGGAAATGAGCCGGAATGAATTGTAAAAAATCGTGCTCGAATTTAATACGTGCACCATGATCTTCAAGAGCCACAAGCCGCCCCATATCCATCAAACCGTAATGCCCCATAAAACGGGTCCACAGTTGTGACATCACCAGTTTAGCCGACGTGGCAACACTCCATTCGGCAATTGCCCCGGCAACGTCAGGGTCTTGGTGAGAGAAAAAGATAAATTTAATCTTTTGCGGGTCAATATGACGGGATACAGCATCGTATAACTCCCCAAAGATCCCTCCGCTTCCCGGATCGATCAACACCGCACTGTCATTTTGAATAATCAAAAACTGATTTACCGAGAGGGAGTATTCTTGATGTTCCTCATCTTCGAGACTGAACATCACACATTTATGCTTTTCATCTTGATACAGCAGAGTTTCATTATTCATAATTGCAGTCCTTTAAATTCGCGAATTAACACCATCTGTCGTTTTGCGATGTAATCGATCAGATTTTTTTGAGCTTGAGCATGAAGTTCATAGCTGCAAACCACCTCATAATGACGTTGATTCTCCTGTATCCGATACACTTCGGCTTCTGTGTTAATAATAACCGGACGTTGTACCGATTTTATAACAATGTCCAGCACAACGAACTGTTTCAGGGCCAAACCTGCGGGAAGCGAAGGAAAAGACAACCGTACGGCATTGATTGAAATGTCTAAAATATCTACGTCGGTTTCAAATTTTCTCCCCTCGTACAAAAAGGTAATCGTCAAATTATCATCGGGAATCACCCGAATTGCGGCCCTGCGCGTCGGAGAAGTTTTCACCATTTTATAATGGCTAAAATGGACACGCTGTGCCTCAAAATCAAACCGTTTGATTCCCTCACAAAAAATTGCCGTCGGAAACAGCTCAGACGTAAGATAAAACACCTCTTCGTATTGCATCGCCTTAAGCTGTACATACGGAGTTTGAAGGATAACTTCTGCATTAGCGACCCCGGTTATTAACGCATCATTGGTGATACTGAGACCTTTATACAGATTGTGTGCCCGTATTTTTGCTCCGCTTCGCATCGCCATATCGAGTAAGCCTCGAACGATTTTTTCATCTTTGGCCAAACGTTCTTGTTCTACTGCGGAAGCATCATAGAGTTTGAGAAGCCCAAGTTCACTCACATCATTCAGAGATAACACCCCATATCCTGCTTTATCGGGAATACTTTGAAATCTAAGGATGAAATGGTGATGAACATCATCGTTTCCCGCTATTTTGACGTTAAACAGTTTCCCTGGATTTTTAGAGATTTCACTAAACCAGTCGCACTCGTCATGGTTATACAAAAAAGTGTTATGAGATAACAGCATCTCTCCAAAGGAGACAAACTTGTCTCGTAATTTCTCAACACTCTGTACATCAAAAAAATCCAAAGTAGGTTGGTTTGCCATCACCACTTTTTGATCTTGCAGTAAAAGAGTCAGGCTGTTTTGGTAGTTAAAAATAGAGTGCAAATTGGCGTTAAAAATTTTACGGTGAAGTTCTTCTTTTAGGATAATGGCACATCGGGTGAGCGTTTCAACCAAATTTTCAATATGCATCGGTTTGGCAAGATATTCAAACACACCGACACGAATCGCACGATGAAGCAGATCATGATCATCATGGGCTGTAGTAACGATTAGCTTTACATCGGGATCGATATGCAAAATCGCTTCCGCCATCTCTAAGCCATCCATTTTCGGCATGATAATATCGGTGATTACGATGGCAGGATGGTGTTCTTTAAACAGGGCTAATCCCTCTTCTCCATCATACGCGCTGTACACCGTCTCAAAAAATTTTTGGAATAGAATGGTTGCTTGGTTATTTAGCCCAACATTATCTTCTACGTACAATAGAGTATAAGGCTGCAAAGCAATCCGTAACTGTTTCAGCGCATTGGGCTCAACCATATTTCCTATCCTTAGTCGTCTGAAAGAGAATAGCTAAACAACTCTTAAATTTGCACAAAACAAAAGATTTGTGTTCTCTTTTTACGTCATACTTCCAAAGATAAATTTATATTTTGAGGAACTTTTTGTGAGTACTTCCAACCATTTCGATTCTATCGCAGATAGTTTTAACCGTCTATGGTATTTTTCCGACGATTACAAAGATTTTGTGATTCAACATATTATCAATGAGCTTACCTTGTCAAAGGAGGATATTCTCGTCGATATCGGAGGGGGAACAGGAACATTTACCAGCCGACTCGCACAGGAAAGCTGTCTGAAAAAAGCGTACTGCATCGAACCCGCATCTGCGATGTGCGAGGAGGCTTCAAAACTAACCAATATCACAGCGATCTGTGGCGATGCGCATGCTTTTCTAGCTACAAAAACGCCATTTACCAAAATACTTCTCAAAGAGGTTATCCACCATATTCCTGAGAGAGAAGCTTTTTGGAAAACCGTGCATACGATGTTGCCTCATAGAGGAAAACTCCTGATCATTACCCGCCCGCAACATGTCGCTTTTCCATTTTTTAAAGCGGCTAAAGAAGCCTTTGCCCGAAACCAGCCTCCGCACGAACTTTTCGAATCCCAGTTGAGAGAGTGCGGATTTGAGGTTGAAACCACTTTACGAAGCCATACCTTCACCCTCTCAAAAGAGCGCTGGTACGAGATGCTTCGGCACCGTTTTATGTCAGATCTCGGAGTCTTTAGCGACGAAGAGATTGAAGAGGGGATTCGTGAAATAGAAGAAAATTATACCCGTGAGAGCATCGACATCATCGATAACCTCATCTTTATCACGGCTACGAAAAAATGATTTTGTGTTATTATTAAACTCATGATAAATCTAAATACCGAAGCACGGCTTAACATCATCCTCCCCAACATGAACAAAGCCCTCGGTGAAGCAATACAAAATGCTACCCCTGAACAACTCGAAACCCTCAAAGAGGGAAAAGACCTCAAAGGCCTCCTTACTTCAGTGTTTCAGGATAAAATCACTGCTTCCAAATCCGATACTGTTTTACTCGATATCCTCAAAAATTCGACCGTATTTAAAACGATGGGGAGCCTGAGCGAAAACCTGGAATCGCTCCTCAAAGATCTCAAAACTTCTCCCGATCTCTCCCCTAAAACCGCCGTATTGGAGAAATTTCTCAAAAATATCGCTCTCATAGATACCCAAACGCTGAAAAATCAAGTGGCTAACAGCGGGGTTTTTATGGAATCCAAATTTGCCGCTACGTTACAAAAGCTCCCTGATCTCACCCAAACCCTCGAACAGCTCAAAACTATCCTCAGTAAGAGTCCCCAAAACGAGGCAAAAACGCTTCAGACACAAATCACCAAACTGTTAGAAAACCCCATTCTCACTGCATCCTCACAAAATCTCCAAAGCGCCCTCACCCTCACCGAAAGCTTAAAAAAACTCTCTGAAAATCTCCACACCCTCCTCAGTAAAAGCGATCCCCTTTACTCCAAAGAGGTCTCAGAACTCGCCCAAAAACTCGACCAGCTCAGCGTCGCCCAAGAGATCAGAAGTACCCTCTCGCAGCTCTATGGCTCTTTATTGTCCAGTAACGCAACACAAATCAATGATCTGCTCGACTCCATCGAAAAACTCCTCAAAAATTTGCCCGATTCCTCAACCGATGAGTTAAAAGCTTTTAGCCAGCAACTCAAAAACGCGATTAAAGAGGGAGATGTCACGAAAGAGCTCTCCACCCTGATGACGAAACTAGGAGAGTTTGCGAATCCTAAAGAGCTGGTCACCGAAACCTTTTTACGTGAATTGATGAGCAATGATCTAAAATCGAATCTCCTCTCACTGCACGATGAACTCTCCCGTTCCAATGATCCCAATGCACCGAAACTGTTGGAGCTAACCGACAAGCTCCTCACCCAAATCGATTATCATCAGCTCACCTCCTATCTGGGTGCTTCTAACTCTATTTACATCCCCTTTTCATGGGATCAACTCGAATCAGGTTCTATGGCGTTTAAAAAAACCGCCGACAAAAAGTTCTATTGTGAAATCAATCTCCAGCTAAAAGAGTACGGTGAGCTCAACCTCTTGATGGCATTGTACGAAGGGAACCAACTCGAAATCCAAGCTCACACCCAAAAGAGCGAGCTCAAAACCCTCATCCAAGAGAATATTGGGGAACTGAGATCACTCCTGATCAACGCCGATCTCACCCCACGTTCTATACGGGTTATGGAGATGCGTGAAATCTCCTCACCGCTTTGTGAAACCTATACGGTATATCAGTACGGGTCGGATTTAGGATTCGAGGTAAAGGTATGAAAAAAGCGGTAGCAATGCGCTATGACTCAGAAAAAGAGAACGCACCTCGTGTCATCGCATCCGGCAAAGGGGCCACAGCGGAAAACATCATTAAAATCGCGGAACTCCACAATCTCCCAATCCATAAGGATGAAGATTTGGTCGAACTTCTGAGCAAAGTCGAAATTGATAAAGAGATCCCCGAAAAACTCTATGTCGCCGTTGCGGAAGTCTTCAAATTTATCTATAAAATGACTAATCCTCGATAAATTCATCCACGATATAATCTTCTAACTCGATATCCTCACTCTCTAAAACAGGGTCAAGTGCGTACATACCGTAAGGACGCACTGAATGAGGGTCTTTAGTAATCAACGGATGCCATAATGGGAGCGTTTTGCCCTCATGTCGTAAACGATACGCGCAGGTTTCAGGAAGCCACGTATACTCTGCCGCCCGTTCTGGTGTGAGTCTCATGCATCCCTCCACTCTCGTAAAACGGTTAGCATAATCACTGCATTGTCCAGCGACAATATCGTAACAATGGCATGCAACACGGGTCAGATAGATGGGTGCTTGATCGTCATCCTCATCTTGTAGCCGGTTAAGACAGCACAGTCCGCATCCATCACACAATGCTTCCCACTCTTGGGGGTTCAATTCTTCGAGCGTTTTCGTTTCCCAAAATGGGGCAGTTTCATGTTGTTTCATAGTCGAAAAATAGCATATTTGCGGTTAAAACAATCTATTTATCCAATTTAGATTAACGTGCAAAAAAACTAAATAAATAGAAATTGATCACTTTTTCATCACATTTGTAGCAAAATGGTAATAAAGGTTAATGTAGAATAACGTTATGATGTACATAACTAAAATTTTATCATCTGCCATTCATTTTATGATTCTACTGCACGGTGTATTTATCCTACAACTACATGCGGCCGAGAATACGAACAAACATCAAATTGCCTTAATTCAACCCATCGAACAACATGCTATCATTTATGGAGAGGGAGAACGAAAAGTATATGTATTTGTCGACCCGAAATGTCCTCATTCGCGTGATTTCATCACTATGATTAATGAGAATACAAAAATGCGAAGTATGTATCGGTACTATATCTTTTTTTATGAATTAAAACGTTTCCATTCGCATCATCTAATAGCAGCGATATATGCGTCATCTTCGCCCCTGCAACGAACACTCGAAGTGATGGTAGGCGCTAAAGTTATATCAACAGATCTCCGAAATGAACCCAAAATTGAAGCGAAAATAGATGATATAGCCAGCGTTGCTAATGCCTTAGGTATCTCAAAACGTCCTTATCTCATTATATTGAAAGAGAACCATTAGCCATGTATTACCACACCCCTGACACATCACGATACATCCGCCTGATTCGACGGTTTCGAATATTCATCCTAACGTTCTTCCTTATCATTTCATCGTTTGCCCTTAATTTTCTCAAACCTGAATTAATATCCTCAGATACGCTCCTTTGGCTTAGTGAATCCAAACAGCTTCAAAAAAATCAGGAGCAATTGTATGCGACTACGTATGTAGGACGTCTAAGCATCGATATTCCGGTGTTTAATGATGCTTCAAAAAACACCCTTAAAGCAGTTCAAACGGAACTTGAGCATATGGAGGGTGTTGAGCAAGTAGAATCTCTTTTTTCAGCGTATATGATTTTCAACGATCAAACCTCTGAAGAATCAGCTTTGGTCAAGGCCTTGCCGATCACGCAAATGTCTTCGAAAAAAATCATTACTTTTGTCAAAACGCTCCCTGAGCCTTATCGCCGATTTGTGAATGATGATTTCCGCCGATTTCATTTCATTATCCATTCCAAAACGCCTATCCAACTCGATCAATTGAACATTCCCTTTGTGTACGAATATTCCGAACCGCTTGTTGAAGCCAAATTATCTCATTATCTCTGGTATATAGGGATCATTTTATTGGTTGTTATGGCCATGTCACAAATCGTTTTCAAAAACATCATTGCCGCATTCGGAGCGATCATCGTCACGATCATTACCCTGATTTGGACTTTCTCATTAATTTATCTCTTAACCGGTAATAAGCAAATTCATATTGCCATGAGCCTCATGGTCGTTAGTATTGCCATCGGGCACTACCTCTATTTTTACTATCGATGGCATGTTTCACAGTTTAAAAGTGATCCGAATCGAGCCCTCGAAAAAAGTATTAATCGAAATCTTCACCCTGCTGTTTGGACATTGCCGGTACTGCTCATCAGTTTAGGATCGCTCCTTTTTGCCGACTCTCACATTGTCACAATGATGAGCCTGAGTTTAATGATTTCCTCGATAGTAGCGTATGTGGCAAGCATTGTATTTTTACCTGCTCTGCTGAGTTATTTTTCAGTTTCTCATCCCAGAATTTCTCTTGCACGACTATGCTATTGGTTTGCCAATCAAGAGGTTCACTACAATCCGAAACTGCTTCAAAAATTTATGTTTTTCACACTGCTTATCCTCATCTTCGTCGGGATTCGTCTCTACCTCTCTCCGAGCATTTTCGAACGTGATGTTGCGGATGAGACGATGACGCTCAAAGTGCCGTTTCAAGAGATCGATTTAGGGATGCTCCAAAAAATAGAGACGTTCGAAAAAGATCTGCGCAATCATACCGGCGGGGTTGTCAAAGTCGATTCCGTTATCACGGTTCTTAGGCAGCTTGATCTGGCAAATACCCCGAAAAATCCTTTGGATGAACAGCGCCTTTTGCAAGCATTATTTTTTCTCGAACTGTATGATCTTGAAAAATCCTATATGGATCAAGACTCCCTCAATATCACAATCACGTTAAAAAATGCAGATCACTCTGCCGTTATACGCTTTTTGGAATCCTACAAAGCGTTACCGATCTATTTTACCGATACTGACAGTCTTTCCCAAAGTTCAAAAATGGAAAAAATGGTCTTGTTCGTCTCATCATTGATCTCAGCACTGCTCATCATTGCTCTGGTAATGGGGATTATTTTTCGCTCTATAGCAATCGGATGGGTCGGATTTGCAGCCAATGCTATCCCCATCATTTGGTTCGTATTATTTATGATACTGTTTAAATTTGAACTCACGATTGAGGCATTGATCGCCATGACCATATCGGTAGGGTTGACCTCTGACACTATTATCCATTTCGGATACAAATATTTCAGAAGCCGTTATTTCGGGCGTACCCGAAAACATGCTTTGGAAATTATGTTTTTCTATGCTGCCGTTCCTGCAATCATCAGTGCCACCGTCTTAATGATCGTTTTTTCATTGTTGACGTTCACTCAACTCCAATCTCTGCAACTTATCGGTGCTTACGGAGCAGTTTTGATGTTCATTTCACTCCTCAGCGATCTGTTTATTTTGCCTGTTTTACTGCTGTCAGTCGATAAAGAGGAGAAAAAGGGAACCACTCATTAGGGTAAATTTGGATATCATGAGGATAAAGAAAAGGATACTTTATGACAACCGAACAACCATTGAATGAATTATTACGTGAATGCGCAGACTCGATCGGAGGCAAAAACTTTTTTCTCACCCTCGCCGAAACGATCCGAACGACCAGAGAAGGGATTATCGTCGGTGAAAAAAAACAGATCAACTACACAAACGGCACCATGACATGGAATAAAACTCTCCATGCCGATAACTGGAGACTTTTAATCGAATCGTCAAAAGTACGAACCAAAGACGGAAATATTCTCCTCCCCTCCGAAGACAAACGGCATAAAAACATCCTCAATATGATCCGCACCCTTAAACCGCTAAGCTTTACCGTGACTCCGACCAACACAACCGATGGAGAAGGATTTACCTTTAACGCATTGGAAGTAATCGATGAAAAAACGACGCGCGTATCTCCACTCTTTAAAGCACTCTTTGTAATGCCCATCGATCTTCTGCGCAAAGCGATGTAAACAATACATCTATACTTAAGTTTAATTTAATTTTTATAGGATTAAGATAACCGTATATGATCTATAAATGAGGAGTTTAAAATGACAAAAGGTTTATCAATCGGATTAGCTTCCATCTTGATTCCATTAAGCAGTTTTGGCTTGACGTTAGAGCAAGCGGTACAGCACGTAACATCAACCAATCCAATCATTCTCCAAAGTATCGAAAACTATAAAGCCACTGAGTATGACATTGAAATGGCACAGGCAGGTTATTTACCAAGTATAGATGTAATCGGCCGTTATGGCAATGAAAAAACAACCAATTCAACCTATAACGAGCTCTCCTTAACAAGGTACGATCGAGAAATCAAGTTGACGCAAAACCTTTTTGAAGGATTCGGTACTATCGAAGATGTCCGAAAACAAGAAGCGAGACTCGCGGCCGCCAAAGCCAATATACTGGAAAAAGCCAATCAGCTAAGCCTTCAAACAACAGAAGCCTATTTAGAATTGTTAAAACAATACGACATTTTGAAATTGGCCGAAACCAATCTTAAAACCCATGAAGATATTCATAAAAAAATCAAAGAGCGTACTGAAAGCGGATTCGGATCAAAATCAGAGATCGATCAATCTTCAGGACGGGTAGCACTTGCCAATTCAAATGTAATTATCCAAAAAAGCAATTACCGAGATGCAATGGCAAAATTCAAACGTTTTTACGGTGAAGATGTCGCTGCAGAAACTCTAGTAAAACCGGTATTCGGATATAAAGTCTCTTCGTCGTTTGATGATGCTTTGGCAGAAGCAAATACCAACTATCCATCTCTTTTGGTCCAAAGCCATAATATCAAAGCGGCTGAGCACGATGTCAATCTTGCTATGAAAACGTATTATCCGCGTGTCGATCTTGAACTGCGCAGAAGCGACAACGATAACGTTTCCGGACAACCTGGGCCGGATGAAACAAAATCGGGGATGCTGATAGCTACCTATAACCTCTTTTCCGGAGGATATTATCAGGCCAACCATAGAAAACAAAAAGTCAACGTCTTAAAAGAGAAACAAAGCAGTAACGACATTAAATTACGGGTCAAAGAGAATCTTGAATATGCGTGGATCGCCCACGAAGAGCTCCAAAAGCAGCTTCCTTATCTTAAAGCGCACAGGGATTACACCGTTAATACGCTCCAATCGTATCAACAAGAATTTGCACTCGGAAGACGTACCCTTCTGGATATGCTCAATACCGAAAATGAGCGCTTCACTGCCGAAAAAGAGGTGACAACAAGCGAATATGATCTCCTATTTTCAAATTACCGTATTCTTGAAGGGACCGGAACATTAGCCAAAGAACTTGGGGGAGTCCCCACTTTATGAGTTGGGCAGATAAAAAAGCAAGATGCCTAAAAAGCTAATACGTCGAACAGTTATCGTAAGTTTTTTAGTCTTTGGGGTAAAAGCATCTCTTTGTGCCAGACAGATTCAAATGTATAACTTTCAATCGATTGCGATACAGTATGATGAGAGTGCCAAAAAGCGCTTTATCTCTTTAAAAAACCTTTTGAAGGATGCACAGGGTCTATCTGAGAACGAGCGGTTATTCCGTGTCAATGATTTTTTTAATCAGGTCCCTTATTCCAGTGATGAAAAAGTGTGGGGGGATCGTGATTATTGGGCAACTCCCACAGAGATGCTCGGGAAAGGGAGAGCCGATTGTGAGGACTACGCAATCGCAAAATTCTTCACGTTGCTCGAGATGGGTATCCCCGAAGAGAAACTGTTTTTGACCTATGTTGTCACCGATAATCTCACAACACGTCATATGGTTTTAGCGTATTACGAATACAAAGGCGCCGTTCCATTGATTCTGGATAATCGTGCATTCACGATCGTACCGGAAACTTTATCCAAGAATTATATACCGCTCTATCGATTTAATCTCAATGATTTCATCGCGTATGAAAAAGGATTGGAACATAAAAGCTCCATCGCAACCAAAAAATTGCACCAATGGGAAGATCTTACCAAACGTTTTACGAAAGTAATGAGTTAGCCTAAAGGGATATCATGCTGAAATATTCTAAAATTGACCCTCTTTTGGTCAGTTTATCGATTTTTACCAAACGCTATGGGAAATCCTACAGCATCGAAGCATTGACGGCTGATCTCCCGATAGCGCCGGGGAAAGCAACGGCCGAAATGTTTTCCATTAACAATCCCAAAGCGGTTTTCTCACGTGCGGCATCTCGAGCAGGATTCAAAGCCAGACTCGTTGAACGCGCGCTAAAGAACATTTCGCCTCTTGTTCTCCCTGTTGTCTTGATTCTCAAAGATCAAAGTGCGTGTATTTTGGAAAAAATCGACCTTGTCAAAGAAGAAGCCTTTATCATCATCCCCGAAGAGGATGAAGGAGTTGAACAGTGGATTAGTCTCCAAACGCTCGAAGAACAATATTTAGGGTTTACCTATTATCTTAAAAAAAGCCGCTCTTTTAACCAATTTATCGACCCGCTGATTCATACCAATAAAGAGTCATGGTTTTGGGGATCATTAAAACATTCGCGAAAAATCTATTCTGATGTTCTACTGGCCTCTTTGGTTATCAACCTTTTTGTGCTTGCCAGTCCACTGTTCACCATGAATGTTTACGATAGGGTAGTCCCTAATGACGCAACCGAGACCCTTTATGTCCTTGCGTTAGGGGTAATTGTTGTTTATTTACTTGATATTGTCTTGAAATTTACCCGTTCGTACTTTTTAGAAACTGCCGCGAAAAAAAGTGACATCATTATCTCTTCCATCCTTTTTCAAAAAGTGATGAATCTAAAATTCGCCAATGTTCCCGAGTCCGTCGGTTCGTTCGCCAACAACCTCAAAGAGTTTGACAGCATACGCTCCTTTTTAGCCACCTCGACGTTAGCCTTGTTGATTGATCTGCCGTTTACCATCATCTTTTTGTTGGTTATCTACATTATCGGCGGAATTATCACGTGGGTGCCGCTTGTGTTTATCTTCTTAATTATCGGATACGCATTAAGCATCAAAAATTCATTGCAGCGAAGCGTTGAGAGTACCTATCATGCCAATGCAGCAAAAAATGCTGTGCTGGTAGAGAGCCTTAACACATTGGAAACGATCAAAACACTCGGAATTAACAGCCATTCTCAATACATTTGGGAAGAAGCAACCGGAAATGTAGCTTCCAAGGGGCTGACATCGCGGATTCTATCTAACTCGCTGGGAAGTGTCACCACATTTCTCATTCAGCTCAGTAACGTCATCATTTTGATTGTCGGTGTTTATT
>Ga0074197_1002518_pt1 | contig 12601 bp, 7 predicted proteins | sample EPASupsiteSAE305_FD_64526 | JGI IMG/M metagenome (GOLD analysis project Ga0074197, IMG submission 64526) | Bioremediated contaminated groundwater microbial communities from EPA Superfund site, New Mexico - SAE3-05 reassembly with SPADES | ecosystem: Environmental > Aquatic > Deep subsurface >...
AATAATATTTATTTTTTTTAAATGATGATTTTTCTAATGAGAAGTAGCGTTATGTTAAGCAGAAGTAAAAGATTAATAAAAAAGTAAGAAAAGTTTCAAAAGAGTGCCTGACACCCTTTTTGTGACACCCTTTTTGTGACACCCTTTTTGAGAAGTAGCGTTATATTAAGCAGAGGAAAATTAAGAAAAAAACAAGAAAAGTTTCAAAAGAGTGCCTGACACCCTTTTTTCAGAAAAGTCCTGTTTTAGTGCCTGACACCTTTTTTTAAGTGTCCAGCTTCTTGGTATCGTTCTTTTCTTGGCATGTGGTATTGTAGTGAATATTATATTAATATTTAATTAAGAAAAGTTTTAAAAGAGTGCCTGACACCCTTTTTTCTCACCCTTTTTCTGACACCCTTTTTCTGACACCCTTTTTCTGACACCCTTTTTGTGACACCCTTTTTGTGACACCCTTTTTGTGACACCCTTTTTGAGAAGTAGCGTTATATTAAGCAGAGGAAAATTAAGAAAAAAACAAGAAAAGTTTTAAAAGAGTGCCTGACACCCTTTTTATTTTTTCTTTTAAAAAAGCCCCACCAACTCCTAAGAGAAAGTGAGGCTTTAGTTTAACTAGCTTTTGTCTGCATTACACCTCGAGAGAGGTGGAACGAGAAAAAGTAAGTTTTGGTTCTGTAATGGTGCTGACACTATTTTCCATTTAACCATCCTTTCAAATTTCTTATCTTTGTTTTTCAGGTTCAGCTAAGTTATAAGAGATGCTAGGATTGACGAAATGAGCTTGAATAATGATTTGTATTAATGAAAGTGTTTTATGGGTTGTGGTGGAGATATAAGTAAAAATAGAGTAGAAACGAAAAAAGCCTCACTAACTCCTAAGAGAAAGTAAGGCTGAAAGTTTAGTGACTTTTGTTGTGTTTCACCTCGTGGAGAGGTGGAAACTAGAGAGAGCTTAATTGGATTAAGCTACATGCAAGTCGTCTGCTCCAGCAACATTAACACCAATAATTACGGCATCTGCTCCAGTAGTTGCAGATAGAAGAACAAGTGAATCAGTTGTACCATTATGGTAAACCATTGTTGCATCTGCAGAACCACTTGCATCACTGTCATATGCAAATGCTATAACACCATTTGTAGCAGTATTTGCAGCGAGGTATCCCACTACATCAGCAAGATTAGTTGAATTGATTACAAGTGCCGTTGCATAAGTTGAAGCATCGTCAAATGTAGCTACACCAGCCGTGATGGCGTGAGTTAGGATTGTACCAGAGTCTGTTTGAGTTGCAAGAGTACCGACAGCAGCTGTTCCATCAAAATCAAGAGTATCTGACATTAATGTTGCAGTAGCAGTATCAAAACCAGTAATAGTATCGTATGCCGTTGTAGTAGAGTCACCAGCAGCCATAACGAAAATTGCTGTAGATTCAACAGTTGTACTATTTACACCAACTTTAGTGATTGAGTCAACACCTGCACCACCAGTAATTGTCATTAATTGACTTGTTGTTTGAGCAGCCATTGTACCAATAGTTACAGATATAGTATCGTTACCAGCACCAGTGTTAATTACGATAGATGAACCATCATTAGCTTCACCAGTCCAAGTAGCATCGCCAGTAATAGTTACTGTATCAGCAGCACTACCAGTAGTGATAGCGTAATCTTTAGCTTCTGTTTTACCATCGTTTAAAGTTGCATCAACAGTAAGGTTAACACCTACAGTAGCAAGACCAGAAGTGAATGTTACAGCAGCGCCATTAGCCATAGTTCCAGTTGTAATTGTAGCACCGTTTGCGAATGCCTGATTAAACTCACCAGTAAGACCTGTAATACTTAAATCGCCTGCTGTATTAGTTAGAGCAAGAGTTTCCATACCAGTAACACCAGTGAAGTGATTATCAGTCATAGTTGTTGTTGTGTCAGAAATAGTAAGCGTATCTGTACCATCTCCACCATTTACTACAGTATCACCTGAACCATCAGCTACCAATACTGCAAAAGCACCTGTAAAACCATCATTACCCGCATTACCGTTGTAAGTTGAACCCAAAGTTGTGCCAAGAGCGATAGTATCAGCATTTAAAGTACCATTAACTGTAGAACCAGTAACTAGGTTAGAAGTTTGAACTAATGTGAAATCTGCAGTTCCAGTCATTGTAGATGCATCAAGTGTAACAGCAACAACATCAAGAACATTCGCAGCAACTGTAAATGTTATATCTGAAGTACCTGTAAAGTTAACTCTTGTAACTTCATCAGCACTATTTGCAAGGAAACCAATAGCTGTATCTCCTGTCGTGTTTGTACCTGTTGTTGCGTTGAATGTAACAGTTTCAATTTCATCTACGCTGATACCAATAACATCAACATCTGTAGTAGCAGTTGTTGAAGCCAAGTTGATTGTGATTGAGTCACTTAAACCTGAACTATCAGTCATTTGGAAGATAGTTGAAGTTGCGTTATTTCCTTGGAAAGTGATATTTGCAGCTCTTGTAGCATTGAGTCCGCTATAAGTTTCTGATGTACCGCCTGTGATTTGAAGAGCTGTTACACTTGAAAGCAATGCAGTATTTACTGAATCAGCCGAACGGATGATTTCGAAATTTGTATATCTTGCAGCATCAGCCGCTGTATCAACATCTGCAGTTTCAGTAATAACAAGAACATCGCCTGTACCGCTTCCTGCGTTAACTGCCAATGTATCAGCAGTTACTATAGCATCTGTTGTTGAAGCAGTGATTACATCATTGCCTGAACCAAGAGTTACAACTGTATCAACAGCAGCACCGATAGCAGCAGTTAAAGCACCAGTTGCAGTCGTAGCTGTGATTGTATTGATACCGTCATCTAACGCACCTAAATCAACTGCACCGGCACCAGTAATTGTTAATGCACCAGTTGTTGAAGTAGTTGCAAGAACTGTAGTTAAAGCAACAGCAGCATTGATGTTGATTGTACTAGCAGCAGCAACATCAAGATTGTCGAATGATGATGCTGTACCAGTTGTGTTAACAGTGATAGTTGTTAAACCTGCACCGATAACGCTAACATCTTCATCAGTATCTGTTCCAGCAGCAGTAATTTTATTAAGATTTAAAGTTAAAGTTGTTGCAGCAGCAGCAAGTGTAACATCAATAACTTCTGTGCCGTTTACTGTATCTGTGGCAACCATATCAGCCAAGCCAACAGTTGTAACTGCGGCACCAACAGTATAAACTGCTTCACCATCATTTCTTTCAAAATTTGCAGTTGTAACACTTGCAAATGGTGTTGTTGCAATACTTAAATTAGCATCTTCATCATAAATAACTACTGTTTCTATGCTTGTCAATGCAGGTAGTCCAGCCATTGAACCGTCTGAATAGATTTTTAATGTATCAGTGCCATTGCCGCCATTTACAGTATCAGCCACTGAACTAGCTTCAGCCGTACCAGTATTATCGGCTGTAAATGTATCATTGCCAGATGTACCTGTTAAAGTATCTACACTTGTAGTTAAAGTGAAAGCTTGCCCAGCAGTCTCAGTAGCAGTAACTGCCGCATTTACAGCAGCAGTAGCCGTAGTAACAGTAGCCGCATCGCTTGTAATGTTTGCAAGTTGTGCAGTAGCAGTTGCAGTAGGAATATCATCCAATACTGACTGAACAGCAAATGTTGCTTGGTTTGTCAATCTAACACCGTCTGTGTTACCAGTTGCACTTGCAGACTGTAACATTGAGTACATTACATTGCTTCTGTCGATACCTGTGATAGAAGAGTTGTCGATTTGGTTAATCCAGTTTTGTAATCCACCTTCATCCGGATTTCTACCAAAAACATTTTGATAAATTTCAGTTATATACTCTGAACTTGTTAGGTAAGAAGGGTAAGCTGCAGTGTACTCAGCTTGTTTTGTAAAATCTGTTGCGATTTGAGCATAAGTCATAAGACCTGCTGTGTATTGGTTCATCCAGTTTTGAAGTCCACCCTCATCTGGTACTCTGTTGAATGCTGCGATGTAAATTTTCGCGATCTCTAGTCTTGCGGTTGCTATAGTATCTAATGCCATAGTAGTTCTCCTTTTGATTATAGGATTTAATCCTGGCCAAAATTATACCAAGTTTTATTTAAATGTCAATAAGTAGGATTAGAAAATATTGAATAATTTCGATATTTTGGCTTGTTGTACACAGTATGTCTGTTTAATAGCATTGCAGTTAAGAAAAAGTGACAATAATACATTATAATAGTTTACTTCGGTGTCGCTATAATATAAGTTTTTAAAATTTCCACGCTTTGTTGCCAACTAAGATATGGCATGGAAGTTGTTTTTGGATGAGAGTCTGTTTTATGGAGTGTTAAAAACTCTTTTATGCTTTGAGAAAGGTCTTGCGGCGAAGCGGTGTTTGCAAAGTAGAGAGCATGGTCAAGTGCCACTTCTTTGAAAACAGGGATATCTCTTGCTATGAGCGGCAGAGAGTGCTTTGCGGCTTCTATGAGCGGCAAACCGAAACCTTCTGCTTCGCTGGCGGCTATGAGTGCAGAGGATGAGGCATAAAGAGTATCTAAAAATTCATCGCTTATGGATTCAAACCAAAATAGTTTGATGTTTTTTTGCGGATGGGTGTTTATGAAGTTTAGAGTATCTTCCACCAACCAGCCTGATTTGCCCACTATGGCTAAGTTTATATCATAGTTTTCGTTCCATAAGATATCCAAAGCACGGAGTGTTTGGAGATGTCCTTTTCTCGGCTCTATAGTTCCTACCATCAAAAATGTAGGAGCTGCACTCAACTTAGACAAAATAGCATCCGCATTTTGAGGCATACCTTTTGAGGGGATGGAAGATGAGAGGTCTGCACCAAGATGAAACCATGAGAACTTGATATCTTTTGTTCTTTTAAAATTTATGGATATAAGGTACTCTTGTACCTCATCGCTTACGGCGCTTGATATGCTTATGAGTTCATCTGCAACATCTGCTATGGCTTTGAGCCAGTTTGTATGGTGAATGCTTCCGCCCTGGGGCCACCAGTGAGGGTAGAGAATGGGCAGGATGTCATAAATGACGAACTTTATCTTTACGCCTTGGGCTTTGTACCTTTGAAAGAGTCCCTGCTTATGTGCGTGTACGACATCACTTACAAGGTCTAGTCCGAAAAATATGTCACCGCATTTTGGTTCTACAATCTCATCTTTTTTTGTTGCAGGAGCAGAAGTCAGCTTTGCTTGATAGCTTGACGCACTTAAACATCTGTAAGTATCATTTTGTTTTTCAAAATGAACTAGCACTAAGTCATAGCCCTCTATGGGTGAGTTGAATAGTTCGCTGATGACTGCACGGACTACTCTTTGGATGCCCGTGCCGTAATCTTGTTTATTTAAAACGGTTATATCTATATATATGACCGGTTTGTTTTGTTTGGGGTTGTTTAGCGATATGCTGTGAGAGAGTGCCGCTATGTCCGAGCTTGATAATTTTTGGTCACAGATGAGATGTTTAAAGGGTTCTAAATTTAATAGCGTTTGGTTTGAGGTTTGAACTTTTGGAGTAATCTTTTGAGATAAGAAACTTAGTAAAGTTTTGGCACTTTTGTCCCATGAAAATTTTGAAGATTGTTTAAGCGAGTGAAGTTTTAGTTCATTTTGAAGAGAGGGAGATTTTAAGATTTTTGTCATAAGATCACTCAACTCTTTGGATGAGTTTGGGTCAAAAAGAGAGTCATCTCTTTGGACTACTTCAGGGATGCTTGAAGTGTTTGAACCTATGACACAAGCCGAACAGCTCATAGCTTCGAGCAATGGAAGCCCAAATCCCTCGTGAATGGAGGGAAAAACGAAGAGATCGGTTAGGTTGTAGAGGGAGACTAAATCATCATCGCTAACATAGCCTGCTATGATGAGTTCACTCTCTTTTATGCCAAAGGAAGCAGCTGATTTTTCTAAGTGCTCTTTTTTGTCTTTTGAGATTTTACTCGCTATGAGAAGTTGATAGTTTTGTCTTATGTCTATGGGTAGATTTGCATAAGCTTCCAAGAGCATATCTACATTTTTTCTATAGTCAAATCCGCCCGGAGCATACATAATGAACTTTTTGTTTATGTTATATCTGAAGAGAAGTTTTTGTTTCTCGTAAGACGCTAAAACTCTCGGTCTGAAGATGTCGCTTGTGGCTGAAGAGATATTTGTAATATTTTTTGCATCAAAGGCTAAATGGTCTGTGGCTTCATGCAGAGATGAGTCTGATATAGCAAAAAGGTAGTCTGCTTTTTTTAGATACTCAATCTTTGAGAGGTAGTACTTTTTCATCAGGTCATTTGAGAGGTAGTGCTTTGGGTAAATGTATGGAATAAGGTCGTAAAGTATAACCGCTGTTTTAAAGTTGTTTTGTATCTTTTTTACCGATGTCAGGGCATCATCGCCAAAACCCTCAAACAGAGATGTGATGAGAACGACATCGGGATTTAGAGAGTTTAAAAACGCTTCACGGATAACCTCTGCCGTGCATTGACGAGTGTGGTTTTTGGGTGAGGCTTGTTTAAGCGGCACATCTGCGAACCATACAAAAATGTTTTGCGGCGGTATAAGCTCTGCAAAAGCATCTTTTATGGTTTGGATAGTCTCTGGAAATGCAGCGGAGAGAAGTAAAAAAATCTCATTACCGGCTCCGTTTTTTGCTAAGGAGAGGGAGAGGGAGAGGGAATATCTGCCGATACCTCTAAATCTACTTTGTGTTTGCGCACCTTGCATATCTATAACTATTCTCATGTGTCTACTCGCAGTTATTTTGTAAGATTTTTATATATATCTTTAGCTTCTTGGCTAAGAGCAGAGTCATCGGTTTGTTTGGCAAGATGAGATTTTTTACCCAGAAGAGCTTTTATGGCTTGTGTAATTTGACGAAGAGGTTTTGTGATCTTCCATGAACGGCTATGCAAAACCATATTTAGATCTGCTTGCATAAAGAGCAGTTGTTCTTTGGACTTAAACAATGCATCTGTTGCATCAGCTAGTTTATTTGTCAACTCTTCTGCTTGATCTTTTAGCTGATTTACTTCTTTTTCTAAGATATCATTTTGCTGCATACTTTCATAGAAAGGATAGATGATAAAATCATCTAAAACATTTGGCGGATATGCAAAATGTTTTTTAAGCTCTTGCTTTTCATCCCAGAGATAGAACTTGTTTATGCCGTCAAAATAGACAAAAGTATAGTTGTTGCTTGTTAGTATATACTCCCAACTTGAAGAGGCATCAATGTTGGAGTTTGGAAGGGTGGCTTCTACTACGACTATCCAAGGCTTTATGGTAAAAGAGAAACTTTGCAGAACATCTTTTTCCGCACCTTCTACATCTATCTTTAAAAAATGAATCTCTTTTACACCGTTTTGAGCGCATATCTCATCCAGTGATTTCGCTTCTACGGTTCTAGTTTCCAAGAGAAGATAGTCTCGGTTTGTGTCTTGTGTAATATTTTTATCGGTTGTCGACCAACCTCTGATTTTACTTACATAAAACTGTATGGATTTTTGTGTTGAGCTGACTGCCAAATTTAGGTTTATATCATTTGGTCTTGCATCTTTGAGTTTTTGAAAAAACTCATACTCAGGCTCTATATTTATGCCACTCCACCCTTTATCATAAAATGCTTTTGTTACAGAGTCTTCAACCGGGTCATTTGCTCCGACATCTATGTAAAATCCTGCTTCTACATCTTGCAATGCTCTGTTTAAAACAACATCTTCAAAATTTTGTGCATAGGAGATAAAGCTCATAATTGTTTCCTTGATATGGTAATTTTGGGTTCATTCCACATGAGACCTACGAAATGATTTTTATTTGAATTTACCACACTGAACATAAGTGCGAGATCTACCCACTCATAATTTGAAGTCAAGTGTGTATCAGAATCGACAATGGCTGTTTGAATAGAGTAATCTCCAACGCCTAAAATGATATCAAAGCCGATATAAAAATCATAAATCTCACCTTTTTTGACATCTGATAATACCTGTTTTGTAAGCCAAGTATTTGTACCGAACATAACTTGCCCTAAACGGTCTTTTATGCTGTAGCCTAAAACCAAAGTAGGCAAATCTTCGTTTACTTTGATGGAGATATGGAGTGTCGCCTTATCACCTACATTTAGCATTTCTACTTTTTCATTTTTGGAGTTTAATAGTTCTATGGTGTGAAGGACTGCTTGAAATGTTCCTGAAACCGTAGATACTTTTCCGTCTTCCAAAGAGCGTTGCACAATCTTTGCATCTTCTTTTAGTGCTATGAGAGCGTTGTAGTAATCAATAATCTCTTCGGGATTTCCTATCTTTACAACAGCACCTTTTTCAAGCAAGATCGCTTTAGAGCAGAGAGCTAAAATAGCACCTTTGTCGTGCGAAACAAACAGAAGAGTAGTGCCGCTTTGACGAAAGTGTTTTATGCGTTCAAAGCATTTGTGCTGAAAATAGGCATCTCCTACTGAGAGGGCTTCATCTACTATGAGGATATCGGGTCTAAATGCCGTTGCAACCGCAAAAGCCACTCGAACCTGCATTCCGCTGCTGTAGAGGCGAACGGGTTGGTCAAAATATTCACCTATTTCTGCGAATGACTCTATGTCGTTTATGACACTATGGATTTGTTCATTTGTAAAGCCCATAAGAGCTGCAGAGTTGTAAGCATTTTCTCTACCTGTAAGTTCCGGATGGAAGCCCATACCGAGTTCTAAAATAGCGGAAATTCTACCTTTTGCGATTGACTTTCCGCTGCTTGGTTTAAGTGTGCCTGTAATAATCTTTAGCAAGGTACTTTTGCCTGCACCGTTTTGTCCGATAATGCCTACCGATTCACCTGCGCCTATGACAAAATTTATATCTTTTAGCGTTTCGTGCTGTTGTACTTTTGACTTTGCAAATCCAAACCACGAAAAAATCCTGCTCCACTGGCTCGAATATGTTTTGTATGATTTTGAAATATTGCTAACTTCTAAAATATAATCGCTCATAGTACATCCGCCATCTCTTCATTTGCTCTTACAAAGATAAAGAGCGCTAGAGAGAGTGAAAATACGGATAAGCAGATGGGATATAAAAGCGCATAAAAATTTGGCGTAGTGCCATAAACTAAAATACTTTGATATGCTTGAACGATGGAAGTCATAGGATTTAGCATGAAAAAAATCTTATAGTGCTGGGGCAACATATCTATAGTATAAACTATGGGTGTAAGCCAAAACCAAAACTGAAGTAAAATAGGCGTGATTTGTCCTATGTCTCTTACAAAAACATTTATAACACCCAAAATAAGCCCCAGTCCTACGGAGAGTGCCAATACTAAAATCATCAAAAAAGGAAGCCATAAAATCTGAGCATTTGGCAAGTGACCCAGCAGAGAGAAAACTACCAATATGGCTAAAAAAAGAAGTATGTTTGAGATGAGCGAACTACCTAAAATAATAACGGGTAGAGTTATTTTTGGAAATGCCATTTTTTTGAGTAAATTGCCGTTATCGACAAAGACCGTTAAGCTTTTTGATATAACTTCCAAAAAAACAGACCATGCGAGAGTTCCTGCCATAAGATAGATAGCATACGCATACTGGTTGTCGATGCCTGGGAGCTTTGCAGAGAGAACTGCGGAGAGAACAAGAGCATATATGGCTACTTGTGCAACAGGATGGAGTATCATCCATAAGCCGCCTAATCTGCTTCTTGCAAATTTGGTTTGAAATTCTGTTTTTATGGAGTTTAAAATAAAAAATTTATATGCCCATATGGCTTTGATTTGATTCATTATGTAGTGTGCTCATGTTAATAAAAATGTGTGATTATATCTAAAAATTATTCATTTTAAACATTTTATAAGTTAAGCAATAAAATCATCGTTAAGTATGGTACGCATAGCCGTAAGAGTAACAACGCCTTCGCCAAAACTGCCGCCTATAGGGTTTGTGACATCAAGATAAAATGTTTCATCAGTTTCGGCATAACTGTCGCCGATTATCTCAACTGCAATAACGGCTTGCGTTTCATCGGGATAAAGGTTGAGCGTATCGCTAATGGGGATGTAGTCTTGCCCTGCTACGGCGGTGCCGTTTCTTGTAGTATAATCAACACTAAGTATTTGATTTAAATCGGTTCGGATTCCTGTAAATTGCAGTAAAAAATATGCATATATAGTACCTGTGTCGTTTTCATCTACTTCTTTTTTAACATCTTCTACTTTTGTAGGCGCATCTTCATAAGCTGCTCTTTGCTCTTTATCAATCCACTCTTGGTAGTAGCTTAGTTTTTGCCATACAGCGATTTCACCGTAGCTGCTGTTATTTATATCATCAACATCAGGCTGAATATTTCCCTTAGATAAACTAGCTGTGTAACTGGCTATTCCGACAATTTCATCATCTATAAGCGCAGGTCCGCCACTATCTCCGGATGTTGTCAATCCCTCTTGTGAACCTACTCCTATATGAGCGTTGTTTAACAATCTGCCTGCCGCATCATTTGCGTAACTGCTATTATCAAAGTCTGCAATAAATTGTGTACCATTTGGAGCATGCCAAGCAAGTTCAGAACCTAAATAATAATTTAGCAGATCTACGTCACCGTCTATCGTGTTATCTGCCATACGACGTGTCGGCGTGCTAGCAGTTGCTTCAGTGCCTTGAGCGCCTGTGCCTGCTACTCCATAACCCACAATAGTAAAAGATTGATCTTCAATGTCATTTTCACGATATATGCTATAACGCTGAGCATCAAGAAAAGCAGACTCGCTTAGGCGTACAATCGCCAGATCTGCTCCTGTAGTTTCACTGCTATAATCAGGATGGACTGTTACGGATTGAGCCAAAGAAGATGTTTTATGTTGCGTTATAGTCTCAAAAAATATTTGTGTGTTTGCCACAGGGTTTATGATATCTGCATAAAGGTGTGCTGCAGTAAGAACACTTCGCCCATCACGAAGCAGTACGCCAGTTCCATAGTAATCACCTACACGAATCCGAACTACACCATCATAACCAAGTCCTGCAACTGCTTGATAACGACTGCTATATGGGGAATAAGTAGTTGAAGCCATAAATAAAAAACCTTTTACTTTATCATTTAATGAATTATATCAACAAAATGATATATATAATGGTTATATACACTATATAACCCTCACTACTTTTCTAAACGCAATATCTTCTCAAAAACACTAAAATGTTCTAAGGCAGAGCTTTCCCATGAAAAAAGTGCAGCTTGAGCTTTACTTTTATTTGAGAGTTCTTCTCTTAATTTTTCATCGCCAAGAAGAGTTAAAACTTTATCTTTTATATCTTGTAAATCCATCGGTTCAATATACAAAGCAGCATCACCGCACACTTCAGGCAAAGATGCTACATTTGAGACAATTACGGGAGTGCCGCATGCCATAGCTTCAAGTGGTGGCAAACCAAAACCCTCATAAAGAGATGGATAGATAAAAATAGTAGCAAGGTTATAAATATGGGCAAGTTCGGTATCAGTTATATAACCGAGATAGCGGATATACTCTTGGTTTTTTTCTATCTCCTGCATAATTTCTTTATTTTCCCACCCTTTAAAACCGACTAAAATAAGAGGCAAATCATCTTTTTCTTTTCTTGAGATGAGACTGTAAGCCATTAACAGAGAAAGGAGGTTTTTGCGTGGTTCTATACTACCTACAAAAAGCAAAAACTTTTTAGGTAAATCAAACTTAGCTTTTGTCTCTTGAAGTTCATCTTGTGGATATGGTTTGTAAAGTTCATGATTTACTCCGTGATAGATTACGCTGATTTTATCTTGGGGTATTTGCATATAATCAATAATCTCTTGTTTTGTAAAGTTTGAACCAGTAATAATGTAATCTGCTTTTTTTATCAAATCAAAGTTGTCTTTAAAGTATTCTAAGCGCTCTTTTGGATGCCAATCTGGTTGAAGCTTAAAGGAAAAATCATGAACAGTACAGATAATTTTTCTAGCTTTTATATTTTTGCTTGGAATAAAGTTTGGCTGAAAGTAGAGTTCAAACGAATCTGAATGAAGCTTTGCTATAGCAGAATAAAAAAATCTCATAATTTTTTTAAGAAGAGGAAATCTATCTATAAAAGATTTGAGTTGTTTAAACTTTTGCTCAATTATAGCAGGCTCTTTTTGAAATCCAAAAAGCTCCTTTGAGTAAAAACCGTAATTAAAAGAAATCTCATACTTAGAGTCCGACAACTCTTGTATACGTTTTGAAATCTCGTAAGTATATCGTCCTATTCCCGTTAAAGGAGAGAGTAGAGAGAGTGCATCTATAAGAATCTTTTTCATCTTTTATAATCATCATCAATACGGACGATATCATCTTCACCCAGATAGTCGCCTATCTGAGTCTCTATGATAACCAAATTTAATTTGCCGGCGTTTTGAAGTCTGTGGAGTTCTCCCATGGGGATATATATGGACTCGTTTGCTCTTAATGGTATCTCTCTCTCTCCCAGTGTAACTACGGCAGTTCCGCTTACAACCGTCCAGTGTTCGCTTCTATGGAAATGTTTTTGAAGAGAGAGCCTGCCTTGCGGCTTTACCTCAATGCGTTTTATCTTGTATTTTGGATTGTCTTCAAGTATGGT
>Ga0074197_1002520_pt1 | contig 12598 bp, 9 predicted proteins | sample EPASupsiteSAE305_FD_64526 | JGI IMG/M metagenome (GOLD analysis project Ga0074197, IMG submission 64526) | Bioremediated contaminated groundwater microbial communities from EPA Superfund site, New Mexico - SAE3-05 reassembly with SPADES | ecosystem: Environmental > Aquatic > Deep subsurface >...
ACTCCGCTGCGAAAATCTTCGCCCATGTCTTTAAGCGCATCTATCGCCTGCTTGCAATCATTGCCGGCGGCTTTTCTAAACCATTCTTTCGCCAGTCCGTCACTTTGCAAAACGCTTTGGCCCTTCAGAAACATTACTCCCATGTTGTATTGCGCCAGAGGAATGTTCTGCTCGCCGGCTGCCTTGAACCACTTCGCGGCCTGTGCATAATCCTGATTAGAGCCTTCTCCGTAGTAGTACATGCAAGCCAGGGTGTACTGACCGTATGGATTGCCCTGTTCCGCAACTTTCCTGTACCATTCCATTGCCTTGGGGTAATCCTTTTTAACTCTGTAATACATGCAGGCCAGGCCATACTGACCATGCGCATTCCCCTGATTGGCCGACTTCTGATACCATGTCATTGCTTTATCAAAATCCGGGGAAACGCCTATTCCAAGAAAATACATTTTAGCGAAACAGGCCTGTGCCTCGGCATTCCCGTTTTCAGCAGCTTTCTGATACCATCCGAGAGCCTTGGCATAATTCACCCCTTCGTTGGAAACATCTCCCTCAAAATACATGCGCCCGAGGTAATATTGGGCTTTGGCGTCGTTCTGGCTGGCTCCTATTTTGAATAACTCAAAAGCCTTGTCGAATGCGCCGCTGTTATAAAGCTGAACCGCCCAGGCTTCTTCATACTTTACTTCCGGAGTCTCAGCAGAATAAAGGTTTACCGCAAAAATGGCGGCAATTAAAAACATCAGTAAAAATTTTGAGCTTTTCATGATCACATTTCCTTAATTATTGCGTAATTCACTAAAAATATTAAATGCATATATTACGTTTAGAATTATCCAATATTGCTCAATGCAACTTCGCCAAGGCGGCATCTGCTTCAGGGTAATTATTCTCAGAGGCCTTTTTAAACCATTGTTTAGCGATGCCTTCGCTCTTTATGACGCTTTCCCCTTTCAGATACATTACCCCTATGTTGTATTGCGCGGCGGCAACATTTTGTTCCGCCGCTGCTTTAAACCATTTCATGGCCAGTTTAAAATCCTTTTCAGTTCCTTCCCCGTAATAATACATACAGGCCAAACAGTATTGGGCATCAGAATTGCCCTGTTCCGCGGAATTTTGAAACAATCCGATCGCTTTCTGGTAATTTTTCTGGATTTTATAATATCCGCAAGCCAGCCAGTATTCGCCGCGAATATTGCCTTGCGATGCCGATTTCTGAAACCATTCCATCGCTTTATCAAAATCTTTCACTGTTCCCTGCCCCAGAGAATACATCCTGCCTAAACAGACTTGAGCTTCGGAGTTGCCGCCTGTCGCCGCTTTCTGATACCATTCGAAAGCTTTGGCGTAGTCTTTCTCTGTGCCTTCTCCATGGAAACACATGCGGCCAAGGAAATATTGCGCGGTTGCGTTGCCTTTGCCGGCAATGTTTTGAAATGCCCGGAACGCTTTATCGCAGTTTCCGCTATTATAGAGCTGAATTGCGATGTCTTCAGAATGCACATCTTCCAATGTTTCCACGGAATAAATGGTTCCTGCAAAAGCGCCGGCCAGCAAAAGCATCAGCGAAAACTTCGCGTTTCTCATAAAACCAGCCTCCTTTAGATATGATATAAAATGGGATGATACATGAATAATATTGCCCGCTTAAAAAATAATGCAATTTAATGATTAATGATTAAATATAGAAGTAAAAGAAAAAAGTCTGAAGAAAAAAAATTGTTAATTTGACATGTTTGAAAACTAAGCTATTTTAATTTTCTCTTTCTCTGGTTCCGTAAACCCGATCGCGGCGGAGAGGGAGATGATGCAAATTTGTTGTGGTTCATGAAGACTGTAAAAATCGAAACAGTAAAAAAAGACAATTAAGAGAACGAAAAATGAAGACTTATCTTGCAAAAACTGGTGAAATCGAACGCGAATATATTCTGTTCGATGCATCCGAGGCTCCGCTGGGCAGGCTTGCGGTGAAAATCGTCAACGCACTCCGGGGCAAGGACAAGCCTACTTATACTCCGCACATTGATACCGGCAACTTTGTTATCGTGATTAATGCGGAAAAGGCAGTTCTGACCGGGAAAAAATCGATGGAAAAGATGTATCAGACTTACAGCGGACATCCGAGCGGCCAGAAAGATTTTACGGCCGAAACAATGCGCGCTAAACATCCTGAACGTATGGTTAAATCCGCCGTGTGGGGCATGCTTCCCAAGGGCAGACTTGGCCGCTCGCATCTGCGTAAATTGAAAGTTTATGTCGGCAGCGAACACCCGCACGAAGCTCAGAATCCCGTTAAAGTTACACTCTAAGGAGTTAAGTCATGGTAAAGGCGAACAAGATTGAAGAAATTTGGGCGACCGGACGCAGAAAATGCGCTGTTGCCCGGGTCCGGATCAAAAATGGAACCGGAAAAATCGTCGTCAACGGCAAACCGCTTGACAAATATTTCCCGACAGAATCCATCAGCGGCTTCATTTATCAGCCGTTGACCGTAACTGACGCACAGGGAAAATTCGATATTACCGCCAACATCACCGGCGGCGGCCCGGCTGGACAAGCCGGCGCTTTCCGTCACGGCGTGGCACGCGCACTGGTCAAATATGACGAATCTCTGCGTTCTGTTCTGAAAAATTGCGGGATGCTTACCCGCGATGCCAGAGTCAAGGAACGTAAGAAATCCGGTCAGCCCGGCGCCCGCAAACGCTTCCAGTTCTCCAAGCGCTAATCAGATATTTGGCAGGAGTGTATCATGCCTGAAATCCGTGCTGCGGTGGTTGGAGCTTCGGGTTATTCCGGAGAAGAACTGGTCCGTTTATTGTCAAGACATTCCCGTTGCGAACTGGCGGTGATAACCTCCCGCCAGCATGCCGGTAAACCCGTCGGCGAAGTTTTCCCGCGTTACGCTGAAAACAAGTTGCTGTTTACCGCCCCGGACGTCAAGATGATTGCCGCTGAATGCGATGTGGCTTTTCTGGCGCTGCCCCACGGGCTGGCGACAGAGTTCGCCATTCCATTGCTTGAAGCCGGCGTCAAAGTCATCGACATCAGCGCCGATTTCAGACTGAGAAGCACTGCTAAATACAAAGAATATTATAAAGAAGAACATCCGGCTCCGGAACTTCTCAAAAAGGCTGTGTACGGTTTGCCCGAACGGTATCGTGAAAAGATCCGTCAGGCAGACCTGATCGCCTGTCCCGGATGCTATCCCACCAGTTCCATTCTGCCGACAGCTCCGATGCTGGCCTCCGGCCTGGCGTCAAAAGAAGGTATTGTCATCGCCAGCATGAGCGGCGTTTCAGGCGCCGGTCGCAAAGTTGACCTGCCTTATATTTTTCCGGAATGCAATGAAAGCCTTCGTGCCTATGCGGTCACCGGACATCGTCATCTGCCGGAAATCGAACAGGAACTTGCCGCCGCCATCAGTGGGGATGCAAGTGTGGCAATCAATTTTATTCCGCACCTTGTGCCAGTCAACCGCGGAATAAATTCCACAATTCTGTTATACGCCAATCCCGGCTGCAAACTCGAAAGCGTTGAAGAAGTATTGAATGAAGCATACGCCAATGAACCTTTCGTCCGTGTTCTGCCGAAAGGACGTCTTTCCGATACTAAGTATGTTACCATGACCAACGTTTGTGAAATCGGTTTTACTTTCGACAGTCACACAGGAAAAATCATATTGACCGGAGCGATTGACAATCTGACCAAAGGAGCTTCCGGACAGGCCGTTCAATGCATGAATATCAGATTCGGTTTTGAAGAAACTGAAGGATTACTTTGATTAAAGGCTTACTTCATGGAACATTTAAGCCATGAAAGTGTCTGTAAGGTAGTTTGCTAATGATATTCTGACTGATTTTTCACTCAAAATAGTTGTCTTGTTCCTGAAAGTGTGTTACTGTATATGGAAATCCGATATTACGATAAAGACTTTGAAGTATAAAATCTTATTGAGGTTCTATGGAAACAGATAAAGTTCTTAGAGAGAATATTGATAATTCCAAGTTGCTAGTGAAGCTTTCCATTCTCGGCGGTATCGGTAGCGCGTCCATGGCATTGATTGTTTTTATTTTAAGCGGGATTTCCAGTTGGTCCGGCTCCGACGTGTTCGCCTTATCAGTCCTGCCGCTGCTTATGGCGTTGCTGTTTGCCACGGGCTCAATGATTTACGGCATTCTCGCCGGCTCCGCCGCGCAGGAGGATGAAGACAAAAGACTGCTGGAAAAGCGCAAAGAGAACATTATCAATGTCAGCGAAGACGTCCGCTTTACGGCGGGACGGTCTTTTGAGAATTATAAAAAATATACCCCTTATTTCCTGGCCGCCTTCGCCGCAGTGCTTACTTTCACTCTGTTAGGACTTTTCTTCTATTACCACGTAAACCGCTCTGTTATTCCCGTTCCTGTCAATGCAGGAAAAAGCTTGTTTGTCTCATTCATCCTCATGTTCATCTGTGTGTTCTCCGGAGCGTTTGCCGTCGGGCAGTCCAGGGACAAAGATTTCCGCTGGCTGCGGCCGGCCGGAGCATGGCTGATACTGGCCTTTGTAGTATTGCTGCTGGCGTCGTTTTCCGTGCTTATGTTCAGTTGGGGCTACCCACAAACAGATAAATATATTTCCCGTGTTGTGTTCGCAGTATATATTCTGCTCGGGATTGAATTTGTGATTAATTTCGTCATTGAATTTTATCGTCCGCGGACAATTGAGGAGCCCCGCCCGGTATTTGAAAGCCGCCTGCTGGCGCTTTTCACCGAGCCCGGCGGCGTGGCGCGCAACGTGGCCGATACGCTCGATTACCAGTTCGGGTTCAAGGTTTCAAAAACCTGGATATCTGAATTTGCGGAAAAATATCTTTTCCGTCTGGCGCTTGTGTGGCTGTTCTGTTTTTGGATGTTCACTTGCATTTTTGAAGTTGGTCCGTCGCAAGTGGGCGTCAGAGAAACTTTCGGTAAAATTGCCTCTGAGAAATTACTCCCTCCGGGGATTTACTTCACCCTGCCTTATCCATTCGGCAATATTGCCCGTTATTCATGTACCGAGATCCATGACGTGCAGGTTGGCTCGAAAATGGTTGACCAGGCCGGGCAGAAACTCCGTCCGGAAGTTGTAACCTGGACAGAGAAACATTATGCCACCGAATCTGAATTTCTGGTGGCATCTGAAAAAGTTGACACCTCAAAAACTCCGGCAACAACGGTTTCGTTCCTGGGCATCAGCATGCCGGTTCAATACAGGATCAGGGAAAGCGGATTGATTGATTTCGCGTACAGACATAAAGATGCGCCGAAAATTCTCCAAACCATTGGCGAAATGGTTGCCACAAAATATTTTGCCAGTGTTTCTGTCATGGAAATCATGTCTTCGGGCCGTCACAAAGCTGCTGAAGAACTCAAAACGCAGATTCAGCAGGCAGCCGATGCTCAGAAGCTCGGCGTTGATGTAGTATATGTTAATCTGCATGACATCCATCCGCCAACTGAAAATGTAGGCCCGGCATTTGAAGCTGTCATCGGCTCCATGGAAGAAAAAGAGACCGAGATTCTCAAGGCCAAGGTTTATCGCGAAACCGTTATTCCGCAGACAGAAGCGGATAAATTGCGGATTGAATCCAAAGCCAAATCTTATCGCTACCAGATTACCACCGTGGCCCAAGCCGAAGGCGAGCGGTTCAACAAGCAGCGTCAGGCATATTTAGTAATGCCGGAATTATACAAGCTGAGAACATATCTTGATATGTTAGAAAAAGATTGTGCTGAAACCAGGAAATACATCATCAGCTCATCCATTCCGAATGAAATATATGAGCTGAATTTCGAGCAGAAAGCCCGGCTTGACCTGATTGACACCGACATAAACTCGCTCAAATAATATAGAATCAAAATTAAAAATAATAGACGGAGGCAGGAATAAATATGACAGCAGAAGCAAATGATACAAAAATCACCAGGCATTGGCCGACAATGCTGTTGGGGCTGATTGTTGCAGCAATTTTTTTGGTGGCGGTCTTTTCATTCAAAGTGAACAGCACTGAAACCGCAGTAGTGACAACATTCGGTAAAATAGAAGAGCAAACTGCCGGTCCCGGGCTTCATTTCCGCTGGCCGTACCCGTTCCAGGAAATTTATAAATTCGACACCCGCTACTGTTGCTTTGACGGCAATGTGGGCAAGTTGGAAGAAACTCTGACTAAAGACGGACAGAACATTATTGCCGGGATTTATATTATTTATCGGATCGAAGACGCAAAAATATTTTTCAAAAGTATGGTCACCCCGGTTAACGCTGAAGATCAGCTCAATAGCTGGATGAGAAGCATCAAAGATGAAACTTTCGGTAGATATGATTTCAATCAGTTAATTAATACCAATCCCGAAAAAATGTGCTTGAGCAAGATTGCAGATGAAATTTGTAAAAAGCTTAACGACAAATCCGTAAATTACGGAATTTTAATTAAGACCGTCGGCATTAAAACCATCAATATTCCGAAATCTGTCAGCGAAAAAGTCTTTGACCGTATGATTCAAGAACGTAAGGTTGTCGCTGAGCGTTTCCGTGCGGAAGGTAAAAAAGAAGCTGAAACCATCAAAATTGATGCTGACAGCAAAAAGCAAATCATTCTGGCAGACGCAGAAGCGGCGGCGAAGGAAATCAGAGCTCAGGGCGATGCCGAAGCGGCCAAATATTATGCCGTGTTCAAAGATAATCCTGAACTGGCAGTGTTCCTCAGAAAATTGGATTCTCTGCGCAAAATCATGAAATCCAAAACAACGCTTATTTTGGATACCGATTCAGCTCCGTTTGACTTAATGAAAATGAATTCCGATAAATTGAAGCCGGCGGCGTCCGTTAATACTGAAAAAAAATAATCACAAAAAGAATGATGGCAGATTATGGACAATATGAATAAAAAACAAGATCCGGGTTATCATGCCGACCATCTCGGACAGTATGATTCCGGTTTAAAGTCACTGGTAAAAAGTCTTCAATTTTCGTTTTTTATCCTGGTGATAATAATTGTCGGCATGCTGGCGTACTTCTTTACATTCGGCGGCTATTTCATTGTCAAGCCGCAGGAAGCGGTAATTGTGCTGAGATTCGGCAAGTATGTTGACACTTATACCGAAGACTGGCACTGGTTCTTCCCGCATCCGGTCAACTCGCTGGTCTATGTTAAGACCAACCCGCAGGTTTTAGCGGTTGACTTCAAAGCTTCTGCAGTAGTGCTGGATGAACAGCAGGCGCAGGCAGGGGGGCCGCTGGATCCCGGACGCGACAGTTATTTGCTGACTGGCGACGCCAATATTATTCACTCATCCTGGATACTGGAGTATCAAGTGGTTAATCCGCAGAAATATTATGAGAACTGCTTTTGCCCTGAAAATCCGAAAGAGGATGATAAAGTCCTCGTTGGACCGGACGGGATTGTTCTTGGAACTCGCGGGCCGCAAACAATTCTCCGGAATACGCTTAAAAGTGTAATTATAAAGGTTACTGCCGGGAAATCAGTTGATGACGTCCTGTATGAGAGCAAACAAATTTACAAGGATCAAGTACAAGCGCAGTTTGATACCGCGATAACCAATCTTGATATTGGCATAAAAATCAACAGCGTCACTCTTCAGCAGGCGTATCCGCCGCAAAAAACCAAAACGGCATTCGGCGAAGTTACCGCCGCGAATCAGGCCAAGTCAACCATGATTGATACCGCCAATGAATATCGCGTCAAGCTGGAAAACAATGTTTACGCCGAAAGAGCCGGAATTATGGCTGCCGCGCAAACCTATAAGAAGCAAATTGTTTCCGAGGTCAAAGCGGAAAGTTTCTACTTCAAAGAAATCAACCAGAAATATGCGGCCAATCCAGATACCGTGTTAATGGCTCTTTACAATTATACATTGTCCGATGTTCTGGGCAATATCCAGGAAAAGTACATCGTCACCAAAGGCCCCGGGAAGCAACAGCAGATTCGCTTGAAAATCAATCCCGAACCGCTGGAAAATGTTAATAAAAAAGTAGAAGCAACTGAAGGGAATTAAATATGGCAGAGGCCCAAACAGCACATAATTCGCACGAGCATTGTTGCGGACATGATCATGGTCACGACCATGGTCACGACCATGGTCACGACCATCAGGAAGCTCATACTCAGCATAAGCATGAACACAAATCCGGATTTGCCTGTCCTGTCTGCGGAAACATGACTGAAGGGGCCGCTCATGACCGGTCTATGGGTAAACTTTCCGTTGCCTTGATCGGCGGCTTCTTCATTGTCAACTCATTTATTCTGGAATGGCTGGTTCCGGGCCAGGTTTTTTCTGCCCGGTTAAGTGCAATTATCGGTTCGGTAATTCTGGCATTCCCGATTATGGTTACCGCGCTGAAGGACATCTACTACGGCAAAATATACATGAACGAACTGGTTGCGCTGGCTATTCTCGCCGCGTTTACCGGCGGGGGCTTCCAGACGGCGGGGATTATATCGTTCTTCCTGCTGCTGACTATCATTATTGAATCCCGGACCGCCAGCGGTGCTCAACGTTCAATCGAAGAGCTGATAAAACTGGCTCCCAGCACCGCCAGAAAAATACTCAACGGCAAAGAAATAGATGTTGAAGCGCTTGATTTGAAACTTGGAGATATCATAAGAGTTCGCCCCGGAGAGAACTTCCCGGTTGACGGACGCATCATGGTCGGTGAAAGCACTGTAAACCAGGCCTCAATCACCGGGGAATCGCTGCCGGTGGACAAAGAACTGGGCGATGATGTTTTCGCCGGTACTCAAAACCTTACAGGCATTGTTGACATTCAAGTTACCAAAGTCGGAGAAGATACCACGCTGGGCAAAGTCAAGGAAATGATTCTGGCCGCGGAAGGTTCAAAATCTCCTGTCGTCAGGATTATCGACCGTTATGCCGGATACTACACCCCAACCGTGTTGATGATTGCAGGCGTAACCTGGTGGTTTACTCAAGACATGGAACGCGTTATCACGCTGATGGTTATTGCCTGCCCCTGCGCCATCGTGCTTGCCACTCCGACAGCGGTTGTCGCGGCAGTCGCGGCGGCGGCCAGGTTGGGTATTTTAATCAAGAACGTCAGCCATCTTGAGCTGGCTGCAAAAATCAGAGCATTTGTTTTTGATAAAACCGGAACACTGACCGATGGAATCCTGTCTGTTGCCAGATTAAACCCGTTTGAAAATATTGCGCCCGCGGAATTGCTGAAAGTGGCGGCTATCGCCGAACAGCACAGCAATCACCCCACTGCGATTGCATTGCAGAAACTGGCCGTTGAAGCCGGAATAAAAGTGGTTGAAGTAACAGAATTCAGCGAAACCCACGGCAAAGGCGTTCAGGCTACCATTGATGGTCATAAATGTTATGTCGGCAGAGCGGCCTGGCTCAATACCGTCGGCGTGGATACAACGGTGGCGGCGGAACAGGAAGACCACGGCATGAGCGTGGTTTATGTTGCCCGCGACGGCAAACTGCTCGGCTGGATCGGGTTCAAAGATAAGCTGAGAAAAGATGCGGCAAAGATCATTACCGATCTGAAAATACTTGGCGTCAAGCATTGCGCGATGGTTACCGGCGACCGCAGATCCGTTGCTGAAGCTGTTGCTGCTTCTCTGAACATTGACGAATTTGAAAGTGAATGTCTGCCGGAATCGAAAGTGGCGTATGTTGAAAAAATTAAACAGCATGCCAGAGTCGCGGTAGTCGGGGATGGGGTCAATGATGCTCCCGCTCTTACCGCCGGGGACCTGGGCATCGCGATGGGCGCCATCGGCAGCGACATTGCCATAAACAGCGCTTCAATAGCATTAATGACCAATGATTTACGCCGCATTCCAATGCTGGTCTTTTTGTCCAGAAAATCCAGGATCATCATCAACCAGAACCTGTTTGTCGGCATGCTTTTCGTCTTTGGCGGAATGATCCTGTCGGTATTCGGCTGGATGACTCCAATCTGGGCGGCGGTATTGCATACCTTGAGTACCCTGATGATCATTTTTAATAGCGCAAGACTGGTAAGAACCGGCGAAGAGCTTACGCTTGAAGAGTCAGCGCATCGTGAAAATTAATTTAATCCGGGCCAAAGCCTAACTTGCAGCGGAGATATTATGTCAGACAACAGAAAACCAATAATCAGCGCAGTCGGACTGAGTAAAGTATTCAGAGATTTCTGGAACCGTCCCAAAGCTAAAGCGGTTAATGATATTGACTTTGAAGTCAATGAAGGCGAAGTCATCGGACTGCTTGGCCCAAACGGTTCAGGAAAATCCACGACGGTTAAAATGATCCTCGGCTTGCTTTATCCCACCGCCGGAACGCTTTCGGTTTTAGGACAGTCCCCGCGGGCGGTTGAAACCAAACGTCAAATTGGCTATCTGCCCGAAGAGTCTTATTTGTACAAGTACTTGACGGAAATGGAACCCCTCGACTTTTTCGGGGCGCTTTTCAATCTTTCCGCGGCGGAACGCCGCAGCCGCAGCGAACAGTTGCTGGAAATGGTTGGTTTGAGCCACGCCCGCAAACGCCGCGTCGGCGAGTTTTCGAAAGGCATGGCCAGACGTATCGGATTGGCACAAGCCATGATCAATGACCCTTCGTTGCTGATTCTTGACGAGCCTACTTCCGGCCTTGACCCGCTCGGCTGCAAAGAAGTCAAAGATCTGATCCTTATGCTGAAAAAAAGAGGCAAGACTGTCCTCGTCACCAGCCACTTGTTAAGTGATATCGAGGATATTTGCGACCGGGTCATCATCCTTTATGGCGGCAAGATTCGCGCTACCGGAACTTTGCATGAGTTGCTCACCGTGACCGACGCCAACAGGATCACAACTCCTGCGCTGACCCCAGATGTTACAGAAAAACTGATTAAAATATTGCGCGAAAGCCTTGCCGGAGATAATTTCCGGATTGACCATCCCAGAAAAAGCCTTGAAGAATTCTTCCTGGAAGTAATCAATCAGGCCAAATCCGAAAGCGTGGAAACCGCCGGCGTGGTCGGCGGCGGCAAGATCGCGGAATACCTGACCGAAAATCAAACTGCTGAAGAGTTGCTCGGGAGCCTTGCTCAGGCAGAGCCGGTTGCGAAACCAGTTGCCGAGCAAGTTCCTGAAGAGAATATTGAAGAGGAAAACAAGGCGATTGAAAGATTGACTGCCGATGCTCCCGCTGTGGAAAAACCGGATGATACGAAAAAACCGGCCGATGTTACCGCAAAAGCGGAAGACGATTTATCAAAAGCAAATGAGAAGCTGAAAGACTTGCTTTCTTAAAGCTAAATTTATTGGAATAAAATAATGACGTCATTCCGGGCAATCGTAAAACTAACTTTCAGAAACGCAGTCCGCTCGCACATCTTCCAGTTGCTGCTGTTTTTGCTGCTGCTGTGCGTTGTTCTGATTCCCTATACTATTACCGGAGACGGCACGGCGCGCGGCTACATCCAGATTTCACTGCTGTACAGCCTGTCTGCGGTAGCGTTTGTGCTGTCCCTGTCTTCCGTTTGGCTGGGTTGCTTTCTTATGACCAGGGACGTGGAAAGCTATCAGTTGCACATGGTTATTACCAAACCGGTTTCCCGCATTACGATCTGGCTCGGCAAATGGACCGGCATCCTCCTTATCCATGTAATTCTATTGTTTATTGCGTCAAGCATGGTTTACGGAATTGTTCTCTGGAAATACAGTCTTCAGTCTTTCTCGGATGCGGAGAAACTCCAAATTGAGAACGAAGTAATGGTCGGTCGCCGGGTTTTCTTTCCGGAATCCCCGGATATTGATCAAATCGTTCGCGATATGTTGAAAGATAAAATGGTTGCCGCCATGAAAAGCGGAGCAAAAATTGATACCTCACCGCTGGAACAGGAAAAGCTCTTCAAGGACATTAAACGTGAAGTCCTTGGCAGAATTGCGGAAGTTCCGGCCGGAACCGGCAGAGAATGGCTTTATAAATCGCTTCCTGTCGGCTCTGAGCGTCCAATTTATTTCCGCTACCGGGCTTATGTGAACAAGGTCTCCTCCGAATCTCAGCGGTTAAGCCGCGGCTGGTGGGGCGTCAGGGTTGCAGAACCTGATGCTGAAAATAAGAAAGCGGAGAATGTTTTTGAAAAAGACAAGCAGGGGAAACAAAAATACAAATATTCATTTTTCCCGCTTACTCAAGCTCCGGAACAAATCAAAGCAGGCACCTTTCTTGAGAAGAAATTACCCCCGAAAGTCATTGACCCCAACGGCGAAGTGATGATCGGGTTTGAAAACTATGACCCGGCGGGAGCCGCGCTGTGCTTCCAGAAATCCGACGGCCCGAAACTGCTGATCAAATATTCCGGGTTTACGGAAAATTATTTCCGGGCGGTACTCGTAATATTTATGCAACTGGTAATCCTTTCCGGACTGGCCTGTGCGGCCGCATCAGTATTGTCGATGCCGACTGCGGTCTTTGTCGTAGTCTCATATCTGATGTTCGGCAGCTTTGCCACATTTCTGGCCGGCGCATCGTTTATGGGGGGGGCGGCTGATTATGTGGGATATTACGTCGGGAAAATCATTCTTATCGCAGTAATACCGATGCAGAATTTTGAAGTC
>Ga0074197_1002521_pt1 | contig 12594 bp, 12 predicted proteins | sample EPASupsiteSAE305_FD_64526 | JGI IMG/M metagenome (GOLD analysis project Ga0074197, IMG submission 64526) | Bioremediated contaminated groundwater microbial communities from EPA Superfund site, New Mexico - SAE3-05 reassembly with SPADES | ecosystem: Environmental > Aquatic > Deep subsurface >...
GGCCCGAGGCCCTAATTCAAGATGCATGGCCTGCCGCGAGGAGATAATACCCGAAATAATGGCGGCTGCGCAGCCGGGGGACGTGGTTCTCGTCATGGGCGCGCGCGACCCCACGCTCTCAAGCTACGCGAAAACAATACTGACCGCGCTGAAGACCAAACAGGCCGCCGCTTCATGCCGCAACTGCACGCTGCGCGCGGCCACAAAATCGCTCTGAGCATGGCATTATCATCGAACTGGGTAATATGGGCGCTGCTGTCCGCCATATTCGCCGGAATCACCGCGATACTGGCGAAAATCGGCATATCCGGCGTCAACTCCCATCTTGCTACGGCGGTAAGGACCACGGTGGTGCTGGCCTTCACCTGGGCCATAGCTTTCGCCGTGGCCGGCACGGACCAGCTTAAGCAGTTCACCGGGAGGACATGGCTTTTCCTTACCCTTTCCGGGCTGGCCACGGGACTTTCGTGGCTGTGCTATTTCCGGGCGCTGCAGCTTGGGGAAGCCTCCCGCGTGGCCCCGGTTGACAAGCTCAGCGTTGTATTTGCCATAATACTTGCGGCCCTTGTTCTGCATGAGCGCCTTACCTGGCAGCACTGGACCGGCGGCACGCTCATTCTTGCCGGGGCCATAATCCTGGCGCTTTAACGGACCGCAGCATTACAGACTAAACCCAAAAACATGAGTTTATTCGCCTACGCCATATTGACGCTGACCAGCCTCTTTGCCATCGTGAGCCCCATGGCCGCGCTGCCCACCTTCTTCGCCATGACGCCGAACGACGATGAAAAATCGCGCATCCGCATGGCCAGAACGGCCTGCATAACCTGCGCCGGGGTGCTGGCGGCGTTCTCTCTTGCGGGGCATTCCATCTTCTCCATTTTCGGCATAACGCTGCCCGCCTTTCAGGCCGCGGGAGGACTTGTGCTGCTGCTTGTCTCGCTGGACAGCCTGCGCGCCCGCCGCTCGGCAGTCAACGATTCGGAAGAAGAGGTGCAGGAAGGCGTAGACAAGCCGGATATTTCCATAGCTCCGCTGGCAATCCCCATGCTTGCCGGCCCCGGAGCCATCACCACCGTCATACTGCTGGCCTCCAAGGGCAATTCGCTGCTTCATCAGGCGGTGCTGATACTCTCCATAATCATCGTTTCCGCCGCATCCTACGCCATACTTTATCTGGCAATAAGAAAGGCGGGGAAGATAAGCCCCACCGCCATGAACATAGTGACTCGCATCATGGGCCTTATTCTTGCCGCCATAGCCGCCCAGTTCATACTGGACGGAATAAAAGCCGCTCTGGCCGGATAGGGAAATGCCGGAAGGCAAGACGAGGCTTAACAGCAGAATACACACGGCGGCACAGAAGCCGCTGCCAGCCTGGACCAAACCGGCCGCCCTGTCAGCCCTGACGCTCGCGGCGGCGGCCTTTCTGGCCGCAATCTGGCCGCAAAACATAAATCCGTCCGCCTTCTATGCCTCCACCGGGGAGGTCTTCCTTCAAAATCTGCCGGCGAGCTTCCGTCCGCTGGAAACCCACATGCCGGTCAAATCGGTATTCGAAGCCCTGCTGCGCTATCATATGACACCGGAGGGAAAAGCCCTGCTGGTGTTTTTGTGCGATACAGCAACGGGACTGGCGCTCTTTTGCGGAGGACTGCTGTTGGGAGGATGGCCGGCCGGCGCGCTGGCGGTAATCCTTCAGCGCCAGATAGTTTCCACGGAACCGATATTCAGCCTGGCGGTATTGCTTGCGGCCATTCTCTTCGCCGCCCGGGCTAAGACATACAGCCGCACAGTCAATATCGCGCTCGGACTGGCCATCGGGTTCGGACTCCTCTACCGGCGGGTTCTATTTCTGCTCCCATTTGCCATAGCGATGATTGACTTGCTTGAAGCCGAAAGAGCCAGACGCGGGCGCGCCTTTCTACAGCGCAGCCTGCCGCTCATATGCGCGACCGGCATTGTCCTTGTTCCGTGGATTGCATACAACCGGCAAATATATGGCGATTTCGTCGCGTTCGAGCGAAACGGCACGGCCCTGAATATCGTGGCCGCAGCGCTGGGCTCCACATATACCCTTGAAGGCGGCGCGTTGGACCTTGCAGGCATTCAATCCGGCCAGAGCGCGATATTATGGGCCGCACAGCATATACTGGCACATCCTCTGGCATATGTAACGGCTTTATTTTTAAGAATCGCCGCCCTGTTCAAAATGCATCCATTTCTATTTATGGCGGCGGCACTCGGTTTTCTGTTCAGAAGGAAACAGCGGGATTATATCGCGGTATTCATGACCGCCGTATGTTTTGGCGGCACATACCTGCTCATGTCCATAGAAGAGCGTTATTTTGAGCCGCTTTGGCCGCTGCTTGCGATTTTGGCCGCCGCGGCTTTTGCTAATTTCCTTCCTAAATCCATGAAAACAGAGTGCAACCGCACGGCAACCATTGGCGCGCTGCTGCTGTTTGCCCCGCTGTTCTCGTTCGGAATCTGGATATCGGCCAAATTACTTGCGGCACGCCCTCCCGCCCAAAGCAACCGGGAAGAACTGATAAGAGAGCGTCTTAAGTGGACACCCCAGTCCGAATGGCTCAGGGAGCAACTGGCCCAGGCAGAGTTTTCTCCTGACAAGTACAAAGCGGGAATGGCACATTCCAGACAGCACACATCGCCCAGAATCGGCGCAGGCAAAACCTCGCAAGGACTGGAAACGAATTCCATCCCGGAATTGATTTACCATGCGGCGCAAAGTGACACCGTCAACACGGCGCGCAGCCTTCTGTTCTCCTATAGTGGAAAAGTGCAAAGCACCAACTATGTGCGATATGCGGCGACCGACAGGGAAATGCTCATGAATGCGTCCCTTATGCTTCTTGCCCAAAGCAGCTATAAGGATTCTTTGGAAGACGGGATGTCGAAACTGCCGGAAAATGTTAGAAACCGGATAGGGCACACCATACACAACTCCTGCTCCATATACGGCATATATGCGCCAGGCGTATGTCCGGAGACAGGGACAAAACCCTCCACGCGCGCCGAACTGGACAGGTTTGCAAAAGACCTGCTGGGAACAGGAAATGACAAAACAGCGCTGACGCGGGCCTGTGAAGTACTGGACAGAAATAATGCGGCGTACAGGAAGGTCCTAGGGGATTTGTTGCCGCAGGGGGCAGATTTCAGCAAGACTTTCGCCGACATTAAAGTGGGATGCGAACTTGTCCCTGCCGTCAGCTTTCACACCAAGGGACTGCTGGCGCAGGCGAACGGAAATTACCGGGAAGCGGTACGGTATTTGGACAGGGCAATAGCGGCCTATCCAAACAACTCATCATTTTATGTGGACAGGGGAGTGGCGCTTGCGCTTGCGGGCGACAACCACAGCGCCAGAAGCGACTTTGAACAGGCAATCAGGATGTCGCCGACAAACATGGCGGCATATATGAGCCTTGGGTCACTCTACGAGCTGGAACACAACCCTCACGAAGCCATGACCGCGTACAGAACGGCACTGGAGCAGCACTGCCTGGGAGACTGGCATTGCTCATCAGAACTTCGGGAGAATATGGAAAGTGCGCTGCGGCGGCTGCGCTGATTTCGAAAAGCAGATTTCCTGCCCCTCTCATAAAATCAGCGGTTAAGGTTCAGGACTGTAAGGACCGCATCCAGAATAAAGAACAGCGTCACCAGAACCATCAGCATGCGATACTGGGTAGATGGAGACTTTTCCCTGAAGGCGGAGGCGACTGCCAGCCCGGCGCACACGGCGAAAGATGGAACCATCTGCTTGAACTGGTGGGAGAAATAGTTGCCGGTGACGTTTACCGCCAGACAATCCGCCGCAAGCCACAAAAGAAAAGGCCAGGTCTCACGCCTGCGGCACAGCATGAAGCCGATGAAAGCCAGAGGTAAGACCCACTCCTGCCACACATACCAGTTAACGAACAGAACGCGACCTGAGTCCGGCACGACACTGGTCTTAGTGCTAATCGCATCCAGAAACTGCGCAATGGTTGTTCCCTGCATCAGTATGGGCAGAACGATTAGCCCGTTTATGACACTTGCCGCCCCAAGCATCGCTAAAGATTCCTTCCACCCCCGCCGCAACCCGTGTTCAAGAAGCGGCCAGCACATCAGCGCAAGCAGTGAAGTGGCCGCCGACTGCCTGAAACAGATTGCCATGCCCATGGCCAGCCCGGCAAATGCAGAGGCGCGCAAATCCTCCTTCTCCCCTCTCCTCAGGCTGTAGAGCAAAAACGCCAGGGCGCTGAAAGGATGCATGAAAGCTTCAGTGGTGCCGCCATTGCCCACATCCGTGGAAGGGGTGCCTATTATGGCCACATACGCGGCCAGACACCACAATCGCTCACGCGGGTCAAGAATGCGCCACGTAATCCCGTAGACCGCCAGAGCCCCGCCAAGCTGAAGCAGGACGGCTATAAGGCGCGGAAAAAATGGATTGCCGGGGAGGACCCAGTTGGAGAAAAGATGCATGTAGAAAATGCCGGGCAGCTTGTTGTCGCCTATGACGCTGTAGGGAGGATGCCCCTGCGCCCAAAGCCACGCTATCTTGTTCCAGTAACGCTCGTCGCCGAGAAAATCTGGGGAGGCGAAGACACTGGCCAGCAGAATGGCCGTCAGGCCAAGCATCAGGTAGATGATGGCAATGTTTATATGACGTCGCGGGCTGGAATCATAGTCAAGCATCGGGGTTATTCTAGCGGTTTGCTTCCGTCCCCGGCAATACCGGTCCTTACAATGATAATACCCGACTTACCATAGGGAATTTCGTCAAGAATAGTTCCATTCCCGCTTATGTGCATTGCGCCACCGCAGGCTAGTCTGTGCCCCTTGGAAGAAAGTCCATTTACAATGAAGGTTTCCACCCCGTACTTTTTGACTTCAGCGGCATATTCGCCTCTGCTGCGGGAGGTCCAGACATCCTTCCAGGAACGGAATCCACGCTCATAACAAAGGCGCTTTTTATCGGATGAACAACCGTTTTCACAAGCTGTTTTATAATTTCGGCACAATGCCATCCAATGCAGGCACCTGTCCATTGGCATAAACACGAAATCCGGCTTCAGTCTTATCAGTTTGTCTATTACGGCGGGAGTGAATAAATCACCGCATATGATTACCGCGGCCCGGCCAAAACGCGTCTTCACGGCAACGACTTCTGTACCCGGAGTAACGGGACCGCCTTCCCGTATCTTGTGATGTTTCAGCAGCAACTTCCCGCCGCTTATGTACAGACCGGCATTATAAACCCTGCCATTCAGCTTCTCCAGAGAGCCAATCACAATGTCGATACGGTTTTCAGATGAAATCTTCCTGAGTTTCGCGACAAACGCATTACCGGCAAGCTTTTCGGCATAGCCTACTGACTCGGATTCATTGCCGTAATCATATCCGCTTGAGCAATACTCGGGCAAACAAACCACATCGGCCCCGCTTTTAATGGCGGAGCCGATGGCGGACAAAATTGCACGGCGGTTTTTACTTATATTTCCGAATTCAATCTCGATGGAAGCGAGCGCAACAGCGCAAACCGGACCTGAAGCTTGTTTGCCTTTCATGCGGAGCGGGCGCGGATTATCTGCTTGAAGACGCGGCCGCGCTCTTCATAATCCTTGAACTGGTCGAAGGAGGCGCAGGCGGGCGACAGAAGGAGTATATCGCCCCGTTCCCCGTCACGGAGGGCCTTGTCCACCGCCCCTTCCATCGTCACGCAGGAAAAAATCGGAGCAACGCCGGCAAGTTCCTTTTCAATCTTCGCGGCGGCGTCGCCTATGGTCAGTATGCCCCGCACCGACTTTTTAATGAGCGGAACAAGCGGAGCGTATGGGCTGCCCTTATCAAGCCCCCCAAGTATCAGCCAGATGTTTTTTTCCTCTCCGGTCAGAGACTTCAGCGCCACAAGGGTGGAATCCACGTTGGTGGCTTTGGAATCGTTTATGCAACGCATGCCCTTTACGACGGCGACATCCTCTATGCGGTGTTCCACGCCCTTGAAAGAGGCGAAAGCCTCGCGCACGCATTCAAGGCATATGCCGCGCCCAAGCGTCATCAGACCGGCGCACATGGCGTTTTCTATATTGTGAAGACCGGGCAGCTTCGGCGGAGCGATGCGGAATTCCTCTCCCTCGAAGCGGAATATGATGTCCTTCCCGTCATAAACGGCGTTCAGCTTTTTGTCAGTGGAAACGCTGGAGAAAAAAAGCTTTTCGGATTGGCATTCACGGGCCAGCCTCGCGCATATCTCGTCTTCGGCGTTGAATACGCACGAAGCGTCCGGTCTCTGCGAAGAGAACACCTTTCTCTTGGCGGAGATATAGTTCTCCATCCCGCCGTGATGGTCCAGATGGTCCGGCGTCACGTTCAGTATGCAGGCCGACTCCGGACTGAAGAAGGAACTGTCCTCAAGCTGGTAACTGGATATTTCCAGCGCAATCATGTCCCCGTCACGGGCGGTCATGGCCGCGGACGAGAGGGGTATGCCTATATTTCCGCACACATGGGCACTGAACCCGTCCTTGCGGGCTGACAGCGTCAAAATATCGTGGACAAGGGTTGTGGTTGTGGTTTTGCCATTGGTGCCTGTTACCGCGAACACCCGCACCGGAGGGCAGAAGGCAAGCCCGACTTCCGTTTCGCTGAAAACCGGGATACCGGCGTCCTTAAGCCGCGTCATGATGGGGCTTTTGGGAAATATGCCGGGGCTTTTTACGGCAAAGCCGCACTTGAAGGCTTCTTCCGAATGTCCGCCAGTCTCAATGGTTATGCGCGAATTTTCCGGTTTGGACGAGGAGACGGCCTTTTGCTCCGAAACCAGAACGTCGAACCCCTTTCCTGAGAGCAGCTTCGCGCACTCAAGGCCGGAACGGCCTAGGCCCAGCACCAGCGCGCGTTTACCGCTGAAATCTTCCGGTTTGAACATTTTATATACCCAGTATTTCCCGCAAAATGCTTTCGGCGGTTTCCCTGTCGTTGTAGCTGACGGAGCCCGTGTTCAGTATCTGCACGCGCTCGTGCCCCTTGCCGGCCAGTATGACTATGTCGCCCTTTCCGGCGGCCTTCAGCGCGGCGAACACGGCTTCCCGCCGGTCGGGTATCACAGTGTAATTTGAAAGGCCCTTCTCTTTAAGACCGGCCTCTATATCGCCCATTATCTGTTCAAGCGGTTCGCGGCGGGGATTGTCCGCCGTTATGAAGGCATGGTCGCACCTGGAGCAGACCGCCACGCCCATGGGTCCGCGCTTGCCCCTGTCGCGTTCCCCCCCGCAGCCGAAGACGGTGTATATCTTCCCGTGCGGGAATGCCGCCAGATTGTCTATCACGGCGGAAAGCGCGCTTTCCGTGTGGGCGAAATCGACAAAGACGTGGAACTCCTGACCGAGGCGGACGGACTCGAGCCGTCCTGGAACGCTTTCCAGCCGTTCGGCCCCGCGCACAACGGTTTCGAGCGGGAGGCCCATCGCCGACAGGCAGGATATGGAGGCCAGAGCGTTGTAAACGTTATAGCGTCCGCACAGGCGCAGGTGCACCGCGACGGGAGGATGTTCCGGCGCGTTCAGCATGAAGGATACCCCGTCGAGGGAATCCTGTATGCCGGTCGCGCGCCACATGTTACCCTCTCCCAGCCCGAACGTATGGGCCTGCACCGCAGGGTCGAGCGCGTCCCGAACCTGCCCGGCGCGCGCGTCGTCCCCGTTGATGAAGGCGAAGCGTTTCTTTTTCGGGTTGGAGCGGCCAAGCATTTCGAACAGCTTCATCTTGGCCTCGAAATAGCCGTCCTGCGTTTTATGGAAATCCAGATGGTCGCGGTAGAGATTTAGGAAAATGGCGGCGTCGAAATATATGCCCTGCACCCGCTTGAGGGACAGGGAATGTGAAGACACCTCCATCGCCACGGCCTTGGCCCCGGCGTCACGCATCCGGGCCAGCAGGCGTTCCAGATATATGGAATAGGGCGTGGTGTTTATGGCCGGCGCGATGACCTGCCCGTCCACGCGGTAATTTATCGTGCCGATAACGCCCGGCTTGAGGCCGTGCAGCGCGAGTATGGATTCAAGGAAATAGGCTGTGGTTGTCTTGCCGTTGGTGCCGGTTATGCCAATGGTCTTGAGGCTTATGGAAGGCTGGGAAAAGAAGCGGGACGCCGCTAGGGCCATCGCGTCGGCCAGGTCTTTGACCGCGACAACGGGTATCGGGTAATGTCCGTCCGGCTCGCGGTCCGACACCGCGGCTATGGCCCCCCTCTCGGCCGCCGCCGCTATGAACGAGTTGCCGTCAACATGGGCGCCCGGCACGGCAAAGAACAAATCCCCCCGTCCAGCCTGGCGCGAGTCGACGCATAGACCGGATATCTCCATCTCCGGCAGGGGGGCACCGCCGAAAAGTTCGGCCCCCTGAAGCAGATCCCGTAATCGCATAGCAAAATGGTATATTTATCACGGGCCCTTTACAATCCCCATACATCTATGGGAAGGGCCCTTTTCAGGAGAATACCCACATGTATCTCAAACCGCTTGCTTTGGCTCTGCTGTCCGCCTGCTCCGCCGCATACGCGGCGGATGCAGTAAAAAAACCCGCGCCCGCAGCGCAGGTCGCCGCTCCCGACGGCCCCCTCATCAGCCGGGACATGAACGAACTGGACTTCAACACCCTCGGCGTAGGGGAGCTCCAGCTGCACGACCCGGACGAGGACGGGCTGATGACCCCCCAGGATTACCGGGCCTGGATGTTCGACGGCATCGACCGGGCAAAAAAGGGATTCTTCACCGCGCCGGACGCCGCGATTTACTATACGGACCTCAAAAAAGTTCCAGCGACAAAGCAATACCGGAAACCATTCAGCTTTTCCTTCAAGTATATCGACACTGACAGGAACGGCATAGCCACGCGGAAGGAATACTCCGTTTTCGCCGTCGCGCTGACGCGCGCGGCAGACGCCAATGGCGACGGCAAGGTCACCCGCGCGGAATTCGACGCACTGCGACGAAAAATGTTCAAGCTTGAGGATGTGGATAAAAACGGCGGAATATCGCTGGCGGAATATCTGGAGCTTGTTCCACGTGCTTCAAAGGCAGATGCGAAAAAACCTTCTGTATCAGTAAAACAGAAGGCAAAAAAGCCGGCCAGCTCGGGCAAGGCAAAATGACCGGCCCAGCCTGCGCCCACGCCGACCTGGAAGCCCTGTACCGCCATTATAACAGGCGCGAATTCGTCCATCCGGACCCGCTAGAGTTCCTCTATAAGTATCCCGCGCCGGAAGACAGGGAAACGGCAGGGCTCATAGCCGCGTCACTTGCCTACGGGAATGTGAAACAGATACTGAAGGCCGTGGCAGCCGTGCTTGACGCCATGGGCAAAAGTCCTGCCTCCTATCTGGAGAAAAAGCGGGAAGCGGAAATAAGGAAAGATTTCTCAACGTTCAAATACCGCTTTACCACTGGCGGGCAATTATCCAACTTTCTGCGCGGCATGAAGAAACTGCGGGAGGAGCATGGCAGTCTGGAGAGATGCTTCATGGGCTGCCTGCCCAATAACTGCGGGAACGTATGTACCGCTCAGACGGAATTCGCGAGGCGCCTGTACAAAGCGGGCGGAGAAATATCAACACTCATGCCGAATCCGGAAAGGGGCAGCGCCTTCAAACGGCTGAACCTCTATCTGCGCTGGATGGTCAGGAAAGACGCCGTGGACCCGGGCGGATGGGACGGGGTTTCCCCCTCTCTTCTTATAGTGCCGCTGGACACGCATATGCACCGGATAGGGAAGGCTCTCTGCCTTACAAAGCGCAATCAGGCAGACCTTAAGACAGCTCTGGAAATAACGAGCGGATTCGCCGCCGTTAGTCCCAAAGACCCGGTAAAATACGATTTCTGCCTCACCCGCTTCGGCATCCGGGACGAGATAGACCTCTCGGACCTCAGGAAACGGCTGAACCTCGGCTGAACATAACGCACCGCATGGACAAACTGGCGTGCGCCATCCCCTCCACCGGGAAGGAGACACTGTCCCCGCCGCGGCGCATGCCCATAGCATAAAGCAAAGGCCAGTAATGCTCTGGAGTGGGGACGGAAAGCTCCGCCGCGCCACCCATGCTCTCATAAGCTATGAGAGGACTGTCGTCGCCGCACTCGAGCAGCTTCTTCACACTGGCATCGAACTCAAGCGCCCAGTCGTAAGGCGCGGCATTCGCCGCTTGAGCCATGAGACCAAGATTGTGGACTATGTTCCCGCTGGCTACCATGAGAACCCCTTCGTCGCGCAGCGGGGCAAGCTCCCTGCCAAGTTCATAGTGAAAGGCGGCCGGCTGCTCCTCGTCCATGCTCAGTTGGAAAACGGGGACATCCGCCCCGGGAAATAAACGCCTGATAACGGACCACGCGCCGTGGTCCAGCCCCCACTCCATGTCGCGCCGCACTTGCGCGCGGCGGACCAGACCGCGGACACGCTCGGCCATTTCCGGCGCGCCGGGACAAGGGTATGTCACGCTGTACAGTTCCTTTGGAAAACCGTAAAAATCATGTATGGTGCGCGGCGTCCGAGATATGTGGACAGCAGTCCCGGCTGTCTGCCAGTGGGCGGAGACGCACAGTATCGCGGAAGGGCGGGACAGCCTCTTTCCAAGGGCACGCCATCCGCTGGAAAACGCATTGTTTTCCACCGCGTTCATGGGACTTCCGTGCCCTAAAAACAGCACCGGCATTTCAGCTTTTTTCACAGGTCCTCCATATCAGCCGTTTCTTTATACGATTATAATTTATTTTAATTAGAGAAGCATCCTTTAAAAAAATCCCCGGAGAAATCTGCTCGACGGCATAAATGGTATCTTTTTAGTAGGGTATTGACAACTTCTATTAAGTTGGATACACTTTTACTTACCGCTCCATTTCGCTATACTTTTGCGGCTGGAGCCAAGCGACATCATATAAAGGAGGAAGAATAAATGGCATCTCTTAAGGGAACACGCACCGAGAAGAACATTCTCACCGCTTTCGCGGGGGAATCGCAGGCAAGGAACAGATACACCTATTTCGCCTCCAAGGCGCGCAAGGAAGATTACATCCAGATAGCGCAGATATTCGAGGAAACGGCAAACCAGGAAAAGGAACACGCCAAGCGCCTTTTCAATCTGCTCGAGGGCGGAGAAGTGGAGATACAGGCGGCATTCCCGGCCGGCAAAGTGGGCACCACGACCGAAAACCTCGAGGCCGCGGCCGGCGGCGAGAAGCACGAGTGGGAACACATGTACCCCGATTTCGCCAAGGTGGCGCGCGAGGAAGGTTTCGAGGCCGTGGCCAAAATCTTCGAAGCCATAGCGGTGGCGGAAAAGCAGCACGAGAAACGCTACAACGACCTGCGCGCCAACATTCTGGGCGGCAAGGTCTTCAAAAAAGACAAGCCCGTCACCTGGCGCTGCCTCAACTGCGGTTACCTTCACACCGGGGACAAGGCGCCCGAGGCCTGCCCCGCCTGCGCCCATCCCAAGGCCTGGTTTGAAGTGCTGGGCGAGAACTGGTAATTTCGCCTCTCCGCACGTCCCCCGCAAAAGCGGGGGCGGCGGAACAAGCAAAGGAGAATTTTTCGCCATGACAGAAAGGAAAGACGTGGTCAATTTCAAGGGAACGCCGCTGACGCTGCTGGGCGAGGAACTTAAGCCCGGCATGCCCGCCCCGCAGGCGACACTAGCGGCAAACGACATGTCGCCGGTCGCGCTGTCCTCCTTCAAGGGGAAAACGGTGATACTGTCCTGCGTGCCCTCGCTCGACACGCCCACCTGCGACATAGAGACGCGCCGCTTCAACAAGGAGGCGGCATCGCTCTCCGGCGACGTGGTGGTCCTCACGGTCAGCCGGGACCTGCCCTTCGCGCAGGCCAGATGGTGCGGCGCGGCGGGAGTGGACAGGGTCAAAACGCTGTCTGATTACGCGGACGGCTCGTTCGGCAAGGCGTTCGGCGTCTATCTTAAGGAATGGGCCCTGCTGGCGCGTGTGATTTTCGTGCTGGACAAGAACGGCATAGTGCGCTATGTTCAATATGTTAAGGATGTGAGCGCGGAGCCGGATTACGACGCAGTCCTCAAGGCGGCCAAGGCCGCCCTTTAGAAAAACACAGGGAGGGACGCCATGATCAGCAAAAAGATGGAAGCCGCATTCAACTCGCAGATAGGCGAGGAGCTTTTTTCCGCCGGGCTGTACTATCAGATGGCGGGCTGGTTCAGCGCCAACGGCTATGACGGCATGGCCGGCTGGATGCTTGTCCAGAAAGGAGAGGAGCAGACCCACGCCCATAAATTCTTCGAGCACATAGCCCAGCGCGGCGGCACGCCGGTAATCGGCGCCATGCAGGCCCCAAAGGCAGAATGGAAAAACCCGCTGGAAATATTCCAGGCCGCAGTCAAGCACGAGCAGCACATAACCGCCTGCATCAACAAGCTGCTTGACCTGGCCCACGCGGAGAAAGACCACGCCGCCGCCGAATTCCTTCAGTGGTTCGTAAAGGAACAGGTGGAGGAGGAGGACAGCGTCTCCAAGGCCGCGCAGAAGCTGGAGCGCATCGGCTCATCCGGCGCGGGGCTCGTGATGA
>Ga0074197_1002522_pt1 | contig 12586 bp, 12 predicted proteins | sample EPASupsiteSAE305_FD_64526 | JGI IMG/M metagenome (GOLD analysis project Ga0074197, IMG submission 64526) | Bioremediated contaminated groundwater microbial communities from EPA Superfund site, New Mexico - SAE3-05 reassembly with SPADES | ecosystem: Environmental > Aquatic > Deep subsurface >...
ACCCACAACCAGTACCGCACCATTGCCTGCAGTGTCACTCATGCCAAACCTCCATAACTGCTGGTATTGATGAAAGGTGATTTCTGGTTCAATTGATCCGAAAAGGAGAAAAATTACTTCATCTTTCGCATCAACTCAAACAAAATCAGAGCCGAATATAAAAAATCTCCAGACCCCTCAAGGGAGTCTGGAGATTTCTACTTTAGACAATCAGTGTCGTTTCGAGATCAGATCCAAGGAGTGGTCTCGATGATGTTCACGCAATTGACTTTCTCACACTTCCACTCTTGAGTTTTAGGATCAAAGGTGGAGTTGACGAAAACCTTCCAGTTCTCATCATCACAGGTCGGATAATCAGACCGATAGTAGAATCCAGGGTAACGGGATTCTTTACGGAATTCGATGTGACGAATGTGGGTCTCTACACACCAGATGCGGTGATAGTTTTCCCAAGCACGCAACAACTCATGCAAATCGCCAGCGGCCATCTTCGCTGCATCTTCCCGCATCAAACCCAGAAGATCCAGACAGATGTTCAGCAATTTCCCTGAGGTCATATAGTAGGTAGCAACACCACCACCATATTCGTCGGTGGCTTTCATCAGGCGCATCATCAATCCGGCAGGTTTTACGTAGTTCGGATTGACATCGGTTGCGGTGGAAGCATCCTTGAACTGATGATAGAGTCGTACCGGTGCGTATACTTCATCGGCCAGCTCTTTGGGAGTCTGAGCGAGTTCAGGCTTAAAGGCGGCGTTGTCACGGCAATATTTTACCATCTGCTTAGCAACGATACGACCTTCAGCATGGGAACCAGACGAAAACTTATGACCGGATGCACCGACGCCATCACCAGCAGTGAACAGACCGTTAACCGTGGTCATACGGTTATAGCCCCATTTATATTGGTGCGAACGAGGGCCATCGATTGAAGGTACCCAACTTTCTTCAGGACCGGAAGTCCAGATACCGCAGCAACCGGAGTGAGAACCCAGCATGTAGGGTTCGGTCGGCATGATCTCGGAACCAACTTTTTCCGGCTCGATATTAGCACCAGCCCACAGACCAGCCTGACCAACAGACATGTCAAGGAAGTCTTCCCATGCCTCGGACTCAAGATGTTTCCAGAATTTCTTCACTTCTTTCTCATCTTTACCAGCAGCGCGCTGTGCATCCAGGAAGGCGTTCAGAGCAACGTCGGTAGCCATATAGATCGGGCCACGGCCAGCCTTCAGCTCGTTGAGCATCAGGTGGTTACGCAGACAGGTCGGGGTAACGGCAGAAGCGCCGTACGGCATGAACTTGGAAAGTTCATCTTTGACTGCCGGGCTGTTAGCATAGAACTCACCGAGACCGTTCTGTACTTTTGCCTTGAACAGGAGGAACCAAGCACCAACCGGACCATACCCATCTTTAAAACGAGCCGGGGTGAATCGGTTCTCCATCATGGTCAAGGTGGCGCCCACTTGAGCACACATGGTGTAGGTGGAGCCTGCATTCCAAACCGGGTACCAAGCACGACCTTTACCTTCACCGGTCGAACGCGGACGGAAGATATTTACCGCACCACCGCAGGCTACGAGAGCGGTTTTGCAGGTATAGACATGCACTTTATTCTCACGGGTGGAGAAACCTACGGCACCAGCGATGGTGTTTTCTTTGTTCTTATCAAGCAGCATCTTAACGATGAAAACACGCTCATGAACGTTAGCCTCACCCAAAGATTTCTTGGCAGGTTCAGCAACGATGCACTTGTAAGACTCACCATTGATCATGATCTGCCATTTACCGGTACGAACCGGAGCCCCACCCTCGCGGAGGGTTTTAGCAGGCTTGGCACCGTCAAGGTTGCTTCCGTCATCAGCTTTCTTCCAAATGGGCAGACCCCACTCCTCGAACAGCTTGACGGATTCATCAACGTGACGGCCAAGATCATAGATAAGATCTTCACGAACAACACCCATCAAGTCGTTCCGTACCATCTTGACATAGTCTTCAATGGCGTTCTCACCGATATAGGTGTTGATAGCGGAAAGACCCTGAGCAACGGCTCCGGAGCGCTCCAGGGAAGCCTTGTCAACAAGAATAATCTTCATGTCGGCAGGAGCCCACTTGGTGATCTCAAAAGCTGCACCACAGGCAGCCATACCACCGCCAACGATCAGCACGTCACAGCTATGCTCAACGATTTCCGGATCGACAACGGCGTTAAGCTCGCCTTTCGGCTTATTTGGTAATGCCATATTTCTATCTCCTAAGTAATTATTTTAGAATAGAACTATTTAATCAAGCCCTGCTTCCCAATGACGATTAGGCCAGCTTGGTGGGAGTAGGCAGATTACCCTCAAGCAGCAAACACTCGTCATCAAGGCTTCCACCCTTTTGACCGGGATACTCATTGGCAGCACCTTCAGCGGTTGTCCGGATCGGGAATTTGAAGCGCTTAACGTTACCGTTGCGGAACTTAACGGTCCACATAATGGAATCAGATGACCGCATCGGGTGCACCTGGCCTCCCAGCGGCACAAAATCGTCATAACCACGGACAAAAATCGCACCCTGCGGACAAATCTTAACACAGGAATAGCACTCCCAGCATGCATCCGGCTCCTGATTGTACGCCCTCATGGCCTCAACGTTGAGAACCATCAGATCGTTGGGGCAGATGTACATGCAGGCGGTTTTATCTCCACCCTTGCAACCATCACATTTTGAAGGATCTACGTAACTTGGCATTAAACTACCTCCTCACTTGGATTTTCCTTTATGGCGTCCGACTTGGACAGCCAATAACCTCTAGCTTCTTGTTTCAAGAAAAACAAATACTCACGCCATGCAACCATCCGTTTTCCACTTTGACCGCCATTAACAACAAGCTCATTTTATTAACCTTTTCAGGCAACGCACCTTCATACGAAAAATGAACAGTCACTCATTTCTGGTCGTCAGATCCTTTTAATTTGTTCCCCCCTCCATGTCAAGAAAAATCGTCAAAACAAGGCTGAACAACAAAACTTAACAAAAGCATCAGAATTATGGATATATACTGTAAAAGTCGCCATGAACGACAAATTTCCCCCGACAGCAAGGCGGCACTGGGGGACGACAGGGTTGAAAGCGGGCATGGTCTCAACGTGTGTCCCGCTGCTATTCTTTGTCAATATATTCCGAGCGGACCAAAACCTCACGAGGCCGGGAGCCGTCAGCAGGGCCAACAAGCCCCTCTTTCTCCATAATTTCGATCATCCGCGCGGCTCTATTGTAGCCGACACGTAGACGGCGCTGAACCATGGAGATGGAGGCTTGCCTCGTTTCCGTCACCAGAGCGACGGCTTCGTCGTATTTCTCGTCATAGTCTTCGTTGCCGCTTTCCACATTTTCCGATTCTTCCTCAACAACCTGCAATACCGTTTCATCATAATCAGCGCTTCCCTGCTCTTTAAGGAAACTGACGAGGCGCTCCGTTTCCTGCTCTGAGATGAAAGCGCCATGAATTCTCTGCAGTTTAGCCGCACCCGGGGGCAAGAATAACATATCGCCCATGCCCAATAGATGTTCGGCACCGGAACCGTCAAGGATTGTTCTTGAATCAACTTTCGAGGAAACCTTGAAAGAAATTCGGGTGGGAAAATTAGCTTTGATCAGACCGGTGAGGACGTCGACAGAAGGCCGCTGGGTAGCCAGGATAATGTGCATGCCGGCGGCCCTTGCCATTTGCGCCAGTCGGGCGATGGAGGTTTCGACATCCTTGGAAGCGACCATCATCAGATCTGCGAGCTCATCGACTATGATCACAATAAAAGGTAATTTTTCCTCGGCAACCTCATTGTACGAGGCAATGGATTTCACCCGCTTTTCTTCAAGCAATTTGTAGCGACGTTCCATCTCGCGGACCGCCCACAGCAGTGCCCTTGAGGCCATCTTCGCCTCAACCACCACAGGGTGGAGGAGATGGGGGATGTCATCATACACTGAAAGTTCGATGCGCTTGGGATCTATCATCAGCAACCGGACACTTTCGGGTGTCGCCTTAAAGAGAATAGAGGCGATAAAGGCATTGATGGCCACCGATTTGCCCGCCCCGGTCGCGCCGGCAATGAGCAAATGCGGCATTCGGGCGAGATTCGCCACAATCGGCCTGCCGATGACATCGAGACCAAGCGCCAGAGTGAGCATGGAGGATGCTTCCTCATACTCCGCGGTTAACAGGATCTCCCTGAGAAAAACTTTTTTCCGTACAGGATTTGGTATTTCAATTCCGATAGCGGCTTTGCCCGGGATGGAACCGACGATCCGAACACGGTCGACTTTCAAAACCATTGCCAAGTCATCGGCGAGCGTAACGATTTTATTGATCTTAACCCCTGGTGCGGGGGAAAATTCATAGGTGGTGACCACTGGACCGGGCGAAATCCCGGCAACAGTCCCCTGCACACCGAAATCCTGGAGCTTGGCGGTAAGAATGGCGCTCACCTCGTAATAGTGCTCACGATCGACCTCAACCTCTCCTTCATCGTTCTGGTCGAGCAATGAAAGCGGCGGCAGATGATATTCGCCGCGTTGGGAGGCGCTCCGCAAGGAATCCCTGGCTTCTTTATCCGGAGTTATCTCCTTTTTAAATGGTTCATGAACAGCGGGCACGGCAATTGGCTCACTGGATGGTCGCTTTGCACCATTGACCCGTGGTCGCTGGCCGACGAGTGATACATCCTTTTTGGGTGAGAAGTTCTCGCTGTTCTTCACGTCGATTGTCCGCGTCTTCCCCCGATCCCTCAGTTGCCATAGCCACCTGGCAAGGCCGAAGGGCGAAAAGCGGACCGCAGCTCTTAAAGAAAAAATCAGCAGCAGCAGCAAGACCAGCCCCGAGCCGACAGGGCCGATTATACGACTCAAAAGGCGCCAAACCAGGGTGCCGAGATATCCCCCGGGGGCGACAAAGGCCGCCGGCAGTAACAGTTGATCGTACGCACCAAAAAGGCCCGACGAACTGATCACTATCCCGGAAATGCCGACCACGACGGCAGGCAGGCGGTTCCCGGAAGGTCGGGAAAGCAGCACGGCAACCGTGGCATAGCAAAGCAGGCAAACAGGGAAAAAGGCGATGAGGCCGAGAAATGAAAAAAGGTAGTAAGCCGAAAAAAAACCAAAGGAACCACACCAGTTGGCCGTTGGCTGCTGAATTACGGGGTTGGAATCAAGTAACGGCAGAATATAACTGCCAAGACTTAACAGCAGAAATAAAGCCAGGAACAGCAAGAGGAGAGAAGCAACCTCCTGCCTGTTCCTGGTCACTGCTTGGGGGTCGGATAACGCCATGATAATATAAAAAGAGTGCGTTTTTCCGGGATGAAGATCCGAAAAAAAGAAGGAAGAGAGGTACGACTTTGCCTGAGCGGAAACCGGAACAGCCGACCGGATGAAAACATCCTTTTTCCGCCTGATTTCCGAAGATCTATTTTATCGCGTTTTTCGATTCAAAAGACCGGCAGTCCGAGAGTTATCTGGGCGAAGCGGATTGAACAGCGTCAAGAATGCCATTGATAAAGGAAACCGACTCTTCAATGGAATATCGCTTGGCGATCTCCAACGCCTCATTGATGGCTACTTGCGCCGGAGCCTCATCACTGTACCGCAATTCAAAGACAGCTATCCGGAGGATGTTTCTGTCCACCAGGGACATCCGTTCCACCCGCCAGTTATGCGAATGTTCGGCCAGAAGAGAGTCGATTTCTTTCAGGTGCAGACTAATTCCCAGGATCAACTGTTGGCTATAGGGCAACGAGTTTTTATTGAAATCAAAGGTCTGGCAAAACATCTCCAGGTCTGTTGCCACCGTTTCAGGCGTGGTTTTCTGTTCCAGAAAATCGTGACTGAACAAAAACTGCAGGGCCAGCTCCCGTGATTTGCGACGTAATCCCATGAAAAATTCTATATATAATTCTAAGTTACCAAGGCAAAAGCGCGCAGGTCAATCGCTTTCCCTGAGACAAAAAAGCCTGCTTGATCAGCCGAGGCGGCCCATCAAATTGATCATCTCCAGCGCGGCGATGGCCACGTCCGATCCCTTGTTGCCGGCTTTGGTTCCCGCTCTTTCAATCGCCTGTTCGATGGTTTCCGTGGTCAGCACGCCGAAGAGAACCGGAATCCCGGCATCGAGCATCACCTGCGCTGTTCCCTTGGCTACCTCACCGGCAACATAATCGAAATGCGGAGTCGCCCCGCGGATAACCGCACCGAGACAGATAATCGCATCATATTTTCCCGATTTCGCCATTTTCTGGGCAACCAGGGGGATCTCGAAGGCCCCCGGGACCCGGGCGACCACGATATCATCGGTAGTGACCCCGGAGCGAACCAGGCTGTCGAGTGCCCCTTCCAGCAGTTTTTCGGCGATAAAGGAATTGAAACGGGCTACCACAATTCCGATTTTACACCCCGTACCCTGTAAATGTCCTTCCAAATATGTAACCATGTTCGTTCCTGTAGTTGATATCACGGATCCCTCGTCACACATCCTATCGGCAGATCGCCGTACAGCTCCAGGATATGCCCCATTTTATCGCGCTTGGTTCGTAAATAATTTTTATTTTCCTCATCGCCGGGTATCTCGATGGGGAGTCGATCCACCACCTCCAAGCCATACCCTTCCAGGCCGATTATCTTCTTTGGGTTGTTGGTCAGCAATCGCATTTTCCGCACCCCCAGATCTCGTAAAATCTGAGCGCCGATGCCATAATCCCGCAGGTCGGCCTTAAAACCGAGGCGAGTGTTGGCTTCGACCGTATCGAGCCCATCACTGTCCTGTAACCCGTAGGCCTTGAGCTTGTTGATCAACCCGATCCCTCGCCCTTCCTGGCGCATATAGAGGACCACCCCTTTTCCTTCCTGTTCCACCATTTGCATGGCCGCATGCAACTGCGAGCCGCAATCGCAACGGGCGGAACCGAAGACATCACCGGTCAGGCATTCGGAATGGACCCGTACCATCACCGGCTCATCGGGGGAAATATCTCCTTTCACCAGGGCGACATGCTCGTCATTGTCGACATCATTGAGATAGGCGACAAGCCGGAACTCACCGGAATGGAAGGTCGGCAGACGCGCTTCGGCGGCCCGGCGGACCAGCACATCCTTGCGGAGGCGGTAAGCGACCAGGTCCGCAATAGTGGCGATCTTGATACCGTGCTCCTTGGCAAACACCTCGAGGTCGGGCATTCTTGCCATCGTCCCGTCGGCATTCATGATCTCGCAGATAATGCCGGCAGTACGCAGGCCGGCGATCCGTGCGAGATCAACCGAGCCCTCGGTCTGTCCGGTCCGGACCAGAACTCCGCCGCTGCGGGCGCGCAGGGGAAAAATATGGCCGGGGCTGATGATATCGCGGGGTGTTGCCGCAGGATCCACGGCCGCCTCGATGGTCCGGGCCCGGTCCGCCGCGGAAATACCGGTACTGACCACGGTGCGTGCTTCAATACTGATGGTGAAGCCGGTGCCGTAGGGTGACTGATTGTTCGAGACCATCATCGGCAAGCCCAGTTGCTCAACAATGTCCGGGCTCATGGCAAGACAGATCAGTCCCCGCCCATGAGTGGCCATGAAATTTATGGCCTCCGGCGTCACCTTCTCCGCGGCCATGCATAGATCGCCTTCATTTTCCCGGTCTTCGTCGTCGACCAGAATGACCATTTTTCCGGCTTTGATATCTTCTACAACTGACTCAATCGAACTGACTGCCATATCATTCCTCTATCCAGGGACAACCACGTTCCGCTGCGGCCCCCCTTTGCTCAACATACCAGTTTAGCACAACAATTAAGGGGAGATCGCCTCTCCCCAATTTCTTATAAATAGCCGTGTTCAGCAAGAAACCCCGGATTAATCCGGCTTGGTTGCTCACCGACAGCGGATTTCTCAGCCAGCAATTTTTCCACATATTTGCCGATCATGTCCACCTCGATATTCACCCGATCGCCCTCCCGGAGCGTACCCAAGGTGGTGACCGCCAGGGTATGGGGAATGATGGAAACGGAAAACCGGTTGCGCTCGCAGGTATTCACGGTCAGACTGACACCGTTAATGGTGATCGATCCCTTGGCAATAACATACTTGGTCAGCGCCGGATCTAAGGAAAAGGTGAACAGCGTAAAATCTCCGGTGCTCCTTCGTTGCTCGACCTGCCCCTGGGCATCGACATGACCGCTGACCAGATGTCCCCCCAGGCGGTCGCTCAGCCGGAGGGCGCGTTCCAGATTGACCCGGCTGCCGGTCTGCAGTCGGCCGAGTCCCGTTCGCTCCAGACTCTCCGGCGAGACATCGACATAAAAACGCTTGCCCTTGATGTTCCGCGCCGTCAGACAGGCCCCGTTCACCGCAATGGATTCCCCTTCTTCGGGGTCGGTGAGCTGAAAATCCGCCTCCAGGCCAAAGATCATCCCACCGCCGGCGGGCCGCTTTTCAAAAAGCGTCCCCAGTCCCTGAATGATCCCGGTGAACATTTACTGCCCCTGCTCCACGGCCAGGGCCCGCTGGTTGAATTCCTCGGCCAGCCGGGAGTGTTTAAACCGGGCATGAATACTGGCCACGGACCGATAGGCATCGGCAGCCTTGGTCTTTTCCCCCTGCTCATTATAGGTCTCGGCAATGACCAGCAACACATCGACCGCCCCTTTGGGGTTCTGGGTCAGACGATAATGCTCCAGGATATCATAGAGAAGTTCAAGCGACTTTTCATGATCCCCGAGTTTCCGATAGGCCGCGGCCATCTTCTTGTTCAGGGCCAGCTGGGAAAAGCTGTCATCTTCTTTTTCGCAGATGGCAAAGGCCCGCTGGTAGTTGGCGATGGCCATGGCATACTCGTCACGGGCAAAGCAGGCATCGCCCAGCCGGTCGGAGGCATTGGCAACGCCCTGTTCGTCCCCCTGCTCTTCAAAGCCCATGAGGGCATTATGAAAAGCGTGGGCGGCACGGGAATATTCGCCTTTACTGAACAGTTGCCGGCCCTCGCTGTAATCCTTTCTGGCCGGGTCGGTTTCCTGCTCTCCGCTGGTACGTTCCTGGGCCATGGGCCCGAGGGAACTGAGGGGTTTGATATTGTCACTCTCCATGAGCTTCTTCCTTATGAATATTCCGGGTAGCCTGGGCTGAGAGCTCGGCCACGGTAGTAGTTATACGCTTTCCCTGCTCGTAGAAGGTAACCGGGGTGACGTCATTCTGCAGGGCCATGATCTGGAACCCGGCCTCTTTCGCCTTGATTCGGCCCAGGATGCGGAGGGTCAAGCCGCGCATTACCGGATCGCTGTGGTTGAGCACGGGGAACAGGGAATAAAAAGATATCTTGCGGATCAGGTCCGGCCGGGTAGCGGCGATTTCTCCCAGACCCCAGAGCACCGCCTCGCGGGTGCCGGGATCGCCCATAAAATTGAAAAGGTGCCGGGTAAAGGCCCCATAAATATCCGGGCGGGCGGCAATGATCGACCCGATGGTCTCCACCATGCCCCAGGAGCTGGCGGCTGAATCTGCACAAGCCTCAAACAACCGGTGGAGCAGATCGGCCACCGCGCCGGGCTCCCTGGTGGCGATTCGGCCACAGACCTGACCAATGATCCAGGCAACACGATACCGCGCATCGGCTTCCGGCTCGTACAGCAGGCGCTGCAGATAACGGAGGGTTTTGCTGTCATCCCAATAGAGATCGACCAGCGCATCAACATCGGCACGCTGAGCCAACTGTTTGACGAGCTGCTTGTCCACCCTTTTCCGCACCCGCTGGGGCTCCCGTGTCGGCTCAGACTCCGGCTGGGTGTCAACCGTTGGCGGCACGATTCCCATGGCCTCCTGGCCCGGACGAGACATGCCCTGCTTTTGTTCAAAGCGTTTGACCAGTTCCGCCATTTCCTTGTGGAGACGGACAAAATAAAGAACACCCCGTACAGCCCGGCCGTCGAGATTCCTCTTGGCCACGACCTGGTGGGTCACTTCATCGTAATTCTCAAGGGTGCCGTCCAGATAGTCCTCTTCCGGAATCAGTTCCCAGGCCAGATCCCAGTTTTCGTTGCAGGCGCTGACCAGGCACTCGACCATGGCCGCGCCGATGTTGTGGCCGGTGGGGTCGCTGACATAGACCGCCCCGCATTCGCAGGTGCCGATGGGGAACTCCCGCATCTTACGCTGGACGCTGTCCGTCGGACGCCCGACATCCATGCCGCAGAACGGACACCAGGGTTTGAGCTGCGCTTCTACCTTACTGCTCATGGAGTTTCAGTGCATTTCGCCTTGAGCGCTTCGACAAAGCGGGGATCGACACTATAACCCAGTTCCCTGGCCTTCTCCATGTTGCGCTGCGCTTCCTTGAATTCGCCCTTGAAATAGAGGGCCACGGCCAGATTGTTGCGGGCCATCGGGCTATCGGGCTCCAGGGTGACAGCCTGCCTGGCCGCATCCACGGCTTTATCATCCTCTTCGGCCATGGTGTATGCTGAGGTCAGGTTGATCCAGGCGGTCAACAGTTTGGGATCGATCTGCACCGCGGTCGAATAACAGGCAATGGCCTGGTCAACCTCGTTGCGATGTTGATGGATCAGGCCGATGTTGACATGTGCCTCCGCCATGGTCGGGGAGATGGCGAGCGCCTGCCGGTTCAGGGCCATGGCCCGGTCGGTATCGCCGCGGCCAAAATAAATAGCGCCGAGATTGATCATGCTCTCCATGGACTGGTTATCCAGTTCAATGGCTTTTTCCAGTTGGACAATGGCCTCGTCGATCCGCCCCGCCTGCCGGTACACCAGCCCGAGATGATGCCGAATGAAAACGTTATCCGGTTTTTCCTGCACCGACTTCTCAAGATCGCTGATAACAGCCGAAATTTCGGCTATTTTTTCTACATCTGCCATAAAAACCTTCTCTGATTCTAAAGTGACAAACCCTTGCCGGCTGATTTCCGGCAATCCAAAGGGGTAAAGTTGCTACATTATAGCCATGAACGCCCCGGGCGCAAGTTGCGCTCCCGGAAATTCTTCAGGCATGCCCTCAATATATTCCCGCTCCGGACCCAAAACAGCGGCACAGTGGCTCCCGCCTGCCCTGATCAACGCTCCGCCGGGGCCTGACGGCTCAACCGTCGGAATTGCGGTTATAGGCAATCAGTTTTTTCTGCCGTTCCTTGGCCAGGACCTTCTGCGCCACTTCAATATCCTTGCGGATCTGCTGCGCCAGTTCCTCCGGTCCTTTGAAGGTGATTTCACCGCGCAGGTGGCGGAGAAGGTTAATCTTCAGCGGCCGCCCGTAGATATCGGCATTAAAATCGAAAATATGGGTCTCCGCAACCAGGGCCGTGTCGCCAAAGGTCGGATTATAGCCGATGTTGGAAACCCCGCCGTACTGCTTGCCGTCGTAAATAACCTGGGTGACATAAACCCCCCTCTTCGGGCACAGGTCCTCTTCCGTGATACACAGATTGGCGGTGGGAAAGCCGAGTAACTTGCCGCCGCGCTGCCGCCCCCATTGCACATTGCCCCGGATCTGATAATACCGACCCAGTAATTTGTGAACATCGCGCATCTTGCCGGCGGCGACCAATTCCCTGATCCTGGTGCTGGAGACCAGCATCCCCTGTTCATAATGGGCGGGCATCACCATCACGGAAAAGCCTTTCTCCGCGCCCTGGGCCTGGAGAAAGTCCGTATCACCCTGGCGCCCCTTACCCAGGGCATAATCGTAACCGACCACCAGATCCACCACCCCTATGCGCTTAACCAGCACCTCGTCGACAAAATCCACCGCCGTGGTCACGGCAATCTCCCGATTGAAGGGAATGATCACCAGGACGTCGATCCCGGCTCGCTCAATCAATTCGATTTTTTGGGGTGTGGTCGAAATCAGCCTGATGCCCTGCGGGCTCAACACCTTGAGCGGATGCGGGTCAAAGGTGATGGCAATACTGGTTCCCTTGTTCTGGCGGGCCCGGGCCACCACCTGATCAAACAACTTCTGGTGCCCGAGATGCACGCCATCGAAATTACCGATGGTGACATGCGCCCGCGGAAAGGGAGTTCGAATATCTTTGAGATCAGTATAAATATCCATGGAAGCCGCCGCCGATGACAAGGAGGGCTCATTGCTCGACTAAAAAGTGAATCTCCCGGTTGACGAGGACCACCTCGCGACCATGAAGACGGGATATGTACCCCAATTCGAAAAAACTAGCAAACAGTTCATGCCAACCGCAAACTTCGTTGAACATGCGGGTCCCTGCCAGACCACTGTAGAGCCCGCAATGGTTTCCCAAAAAACAGGATTCACAAACTGGGGCCATCCGGGAAATTGCCCGCAACCGCTTTCCCCTCCACCGGCCGTTTTGCGGAGGGGACGCAACCGGCATCAGGGTCGGCCGGCTGTCTTTCTGCACAATCATCCCACCAGCACCTAAAGAAATACTTGACAAAAAGGCGATTGGCTAGCATATTCTCCGACGCAGTGCCGAAGTGGCGGAATTGGTAGACGCGCTAGGTTCAGGGTCTAGTGGGCGTACGCTCGTGGAAGTTCGAGTCTTCTCTTCGGCACCATTAAAAAATCAAGGCTTTATCCCATA
>Ga0074197_1002524_pt1 | contig 12584 bp, 9 predicted proteins | sample EPASupsiteSAE305_FD_64526 | JGI IMG/M metagenome (GOLD analysis project Ga0074197, IMG submission 64526) | Bioremediated contaminated groundwater microbial communities from EPA Superfund site, New Mexico - SAE3-05 reassembly with SPADES | ecosystem: Environmental > Aquatic > Deep subsurface >...
TTTTCTTCTTGGCAATCCGCAGCCCCATGAGCAGGGCTTCGGCCAGGGCCGAGGCGCCGTCGTACATCGAGGCGTTGACCACATCCATGCCCAGCAGGCGGGCGGTCAGGGTCTGGTATTCGAAGATGCCCTGCAGGGTGCCCTGCGCCATCTCCGGCTGGTAGGGGGTGTAGGCAGTGAGAAACTCGGAGCGGCCGGCCAGGCTGCGCACGGTCTCGGGGATGTGATGGTGATAGCTGCCGGCACCCACCAGGACTTTGGTGTCCGCATTCACCCCCATGGTCCCGGCCAGATGGCGGAGATGGTCGTTCAGCTCCCACTCGCTTTTGGCGGCGGGCAGGGGCCAGGGATCGGTCATGCGGCAGTCGGTCGGGACGGCGGCGAACAGATCCTCCAGGGTCGTCAAGCCGACGGTCGCCAGCATGGCGGCGATTTCTTCGGGGGTGTGGGGCAGATAGCGCATGTGCTTATCCTTTAAGGAGGTCGAGATAGGCGGCGGCCGTACGCAGCTGGGCGTATTCACTGTTGGCCGAGGGTTTGATTTCGATGATCCAGGCGCCGTAGGGATCCTGGTTGATCAGTTCCGGCGAATCCAGCAGGTCGGAATTAATAGCCACCACCTCCCCGGACATGGGCATGTAGAGTTCGGAGACCGCCTTGACCGATTCCAGGGTGCCGAACTCATCCCCTTTGGCAAAGGTGTCGCCGATGGCCGGCATCTCGACAAAAACGATATCGCCCAACTGATCCTGGGCATAGTCGCTCACGCCGATGCGCACCGTTTCGCCGGTGATTCTCGCCCACTCATGATCGTCGGTGTAGCCGATACCGTCGGGCAGGTGTAATTCTTCGAGCTCTTTCATTATTTTCTCCTTATGGGGGGTGATTACAGTAAATTTTGCAGGGAGGCGCGGGCGGTGCGGTCCGGCCGGATCTGGTCGCGGATCTCAACCTTAATTTTACGCTTGCCGTCGGTGAGCAGCACTTCGGTGCCGGCGGGAAGCAGACCCTCGACCCGGACAAAACCGCAGCAGAGGCCGCGCGGCGAAAACGATTCGGGGCGGCCTGCTTCAACGGGAGTGGCCAGGCTGCAGATCTTGCCCTCGACCCGGTCGATGGCCATGTCGGTGGTGCAGGTGAGGATGGTGCCGAGCGGCTGGCCGCTTGCGGAGGTCACCAGACTTTTGTCGCTGATGGTGATCTTGCGCGGATCAAACCCGGCAAAGGGCAGGGTGCAAAGGGTAGGGGGCTGGGCCCGCAGGACTTCGGTACCGATGAACTCCTTGGTAAATCCGGTGCCGGTCTCGTCCCAGGGGAGGACGAACAGCCAGGGGTTGCAGCCGAAGATCCAGGGGCCGATATCTTGATGGGAAAGGGGCAGCCCGGCGCCAGCGCGCAGGGAGTCGCGGGCCGCCAGTCCGCAGCTGAGGATCGAATCCGCCTCGCCGGCTTTCAGCAGCAGGGTCCACAGTTTTTCAACATGGGCCGGGGCCACAAAGAGTTCAAAGCCGAATTCGCCGGTGTAGCCGGTGCGGGAGACCATCACCGGAGTGCCATCGAGCAGTTGCACCGTCAGGCCGGGCAGGCGCTGCGGATCAAAGGTGCCCTTGAAAGAGAAATAGGGCATTTTTTCGAACACCTGGTCCGGGTTTTTGAGGATGCGCCCCAGGATGCGGGCCGCGGCCGGTCCCTGAAGATCCATCTTGCCGACAAGGTCCGAGTGATCAATGATCATCGCCCCCGGCTCTTCCCCGTTTTGCTGTTCCAGGTGCGCGGCGATCGGCGCGCCCATGGAGGCGTTGACCACGATCATATAATCGAGATTGCCGCATTGATAGACAATAGCGTCGTCGATCACCTCGGCCCCGGGGTTGAGAAAGACCCCGTAGACACAGCGGCCGGCGATCAGCGGCGTTTTTTTTGGGCCGAGACAGCGCTCGAGATCCTTGGAAAAGCAGCGCTGGAGCAGGGCCCGAACCTTGGGGCCGTGCAGGGTGAGCACCGCCATGTGGCTGGTGTCGAACAGGCCTGCGCCGGTGATCACCGCCAGATGTTCGGCCTTGGCTCCGGCCGGATACCACAGCGGCATCTCGTAGCCGCCGAAGAGGGCCATGTTGGCGCTCTGGCCGAGATGCCAGGGGTGCAGCGGGGTGGTTTTTATCATCTGGGCCATGGTGTATTCCTCGTCATCTTCCGCTGGGCTGCGGCGGTCGCTGCGATTAAAGATCCTCAAAAGTATTTCGGTGGCTGTCAAAGAATCGGCGACTCAGGCTAAAAAAAAAAGCCGAGGCTGTCAATCTCGATATGTGGATTTGCCGTATTAGGCCTTGGGCGCGGGTGGAAAGAGGCAGCGGGATGGTTGGGGATATGGGGCGCGAGAGGCTGAGAGAGGCGGGATCAGACCGCTCCGGCCGGGTTTGATGTCGGCCGGAGCGGTGCTGCAATTAAAAAAGTGGGATTACTTGAGGGCCGCCAGGGCGGCGTCGTAATTGGGCTCCTGGGTGATTTCGGGAACCTGCTCGGTATACGCGACTTTGCCGGCACCGTCGATGATGACGATGGCCCGGGACAACAGACCGGCGATGGGCCCGGTGGTGATCGTCACTCCGTAGTCCTTGCCGAAGGCAGGGGAACGGAACACCGAGAGCGGCACCACATTCTTGAGGCCGTCGGCCTCGCAGAAACGGGCATGGGCAAAGGGGAGGTCCGCGGAAATGCAGAGGACCACGGTATCGGCCAGCTCGCCGGCGGTCTTGTTGAAGTGGCGGACCGATGCGGCGCAGACCGAGGTGTCGATGCTGGGGAAGATATTGAGGACCACCCGTTTGCCTTTATAGTCGGCAAGCGTCACTTCGGAGAGGTCGGTCTTGACCAGGGTAAACGCCGGAGCAGCGGCTGCCTTGGCGGGCAGGGCGCCGATGGTTTCGATTGCATTGCCTTTCAGGGTGATGTGGGCCATGGGAAGTCTCCTTAAAAGATGTTTGGAATCCTGAGATTCTGTGGATAAGAATAATTTCAGTGAGTTTTCAAGTCGGCCCTGTCGTAGGGTGCGCCGCGCGCACCGTTCAGCTTTTTCTGGTGCGCGCGGCGCACCCTACGGGAAAAAGCGCCATCTTGAATGCAAATGCGAATAATACCTTGCTGAGCAGAGTAATCATTCTCCTTTTTCTGTAAACCGCAACCCGGGATAAAAATTCCGGTTCTGGTTGAAAAAAAGCGCACCGTTTCAGGTGGCGGGGAATCGGTTTTACAAGGCTGCGGTTCCCGATTCAGCCTGCAGGCAGGCGGCGCATTTTCCGTGAACGATCACGCTGGCGCGATCGATCGTGCCGATCTCCGCAAGGGCCTGCGGCAGTTCCACGGCATCAAAGGACTGCCAGGCAAAATCGATCACCTGGCCGCACCGGTCGCAAAGGAAATGATGATGTCGCGGGCCCGGCGCCTCGTAACGCGCCTGGTTCTCGGGTGTTTCCAGCCGGTGGACCAGATGGAGTTTTTCAAAGGTGGCAAGGGTTCGGTAGACGGTATCGAGCGACAGGGCCGGGAGGCGCTCGGCCAGGAGTTTGTGAAGGGCTTCAGCCGACGGATGATCCCGGGCCTCCAGCAGCGCAGTGTAGATTTCCAGGCGTTGCTGAGTGACTTTGAGACCCGCCGATTTGCAGGTATGTTCAAAGTGCTGAAGTTGTTGCTGCGTATCGTGGGCAGGCATTTTCCGCCTCTCCAAGGGTGTACCCTGTGGTGGTTGGTTGCCGCGGGCGGCAGGATGCTCTCACCCGAGAACCTCTGCCCGGTTATTTGGAATCATCCCTGGAGGCGAGCAGCGCCGAGATATGCGCGAACTGCGCCATGCCGGTCAGCCACTCGTCGGGAATCGCCGGCCGGCCCAAATGCGCCCCGAGAATCATGCCCACCACCAGACCCCGCGCCGCTGAATCGCCGCCGGCCATGACATTTTCGATCAGCGCGGTCCGCAGGTCGTTTTCATAGGTTGCGATCAGGTGGATGGCGCCGGGCAGGGCCGCGGCAATGCCGCACATCTGGCCGAATTTCTTGATCACGGTCCTGGTGTCCTTGCCGCCGGTATCCAGGCCGCCCCGGATGCGGATGTCGAGATCGAGATCCGCCACCCCCTCTTCCAGTGCGGTTTCCATGGCCGCGATCGGGTTGGTTCCCCCAAGCACTTCCCAGGCGGTCTTGGCAATAAACTCTGCCCCGGCCAGGGTGGCGGGATTGTTATGGGTCAGGGCGGTCTGTTGGCGGACCGCTTCCAGGAGTGCTTGCCGGTCTTCCCTGTAAAAATAGAGCAGCGGCGCGATACGGGCGGCGCCGCCGAGATCGGAGGAGTGGGAGCCGCATCGGTCCGGCGGCACCTGTTGGTTCATGTTGTCCAGGGTGGTGGCGGTTGCCTGGTCGATATAGCCTTTATAGTCGGTAAACAGGGTTTTCCAGGCCACGGTGAAATCGGCCAGGGAAAATGTGCCGGTTTGGGCCAAGGATTCGAGCAGCACCAGGGCCTGATCGCCGTAATGGGTGAATTCACCCCGTTCCTTGGTCGGGTGGTAGGAGCCGGGCAGGGGTTTGAGGAGCGTGTCGACCCGGCCGAGCTGCCGGTCGATTTCATTGGTATCGTAGATCCAGTGGGCCCCGAGGGCGAGACTGTCCGCTGCGAACGAGGCCAGGACCATTGCTGTCGCCTGTGTTGTCATGATCATCACCGTTTTTTGCAGAACCGATTATGTTATTGCTCCTGGGCATTGATTCCAAGGTTTTTAAAAACCAATAGGGCCGGTTATCGGTTTTGTCAAACAACGGCTTGGTCCCCATCTTCGCGGACCGTGGTCAAACCGGGCAATATCCTTGCAATCTTTTTGCCTGATACATTTCGTACCCATTTTCTTTATACTCTTCTTCCATTGTTTTTCTTCCCGTAATTGCGCATTTTTAATCTTGACGACCTGCTCCCGATACCTCTCTCCAAACCCTGAACATCCAAACCGGCTCCTTCCGGACCGGCCACGGATCGGAGGATTCAGTCATGAGCGTTTCCAATAAATACACGCGCCTTTCCAAAGAGGAGGCAGCCTTGGCCCTGGTGGATCATCAGGCCGGCCTGATTTCCCTGGTTCAGGACTTTTCGCCCAGTGAATTCAAGAACAATGTCCTGGCCGTGGCTGCCTGCGGCAAGTATTTCAAGTTGCCGACCATTCTCACCACCAGTTTCGAGAACGGCCCCAACGGACCGCTGGTGCCGGAACTCAGGGAGATGTTTCCGGACGCGCCCTATATCGCGCGTCCCGGCAATATCAATGCCTGGGATAACGAGGACTTCGTCAACGCGGTCAAGCAGACCGGCCGCCGGCAGCTGATCCTCGCCGGGGTGGTGACCGAAGTCTGCGTCGCCTTCCCCGCGCTTTCGGCCATTGAGGATGGTTTTGAGGTGTTTGTGATCACCGATGCCTCGGGCACCTTCAATGAGGTCACCCGGCACAGTGCCTGGCTGCGGATGCAGGCCGCCGGCGTGCAGCTGATCAACTGGTTCGGCATGGCCTGCGAGCTGCACCGCGACTGGCGCAACGACGTCGAAGGACTGGGCACGCTTTTTTCCAACCATATCCCCAACTACCGCAATCTGATGACCAGCTATTTCAGCAGAAAATAGCAATGCCGCCCACAGGGCCGCTTGCCGGGACGGCGGGAAGTCGTTCGCGGACCTTGGAGGCAGTGTCATAACGTCATATAACAATAAGAGGTTAATATGTTCGCACGATGCCTTATGCCGCTGCTGCTGTTCATGCTGGTCTCTTCCCCTGGGTTGCAGGCCGCCGATAAACCGAACGATCGCGAGGCCCTGGCAGGGGTGAAGACCGCCAGGGTTGTTTTCGATGTGCGGGTGACCGATTCCGACAAGCTGGTGTTCAATCTGAAGCTTTTTGAGGAAACCCTGGACAGCCTGATCGCCCAGGGGATCAAGCCGGAGATGGTGGTCGCCTTCCGCGGTCCGGGAATCGGGCTGCTGTCGACCACCGAACTCGATGAAGAGGCGCTCGACCTGATCCGGTCTCTGAAAAAGAAAGGCGTGCGGTTTGAGGCCTGCGCCTTGGCCATGCGGACCTTCAAGGTCGATCCAACGGGGCTTGTCAGGGAGATCAGGCTGGTCGCCAATGTCTTCAATTCCCTGATCGGGTACCAGCACAAGGGGTATGCGTTGATAGTCATCAGTTGACAGGAAACCTGGAGATGAAGAAAATCGACATCGCTGCCCTGAAGGGGCGTATGTCATTGATACCTGCAGCCTGATAAGCTCCAGTCTGATCAACCTGACGGGTTGACTCCGGTCAAACCGCCTCGGCCCTTGCCCGGAGAAAATCGATCAAGACCGCGGCCACCGGCGAAGGCTCGCGGTTCTTTCGTTGGATGAGACAGATGGGTCTTTCGGTGGCGACCTGTTCCAGAGAGACGGCTGCAAGCTTTCCCCCCTCGACATCCTCGGCAATGGAACGTGCGGAAAGCACGGAAATACCCAAATCCGCCTTGACCGCCTCCTTGATGGCCTCGTTGGAACCGAGGACCGCCACCTCGTCCAGGTCGGTTTCCTTGTATCCGTGCTGTTCGAGAATCCGGGCCAGGATCTTGCGTGTCCCGGAGCCCGGTTCGCGCAGGATGAAGGGGTGACTGCCCAGTTGGTCGATGGCGAGCGACGGTCGCCCTGCCAGGGGATGGCGGGGATGGACGGCGACCACCAGGGTGTCGGAAAAGAGCGCTGTCCATTCGAGACTCCGTTCGTTCCAGATCGCGCCGACCAGGCCCAGGTCAAAGGTGCCGTCTATGACCCGGGCGGCGGTGGCCCGTGAGTCGCTGATATGGACCAGGGGCTTGACCGCGGGGTGCAGCCGGCGAAAGGAGCCGAGCAGCCCGGGAAGAATATAGGTGCCCGGGATGGTGCTGGCCCCGATCCGGACCTCGCCGCTCAGGGCCCCGTTGAAATGGGCAACGGCCTGCAGGGTTTCCTGCTGCAGGCGGAGCAGCCGCACGGCATGGCTGTAGAGGAGGCGGCCCACCGGGGTCGGCTCCACCTCCCGTCCCAGCCGGTCCACCAGTTTGACGCCGAGTTCCTCCTCCAGGTTGCGGAGGTGCTCGCTGACCGTCGGCTGGGATAACTGGGCAGCCTCGGCGGCCTTGGTGAAACTTTTCAGTTCCACTACCTTGCAGAAAACGTCCAACTTCTTGATATCCACGTTCACCTCCTTGTGTCTATGGCTGGTCCGGCCGGATGGTCCGGATCTTGCCGCAGTTTTCCGTTCAGTCCCGAATAGCGGACCACCCGTCGTTGGAGCGCCCGGAGCAGCAGTTCCTTGCCGCCGTGGAGGGTGAGCCTTTCCCGCGCCCTGGTAATGCCGGTGTAGAGCAGTTCCCTGCTGAGGATCTGGACATCCTCGTGGGGCAGGAGCAGCAGTACTTCCATGAATTCCGAACCCTGCGATTTATGGACCGTGATGGCATACGAGGTCTGCCAGGAAGGCAGGCGGGCCAGGGCAATCGAACGGATCCCTTTCTCTTCATGGGGGAACCAGGCAGAGAGGACGCCCCCGGCATCGGGCCAGAGAATGCCGGTGTCGCCATTGAAGAGATTGAGGTGGTAGTCATTGCGCAGGATGATGATCGGCATGCCGCGATAGCACTGATCCCCGGCGTTGATGTACCCCTTGCCGCGGAAAAGCGTTTCCGCTAGAACGTTGATGCCGTCCACCCCGCTCGGTCCCTCCCGCAGCGCGCAGAGGATCCGGCAGCGGCCGAGCTCCAGCAGGGCCGTTGACGCGGAGGCGGCGGTAAAGACCGGCGTGAAGAAGCGCTCGATCTCTTCCCGGAGCCGGGCCGTCTGCGGCTGCCCCGTCCGCTCTTCAAGGTGGAGGTCCGGATAGGGGCGGAGGAGGATTGCTTCCAGGGCGGCAGTGCTGCCGGTATTGACGGCCCGGGCCAGGGCGCCGATGCCGCTCTCCTCCCGGAAACGGTGGCTGGTCCGCAAGACGGCTAGGCAATCGGCAAGGGCATCGGCGGCTGCCGTGTCTGCCCGGGCGGCAAGGGGCGATCCGGTGAGCCGTTTCAGCTGCTCGGTGAGCGCTTGGGACCAGGGCAGGGCGCCGCTGCCGCAGATATCGCCGAACAGGTTGCCGGCCTCCACCGAGGCCAGCTGGTCCCGGTCGCCCAGGAGGATGACCCGGCAGGCTGCGGGCAGGGAGGCCAGCATGGCGGCCATCAGGGGGACATCGATCATCGAGGCCTCGTCGAGGATCAGCAGGTCCAGATGGAGCGGATTGGCGCGGTTATGGAGAAATCCGTGCAGGGAGGATTGAAAACCCAGCAGCCGGTGCAGGGTTTGGGCCTGATCCGGGATCAGGGCGGCCATCGCCGGCGGTAAGGTTGCTTTGGCGTTGCGGATGGATTCCTGCAGCCGCAGGGCGGCCTTGCCGGTGGGCGCCGCCAGGCCGATGCGCAGTTTGTGGGGCGAGAGCGCGGCCAGGACCGCGAGAATCCGGGCCACGGTATAGGTCTTGCCCGTCCCCGGCCCCCCGGAGATCACCAGAAAGCGTTTGAGCAGGGCCAGGGCAGCGGCGATCCGCTGCCAGTCGATGGCCTCGGGCGGTGCGGTGCGGGCGGGAAAGAGTCCGGCAAGCAAGGTCGCGGCCTCTGCGGGTGGGGTTTCGATGCCAAGGGCCCGCTGCCGCAGAGCGGAAGCGATGTTCTCCTCAAAGCTGAAGAACCGGTAGAGATAGAGCTGGTTCTCCTCGTCAAGGATCAGGGGCTGGAAATCGCCGGGACGACCGACCACCGGGGCAGCCAGCAGGCGCGTGCGGAGGGCGGCGGGGTCGGCAAACCGCGCGTCCTCGATGCCGGCCTCAGCAAGCAGCACGGACAAGGCGGACAGGGGCAGACAGGTGTGGCCCTGCCCGGTGGCCCAACTGGCAAAGGCCGCGGCAACGGGCAGTTCCGGGCAACGGCCGCCGCTGAGCCGCTCCAGCAGGCGTGCTGCCTGGACATCGATGGGCCGGAGAAAGCGAGCCGAGAGCAAGGATTGCAGCAGGGGCATCATTCCACCTCCCCGCCCCGGCAGCAGGCATCCAGCTCGTCGATCAGGCGATGATCGGGACGGGCGGCATGGATGCCGGTCCCCGGGGGATGGTTCGGATGCATGGCCCGGAGGAAGAGATAATAAACCCCGCCAAAATGGCGGTCATAGCTGTAGTCCGCTATCCGGGTCCGGAGGAAGCGGTGCAGGGCCAGGGCGTAAATCAGGGATTGGAGATGATACTGGTGGCTGTCCATGCAGTCGCCCAAGGCCTCCGGGCCGTAGTCAGAGAGGCTTGGGCCGAGGTGGTTTGATTTGTAGTCAACGAGGTAGTATCTGCCCTGACAGCGGAAAACCAGATCGATGAAGCCCTTCATCAAGCCCTGAAGCGGGCTCCCGGTTGCCGCCAGGGGACGCAGGCCGTTGGCTTCGAGGAGGGCGTTGAGGCGCCGGATATCGACCTGTTCCAGGGGAAAGAGAAAACCGAGTTCATCGATCCGGTCGCAAGCGGCCAGTTGATCGAGGCGGCAGCTGCCCGGCAGAGGCACGGCCAACAGGTTCTCCAGCCAGCGGACCGTGGCCGCGAGCCAGCGCGGATCAATCCCGGCCTGCTCCAGCTCTTCGCCCACCAGGGCCTGCTGCTCGGAGACCGGCCGGTTGAGGTGCAGCCGTTCCAGCAGGGCATGCAGGCAGGTGCCGGCGGTGGCTCCGCGGGGGAAGGTGAAAATATTGAAAAAATCCTCGGTCGCCGTGGCCTGGAAACCGGCCTTGGGGTCCCTGTCCCGGGGGTTGTCAATCCCCGCGGTCAGCCGGGAATAACTGGTCATCGACCAGCCGGTGCTGATCCGCCCCTGGAAGGATTTGGGGCGAAGGACCGGGGTTTCCTGGTTCGCGGCCAGGAGCGTGGTGCTGAAAACCTCCGGATAGGGCCGGATGGCGAGCAGCTGCTGTTTTGCATTCAATTGTTCGAGATTGGCGAGCAGTTCCGCGTCACTGGCCGGCGGGCTGCCCCGGTGGAGGAGATGGGCCAGGGCGGTCCGTTCAAACCCCTTCACCCGGCCCCAGCAGAAGAGACAACAGCATTTCGCCCGGGTCACCGCCACATAGAACAGGCGGAGATCCTCGGCCAGCTGTTCCTCTTCCGCCCATTGATGATGTTGTTGCTCGCCGGTGCCGAGATCCACGGTCATCCGCAGGGTCTCCCGGTTGTGAAAGCTCAGGGCCTGGTGAGGGGAAAGGGGGCGGGCCGCCCAGGGAAAGGGAAGAAAGACCACCGCGAATTCCAGGCCCTTGGCGCGATGGATGGTGACGATCCGGATCAGCTGTTCGTCGTTTTCGAGTCGAGTCAGCTGGTTGGCGGCATGGGGGTCGGGATTGTGCCGCTGTTGGTGGAACCAGCGCAGCAGGCCGGCCATGCCGTGGCGGCTTGCCGGGCTCTCCTGGAGCAGTTCGGCCAGATGGAGGTAGTTGGTCAGGCTTCGCAGGCCGCCCGGTCGGGCCGATAAACGACGGGTCACCTCCTGGTCGGCGAGCAATTGCTGGAACATGGCAATGAAACCCTGATCGCGCCACAACTGCTGGTAGCGGAGCAGGACGGTCAGCTGGACATCCCAGCGCTGTTCGTCGCTGTGCAGGGAATGGAGATCCCGGGTGTCGTACCCGAAGAGCTCGGTGGCCAGGGCGGTCCGGATTCGGGCCGTATCCGAGAGATCGATCAGAGCGGTCAGCGCCAGCGCCAGTTGCCGGGCCTCCTCGGCGTCAAAGACCGAGGACTGGCTGTAGTAGACGCTGTTCAGGCCCCGGTTGCGCAGGCCTTGCTGCATGGCCTCGGCTTCGTGGTGGCTGCGGACCAGGATGGCGATATCGCCGGCCGCGAGGGCCTGGCCGGAGATGGTTGCCTGGCCGCATTCGGCCGCTGCCAACAGCTGCACCAGGGTGTCGGCGCAAAAGAGAACAGCGGCCTCGGTGGCCCGTTCCTTGCTGATCAAGGGGGATCGTTCGTTGCGCAGCCTGTCGGCATCGAGGAGCAATCCGGTCAGCGGGGCAAGGGGCGCACCGGCGAACAGCAGCGCCCGGGCCTCGCCCTTGGCGGCAGCCTCGACCGGTTGAAAGGCGATATCCTCGGTAAAGACAAAGGCATCTTTTCTGAGGCCAAACAGGGTGTTCACCGCCTCGACCATGGGGGCGGTCGAGCGGTAATTGGTAGCCAGGGTGTAGCGATTTTCCTCCGGGGTATCGCGACGGGCCTTGATATAGGTAAAGATATCGGCGCCGCGAAAGGAGTAGATCGCCTGTTTGGGATCGCCGATCATGAACAGGGCCCGGTTCGGCTGGCGATAGATCCGGGAGAACAGCCGATACTGGATCGGATCGGTATCCTGGAATTCATCGACCAGGGCCACCGGAAAACGGTCGGCAATCCGGGCGGCCAGCTGCGGCCCTGTGTGGGGTTGATCCAGGGCCGCGGCCAGGCGGGTGAGCAGATCGTCAAAAGAGAGCCAGCCCTGCTGCTGCTTGCGCCGGTCCAGTTCCTGCCGGAGGAACTGCCGGGCCTCGGCGAGGACGCCGAGGGTCAGACTGTGGAGGAACTGCCGGGTGCAGGCGTGGAATTCTCCAAACAGGGTGAAAAAGGGGTGGTCGGGCGGTTCGCTGCATTTCTTGGTGCAATGCTCGGCCATGGTGGCGATGCCCAGCCGGTCGATGCCCTTGGGCAGATGAAAGGGGCGTTCGGTCAGGCTGGCCAACTCGTCCATGGCGGCCATCAGGGCCGGGACCTGATCGTGAAGGCGGTAGGCCTTTTCGTTTCTCTTCAGGCAGGGATGCCCCGCCAGGATCGCCCCCACCTGGTCACGGCTTGTTGCCCAGGTCTGCCGCACCCTGGAAAAGAGATCGCGGCTTTTGGTGTCCAGTTCGGTGAGTTGGGCAGGGTCGGCATGCGGCAGAATATCAACCGCAACCGCGCCGGTTAAGGCGCCCATCACCTTGAGCAATCCCGCCGGTTCCTTCCAGGTTTCCGCCGCCCAGGCGGCCTCCTCGGCAACGGCCGGATAAAAGCGGTTGCGCCAGAAGTCCTCGATGATCTGCAGCCGGAGGGCAGCTTCGCTTTCCAGCAGCTCAAGATCAAACAGCGACCCGGACTCAAAGGCGTGATCCTGGAGGATTCGCTGGCAAAAACCATGGATGGTGTAAATGGCGGCCTCATCCATCCGCACCAGGGCATCGGCAAGCCGCTGTTTGCCGAACTCCGGGGGCACGGCTGCCAGCAGGGCCGCCAGCTGCGGATCGGTCTCCCTTCTCTGTTCGAGGAAATCGAGGGATTCGCGGATCCGTCCGCGGATCCGGTCGCGGAGCTCGCCGGTCGCGGCCCGGGTAAAGGTCACCACCAGGATCTGATCGACCTCCAGCTGGCGTTCGAGCAGCAGGCGGAGGAAGAGCAGGGCCAGGGTGTAGGTCTTGCCGGTGCCGGCGCTGGCTTCCAGCAGCCGGCATCCCTGCAGGGGGATGGCGAGGGGATCAAGCG